>JFJP01018680.1_pt1 | contig 15997 bp, 13 predicted proteins | sample 431651 | NCBI WGS metagenome assembly JFJP01 (sample SAMN02602958, study PRJNA72255) | Microbial mat metagenome, whole genome shotgun sequencing project. | biome: fresh water; feature: sink hole; material: water; isolation source: purple microbial (photo- and chemosynthetic) mats found in... | reverse complement strand
GGAGAGGTGTGTGCCCGTCCTTGCAGCGGGCTATGTTTGACCCCTGAACATACACAGGTTTGATTCCACGCAAAAGTATGGCGACTCCATCCAAGATAAAGCTAGGCACGCCCAATCGGGAACATCCTCTGGGCGGAATGGATCACCTTCGGAATCGCCTGTCCCGCGTGATGGATCCCTCACAGGTGGACCACTGGCTGAAGCAGCCTAATACAGCTTTCGATGGCGCTACCCCCTTGGAGGTCGTCGAGCACGGCGAAATCGACCGGATCTGGCGGATGATTTACGAGTTGGAGTCGGGGCTGCCTGGGTGAGCCGGCCGGTCGTTTCCTGTGCAAATTCTGGTTTCAGTGTCCAGATCCCCCAGTAGAGTTTCGGCAAGAGCCTCTTCGTGGTAGGCCTGCTTGCGTTGCATCATCACCACGCTGAGTTGTGCGCACCAGGGGCTCGTGCATGGTGCGCCTTCGAGTGGCCGGCCACGTGCGGTGATTTGCTCGTAGTCATTCGCGGAAAAGCGCCAGGGCTTTGCGCCAAAATCACGTATCAGGCGTCCAGCAATTGCCAGACCGGGCCAGTCGAAATCTCCATGATAGTGCAGTTGCACTCCAGCCATAGCGAGTTGGCGCAGGAGCGTTTTAGCGGCCGTTTTCGGGTTGCCCTCGATGCAGATTAGCGGGGCGCAACGCGGACCGAGCTTCTCAGCAGCCAAGGAGACTACAGCCGGGTTTTCACATACATACACGCAATGCGGAAACTGCACGCCACTCCAGGTGGTTTTCCATAGAAGCTTTGTGCTCAAATGGAGCGGGGTGCCCACCGATGCCGCGGCGTTGACAAGTTCTCCTAAGACCCCGGCTCCGCAGAGGCCTAGATTGAGTACAAGGACTGGGGCACTTAGGTCGTCACAAACTACTCCATAGTCCGACCAAAGTTCTCGTTTCTGTGAGAGCGTCTTAGGCATGTAGCATCCTCTGCGCTGTGCCAGACCCTGCAGAGTTAAAGTGGCTAAGGGGCGGTCTGCATCCAAGGCATGGCTATCTCCAGTGTGCCGAGCAGAGAGCTTGGCAAGGAGTTCGTCCGCTTCAAGCGGGAGGCTCTGAAGGAGCCGGCTTGCAGCCTGCATCTGCTCGAAAGCCTGCTCGAAATTGGGGCCGAAGAGGCGTTTTGCCAGACCTTCGTTTTTCAGTTTTAGGATCCATTCCTCACGACCGGTGAAAGGGCATTGGGGATCAGGGCAAAGCAGTTCGTTCCAAACGCGGTCCCAGCCGAGAGCGACTTGCTGTGCCGCGATGAGTTCTGGCGGCACAGGCCCACAAACGGCTGCCATAATCTCCTCCCAGCTGTGGGTGATATCGAGAGCGGACAGTGCTGCCTGAAGTTGGGCCAGGTCAAAGCGTAGGCGTGCGGTCGAGGATGGCGCCTGACGCAAGATCTTCGCGACGGCCTGGCGCTCCTCCATGCTGGGTGCGTCCAGGGTGATGTTCGCAGGCAGGGGCTGGCCCTTATTTCTGTAAGACTGCAAGCGATCAAAAAAGCGCGCCCAGCCGGAACCTCCGAATATGGCGCCGAGTTTAGTCCTGGAAAAGGAGTTCATCAGAAGAGCCAGGACTTGTTGTTTTCTTCAGTGGGAGGGCGGCGGGAGTATCTGCGACAGGTGTAAGCACGCGTTGCTTTCCATTCCAGACCCATCGTGTTGCCGCGACGGCCTCTGCATCAGCTATCAGTTGATAGATGGCCAGCCCGCTGATGGTTTCGTGTGCCCCCCATTCGCGCTCACTGGTCATTACAAAATCCAGATCAAAGGCCTGCAGCAGTCCCATGCAGCGCGCGCGCAAGGTGGAATCCATTCCAGCAAATGCCTCATCGAGCAAAATTAGATGCGGTGCATGGGCTGCGGCGGAGCTATAGTGCGCGGCAGCAGCAGCCATTTGGGGTACTGTGAGCATGAGTGCCTTCTCACCTCCGGAGCCGGTGCCATAACGTTTGCGAGTCAGGCGTTCCCAGCGCGCATTCTGGTGCCGCTCCACTCCAAAACTATGCCACCGTCGATAGTCGAGGGCTCGCTGCAGATGCTCCACCCAGGTGCCGTGTTGGTCGCGCAGGCGTTCGTCCTGAATGAGTCGATGCAGGAAGGCTCCGACCATGCTTCGTTCAGCGGGCTTCCACAACTCGTGCTGTGCCGAGATCAACTTTAGAAACGAGGGTAGTTCCGCAGGCATGTCTTCGGTTTGTGGGACCCAGACCAGACGCAGGGTGAGGCCGAGACTGGTGGTACAGCGGACCATTTCCTTGTTCATCTGCCTCGTGCGCTCGTGTACGTCCGCGATGAGGTCCTGCAGGCTCAACGCCACCTCGCCGATCAGGTGGTTGTCGATGATTTCGCGCTCGCCGCTGCTTAGCAATAGCTCCCGGTGCTGGCGTTCGGTCGAGACTTGAGCTCGCAACGCCGCCGGGGGCAGTAGCTGACCCATGAAGGGACACTCCACCACACTTAAGCCTTCGCTGATGACGCGTGTTTGGGGAGGATGGCCCTGCGCTCCCAAGGCGCGCTGCAAGTCTGCAATGTTCGCCTGCAGATGTGTCTGGCAGCGTGTCCATGCTTCATCATCGGCAGCTGTTCCCGCCAGGTCTCGATCGATCTGGCGCGCAATTTCGATCGCTCTGGTAGCAGACCACGCATCTTTTTCGATGTCCGCGAGAGAGGGTTTTGCTTCGGAGAAAAGCCCATGGTGCAAGGGTAGGCGCAATGCGAGCGTCGCGGTTTCCCGTGCCTGCTCGGCCGTTTGCAGCTCGGTACTCTTGGCGATCTGTTCGGCTTCATGACGCGCTTTTTCGCTGCTGAGTTTCCGCAGGCTTACATCGGCAGTCTCCGCCTCTTCATGAGCCTGCTCGCGGGCAGTGCGGGCCAGTCGTATGCGGTCCTGATATTCCTGAATTCCGCGTCCTAGTGTGGCTTGAAGGGTGCGGTGGTGCTCCTCCTTTTGCAGTGCCTCCAGGCGGCAGGCCTCTGCATTCTGACGCGAATGGCACAGGTCTTCCGCCATCCGCCCGCACTCCGCCCTGAGCTCATTCAGGCGGCGCTCAGCTTGCAGCCAAGATTTGGCATTGCTCCATAGGCGCTCAAGTGAGGCTTCGTAGTGTTGGAGGGTGGGACGAAGTTGCTGTACTCTTTGAAGGAAGGCACCGAAGCCCAGGAGTGAACATTCGGTTTCAAATGTCTTTTTCGCCGCTTCAGCCTCGAGTCTCTTGAGACGTGTGCGTTGCTCAAGCTCCGCGAAGACCGCCCGCGCGGCCAGAAGTCTGGCCTGCGCTTCGGTACGGAGGGTCAATGCTTTAAGTATACGTTCATCCCCGGGGGCGTTTCGTCGTTCGGCAGAGGCTTGATGGCGACGCTGTTCATTCGCCTGCACCTCCTCATCAATGTTTTGATAATCCTGGGTAAGTTGTCCCAGCGTTTGTTCAAGCTCCCGCAGACGGCGTTTGCGCGAGCTCTCACGGCTGGCGGAGCCGAGAAATTCCGTGCACGTCTTCCTGCCGCGGCCCTGCAGTGGGCCTAGTTGCCAGTGTCCGTCCAGCGCCACCCAGTGGTGTCCGCGCGGTCCAGCGGCGATCTGCGTAATTGATTTTAGGATACTGCTGGCACTAAGGCCATGTGGGGCCATGTCCCCTTCAGGGATATCGGGTTCAAGCCAGGCATCGAGAGTGGGGCCTTCCTCCGCGAAGGCGTTTGGCGATGGCTCGATGCTCAGAAAGGAGTCTGCGTCCTTGAGGGGAATGAGTTGTCCGTCGGGCATCAGCCAGGCATCGAGTAGTCCAGAGGCCTCCAGTGCCGCCTCGAGCCCCGTTCGTTGTTCCAACGTCAGGAAGGCACGAAACTCACACACCTGCCACAGGGGGGCGCCAGCCCATAAGCGTTAACTTACCATTGATATAAAGTGGCGAAGTTGGCTCGGCCTGCTCGGGCGTCGATTGGCAAGTTTAGCGGAAATTCGTCGTCCGTGGCGCAGGAGGTGAGGCAGGGAAAGCGGACGCGTTAGTGCCGCCAAAAGTGAGTCGCGCACCTCAAGAAAACATCGCCACGCACTGGGATCTTCAGAGTGTATGGCCCCACGGGGAAAAAAAACGACCACAGCGGAGGATTCGATCAATGAGCAATGCTGCGAGAATTTTTCCTTGCAGCCATCCACGACAGGAATCCGGATCGGTTTTGGGAACATGTCCAAACGCAAGGAGGCTCTTGAGTCGTTTGAAGGCGAGTTCTACTTGCCACCGGCAGCGGTATATCTCCAAAACGGCTTTGGTGGGGTAATCGGTTGGCGCCAGTGTTGTGAGCACGAGTACATATCCAGCGAGTTCCAACGTTTCGGGCTGGATCGCCTGATAGCCGTTGTTGCTACTCTTCCGTTTTGCCTTCCTGCGCGCTCGCTCGGCATTGATCGCGCTCTTGCGGACAGCGCATAACCTGGCGGAATAACGACGCCCTTTCCACTCAAAGCTCACCTCCCACTCGCCGCATGTCTGCCCTTTCAGCCGCCGCAGGCAAGGCAGCAACCGAAACTCGTCCCCATCACGCTTGGAAAGCGGGAATGTTTGTATGTTGATGCGGACGACTACGTCCGCACCCGTGGCTAATATGTGAGCTACTCCTTGGCGATTGGCATAACCGCGATCAGCAAGGACAACGTCTCCGCTTTTTGCCGGCAACCGTTTGAAAGACTCCCCGCCATGCGTATCCGAAACCTCAAAAAAATCGCATGCCAGTTCCGGAAGGCGAAGGCTGTAATGAACGCGCCAACTGGTGCCGGTCGGACCTGGTTCAACAATGTCTGTTGCATCCATGATGCGCCAGCAGCGCCGAGATTCACCGATCCGGGTCAACTTCGCAGACATCTCCTCGACCATTTGCGCAGTGAGATGGCGTAGCCACGGTTCCGCGGCACGCAGGCGCTTGAACAAGGCCACTGCACTGACTTCAGCGAGGCCCAATTCGGCCGCACGCATCGCAGTCTGTTTCAGCGACAAACCACCAGCCGTGTGCATCAACAGCAATTGCAGTAAAACTTCCTCGTCCTTGATTCCACGCGCCCGGCGCAACGCGCCTGACGCGCGCGCGCTAACTTTCCAATCAACCGGCAAAAAGCTGCGCACAATTTCCCATGATTCGGTCGAAAGATCGTAGCTCATGCCTGCAAACTTCGCGGGAACTGGCGTTTTTATCAAATATTAAGTTAACGCTTATGGGGCGCCAGCCCTTCCCTGGCGAGTGGTGGCGTCGTGTACAGCCGCCGTCTGTGGGAGCGCCTGTCTGCCTTGTTCGAGACCGCGTTTTTCCTCTTCTAATCGCGAGATTTCAGCAGCCACGGTTTCGACACGGCCTCGGAGTTGTTCCGCCAGCCTGGCCTGTGTTGCGGACTCTTCCCCAACTGAACGTTCGAGCTCTTGAGGCAGGAGTCGTTCGTCGGGTGAGGCAGTCTCCAGCCAGTTCTCGAGCGTGTCTGAGAGTTCTGACCAAGGGCGCGGGCGAAGCCAGACGAGACGCCGGCTCCATTCCTCATAAAGACGCCTAAGTTCCTCGAGGCCCTGGCGTGCTTCGCAGTCATTTGCCTGTTCAGCCGACCTGAACTTGGCGACCTCTGTTTCGGCGCGTTGCTCCTCCGTCTGAGCGGCCTGAAGCTCTGCCTCGTGTTTTGTCTGTTGTTCGAAACGAGCTTCCACTTGGGTGATGCGTTGACGATGTGCAGCGAGAGCCCCATTCACTTGCGTTTGAATCCGCATCAGGGACTCTGCACTCGCCTCCCAGGCTGCCGCCGCCGGCACTTGTTGCGAATGTTCCTTCTGGAAGGCGAGCTCCGGCGCACGCTCGGCTGCCTGGCTCAGCGCGGTATCCAACTGGGTCTTTTCGCGCTCTGCTTCGATCGCCTGCGTATCCCGGCGTTGTTCAGATTGCTCCAGGCGATCGGAATGCTTTCGTTCGGCAAGGGCGGCACTATTGCGGCGGGATCCCGCTGCCTCTGCCTCGCGTTGCGCCGCATCCAAAGTTTCTGCGTTGAGTGACTCTGGGCTTTGTCTCAGGGCTTCCCACTGCGCATCGGCCCGCTGGGCTTGCTCTCGTGATTGTGCTAGGCCCAGCTCCGCCGCCGCCTCTGCATCACGCGTGGTATTCAGCAGCCGCTCCAAGTTCGCAAGTTCACTGTGGCTTCGTTCATAAGCGGCATGTTTCGAACGCAGGAGCGCAGCCCTGCGCATGATGGCGCATTGGAGATACTTTGCGTAGCCCTCCTGAAAGAGCGTTACCGACTTTTCCAAGGCCTCGAGGTCCGCCAGCTCCCTGCGTAGCGAATCCAGGTTTTTAAATGACGATGCCACGTCATCTACGAGGCGTTGGGGCAGGGGTGGAAGAGCGTCGGAAAGTGCCGCGTACAAGGAACGTTCATCGAGCTTTTTTGCCAGTTGCGGTGCACGTAGTTTGATCAGCAGTTCTAGCAGCGCGGCGTACCGCTCCGCGCCCAAACCAAAGAGGCGTTTGTCGACCTCGGCACGGTAGGGACTTGCGGTGCGGAAAAGTGAATCCCTACCCAGAACTTCTGCCAGCTGTTCGATGCTCAGAGGCTGCCTGCCTCGGAGCAAGGTGAAGTCCTCATCCACCCGCTTTTCACTCACGAAGAACCATCGTACGGGCTGGTTCTCTCCTCCACGCACCGCCCGCATGCCGCAGCCCAGCGTCAGATAATGGGCCGTTCCCGCGTCGTCTTTTCGTCCAAATTCTATCCAGGTATAGCCGCTCCTTTGCTCGTGTTCGTCCATGAGCAGATGCCAGGCCATGGAGCGCGCGATGTCTCCATCGGGTTCCACGCGACTGGGGCTGATTTCGCCGTCGAGCAGGAAGGGAAGTTGCAGGGCTAGCACGCGTGATTTGCCCGAACCATTGTTGCCTCGCACGAGCAGCCGACCCTTCTCATACCAGAACTGTTGGTTCTCGTATTTGAAGAGATTGATCAGGCCGCTGCGCAGCGGTTGGAAACGCGTGGAGCTGGGTTCGGGCAACATACAAATCAGGGGAAAGAAGCTTTGGGTTTCTGCATGAGTTCATGCCGATATCGGTGGATGGCGGGCATCGCCAGAAGGCCTGCGGGTATACGCCGGATAAGACCGAGTCCCTCGAGACGGACGAGCACCACACGAGTCAGTTCGCGCTCAGCTCCCGGCTCGGTGGCGGCGCGCCTCCAGAAACGACGATTTTCCGCACCTTTTGAGGCCAGGAAATCCTCAAGGGTGGAATCAGGGACCGGTTCGCCGGGATCATTTAGCCGTCGTTGTGCCAGAAACTCTGCCGCAAGCAGGGTTGCATGGCCGTCGGTTCCCTCCTCGGGCAGGCCCAGATCCGTGCAATCTCCAGAGGGATCGACCAAGGCGATGCCTTCAATGCGATCTTCCACTTCCAGACCGGTGGCTTCCGTGAGAACCTTTAGCAAGTGAGGACGTTGCTTGGGCAGATACTCCTTTTCTTCGGGAGTGAGTTCCGAAATGTAGACAACCGGATCATCCAGGATTCGGCGAATGAGCGAGGTGCGCACGCGGATATTTTTTTGCTCCTCATCGTCAATAATAGGTTCCTTATTCAGGGCGGCTAGAAAGTCACCGAACTCGAGCCCTCGCTGCAGATTGCTTGGGGGTTGCCGAACAGAGAGCATGCGCGCGATCACGAAATGGTTCACATTGTACAGAACATCGGCGCTCTGATCCTGCACGAACTTGTGTTCGTCGCCGTCCATCTTGGTGATGACGCGGCATTCCGAAAGAAAACGCAGCACGGTCACCAGATCGCGGCGCGAGTCCTGTTGATCCAAGTTAAAAACAAGACCCAGCGCGAGGAATTGAGGGGTTTCGTTCCAGCGGTCGACAATAGCACGTGCGATGCCCCCTAGATTGCCTTGACGCTCGCTGTGAACCAAAGCGGCCAGCGCGAGGCAGAGGAGTACATAACGGCGCCGCGAAAAGGGTTCATCATCCTTGGGACTGCAGGCGGGACGTGTTGCGTCCACCAATGTTGCGGGAGTCTTGAATAGTCTCGCGCATTCGGAGTTCACCTCAAGAAGCCAGCCCGCATATCGATGGAACCAGATGCGCAGGGCCTCCGAATGGCGACGTACGCGGGCAAAGTCTTCACGATCGCCCTCGTTCTCAGCCAATAGAAACGGGCGTCGAAGAAGTGCTCGGAGCGCGCGCTGGCGTTCCTCGGTGGCAAGTTGACTCGAGTATTCGGCCTCGTTGATAATGGGAATCTGACGGCTCATGCCAGGCCCTTGCTCAGGTCGAGTGTTGCCGAGACGTTTTCAAAACTCTGCGGCGTAGAGAGCGCGGCCGAATCCTCCATGGAGAGGTTCTCGTTTAGGAGGCGCAAAGTGATGACCATATCGGGGCCTTTCAGTGTGCCGCGTAGGGTCTCGACGCAGGCTTGCGCCGCACTCGGTGCAGGAATACTCAGGCGCACCTGCATTTCACCGTCCTCGGTAATAGCGGTGCCGTGCAATGCTCCGGGAACAAGGCGTGTAAATGCTTCACCGATCGCATCCAAGAGGACATCGAATTCGGGGTCATTCAATGGACCCAGGTCTGACAAACGGCAGGGAGTGAGTGAGGCGATCCGAGCGCGTGCCTGGCGGAGGCGTTGACGCTCCAACTCGGCCTTGAGGCGTAGCCCTGCGTGGGCTACGGAGCGGTCCACAAGGCCCGGTGCTGTACCACGCGGCATGGCTTGCCCGCGTGCCCATTGGCTGATGGAAATCACATAGGGCGGGGCCTCTTCCCAGGAGAGGCGCGTGTCGCACTCGGCATTGTCCCAGGCTCGCAACGTGGCTTCGTTGATGCGGAGATGGCGGGAGGAGCTTAGGCCAAAAGCTGAGCGCCAGAGCCGATGAAGGTCCCTGTTGTCCGGTGCCGTGGCGAAGGCCTGGGCGAGCGCGACAAAGTCCGAGGCAAGATCGCTGCGATTGGCGCGCTGGTCATTGATGCGACGAATACGTTCCAGCAGGGCTGGGATGGCGGAGAGAGCGCGTGAGCGCAGTGCCTCGGCCATGGAGGGTTCCTCTGCGGTGCCGATGAACCAGTGGCGAAGACCTTCCCAGCGATTTTGCCAGAGGTGAAAGGCTTGTGCGCGTTGTTGGTCCGACGGCGTGAGCACATCCGCGAGTTCGGCGTTCACGAGCGCCTCCAGCAGGGGCCGCAGGTCAAAGGTGTCGATGCTGCGTAAAGCCTGGCGAATGCGATAACTTGAGGCGACTAGTTCGCGGACAAAACGCTCGAGGTAGCCGAGTAGTTCCTCTTTGAGGGCGAGGACGGCTTGTTCTTCCGATGAGGCGGAGTCGAGCTCGCGCTGTAAACCACCAATAAAGGCCTGCGCGCGGTCCACCAAACGTTCAAAGCAGCGGCTCAATTCGGCGAGCGCACGCACAGCCTTCGGCAGGTCTGGAACAGGAGACTCCAGCAGGAGGCGCAATTCCTCGAGTGTGTCGCCGATTTCCCTCAAGGCACTCGCCGAAAGTTCGCCGGGGCGTAGGAGCAAACCCTCGTAATGGTGAAGCGCGCGCTCTGCAGATTCTCCGCGTGCGGAAAGCTGATACAGATTTCGCGGCCGGAGGAATTCCTCCACTGTGCGTGCGGACACCATGTCTTTGGTGGCGCTCAGGTTGCCCCAGTCCCTAAGTGCCTCTAGACCTGCGCTGAGTTCTTCGAGCTCAAGTGTGGCAAACGCGGGGGTGCGCGTCAGTCTCGTGAGAACCTCCCCTGGGCGAAGGGCGATTTCAAAACGTTCTTTCGCCTCGACAAAGACTCCGAGCAGGGCGCGATAAAACTCCACCTTCTGGGCTGCAAGATGATGGTAAACGGAGTAGTGAGATGTGTGCGAGTCGCTCATTCGATCAGGATGGGCATCCAATCAAGTCAGCTAGCATGGGTGCGTGTAGCGAAGGCGCTTCAGCTTTTTTTCTCCGGTGGTTTTGGGAGTTTCTTGAGCTTCTTAATGGCCGTGTCCAAGTCTGCATCAATGGGCCTGGGCTGGGAGTCCGCAAGGGCACGGTAGTGTTGATATTCCAGCTCTGCTTTTTCTCGGGCCTGATCGGCGGAAACCTTTCCGGCATGGTCGAGCAGCTCGCGATCTGAAAGGGTGAGGAAGGCGTCCAGCTTGGTGATCCAATCCTGCATGGTCATGGCCTTTCGCTGCAGGGCCTGGAGTTCGGCGAAATCGATGTAGGCGCTGACGATGCGATTCAAGACGGCCAGCTCCTCCGGGCTAAGGAAGTTCTTCGCGACTGATACGTCGTCCTTGCGAATGATCCCTCCGGGGCGTGTGGTCTGCAGTCCCATGAAGGGCTTGCTGGCATCTGCCCTAAGATGGATAACCTCGGCTGCGGTGTGCCCATGAGCAGCCCAGTGCATCTTGTTTTGGACCGTGGCGAAGAATTTTTGAGAGACCTCGGTGATAGCGGAGTAGTCGATGCTGGTCGCGTAGATATCAAGGATTTTCTGGTAGAAGCGACGCTCCGATGAACGGATATCCCGGATGCGTTCGAGCTGTTCCTCGAAGTAGTCCTTCTGGCCTTTGCCTGGCGGATTCTTGAGGCGCTCGTCGTCCATGGTGAATCCTTTCACCAGGTATTCACTTAAGCGGGCGGTTGCCCACTGCCGGAATTGAGTGCCGCGGTGGCTGCGAACGCGGAAACCAACCGACAAGATTGCATGGAGGTTGTAGTGGAGCACTGGTCTGGAGACCTGCCGGGCTCCCTCGTTTCGAACTATTAAGTAAGACTTAATAGTTGCCTCCTCTGAGAGTTCATTCTCTTCGTATATTGCTTTGAGATGAAGGTTTATGTTTGCGACTGTCGTTTGAAATAGTTCGGCCATGAGGACCTGCGTGAGCCAAATAGTCTCGTTCTCGAAGCGGCATTGAATGCGCGTGCGACCATCCTCCGTCTGGTAGAGGATGAATTCGGATTTGGGTGCGGGCGCGTCAGCCATGGTATGATGACAGGATCAAATTGTGGGAAGGTTGGCGATAGCCGTGCGCTTGTCCTCCTTTTCACTGATCGCGGTGGTATAACCAGAAATGGGATTCTTCTTTTTGGATCTGCTCATGGGTCTCTTGAATGCAGTGGCTCCGGGGCGAAGAGTCCGGGGTCCGACTCCCCCTCCCTATCGATCGTGTATCCCATTTGTCGATACCCGGCCGAGCGGCGCTGGTGCATGGCACGTGTCAGGGGATTGCAGTGATGGCGTAGACGCCAAGGGTGTCGAGACCGCGCAGGTGTTCCTCAACTTGGAGCGGGAGCTGGTTGATCGCTTCCAGTGTCTCGATTTCAGCCTCAACACTCGCGGCCTGTACGCGGAGCTCGGTCAGCTTTTTGCGAAGCTCGGCGAGCGGAGGAATGGAGGTGTCGTCGCTCATCTGGTCACCAAGAGATCAGGCGCTTAGGCAATTAAGGGAATATTTTCCAGACCTACCAACACGAATTTCGTGAGAACTTCTTGAGTCGTGAAACTGGGGAGCCAAATAGGGACAGGCGGAATTCGAACCACGAAACGTTTTGAAGGAAACGAGAGGTCGCCGCGGGCAGAGAGCCAAGGTGCAATGGCGGATAGTTGAGTTTTCGTCTTTGGTGATGCTGGTTGGTATTTGAATTCCGAAGCAGGTGAACCAGGGATTCGCCACGGTTTGCGCTGCCTGGATCCTGTCCACGTACACGATCAGGTAAAAGATCGAATTTAATTGATTAAAGCATTTAATGACTAAGAATGATCACATGTTAGCGCTTAAAACGGAATCAGAGGTCATGGCGGACGTGGCTGCTCGCCTCCGTGATCATCGCCTCTCACTCGGCTGGAGGCAGGTGGATCTCTCGGAGCGCAGTGGCGTGGCCATCGCGACCCTCAGGCGTTTCGAGCGCAGCGGGCAGATCGGGTTTTCCGGGCTGGCGAAACTTCTGGTCTCCCTCGGGCTGGTGGATGAATTTCTGGCCGCCTTGAAGCCCACGCAGGCAGCGCCAAGGTCTCTCGAGGACTTTGTGCGGGAAGACGCGGCTCCTCTCCGCAAGCGAGCCCCTCGTCCAAGGCGGAAGGAGTAAGCGCGCATGGCCATCCCTGAGCCAAAGATTTTAAGTATTAAGTTTCTGGATATAGCCATGGGCCGTCTTGCCTGGCGTGGGGCAAGTCCGGCCTTCGCCATGGAGCTGACTCCGGAATTTCTGGCGCTCGGTCATGACCTGTCGCCGCTGCATCTCCCTCTTGAGGGGTTTCGGGCGGGGCCTCGCGTATTCAGCCCCACGGACTCGCCTTTTCCTCAGGGCTTGCCTGGCTTGATCGCGGACTCACTGCCAGATGCCTGGGGTGAGCGGATGCTGCGAAGTGAGGTGCCAGGTTTGCAGACGGTGCTCGGCAAACTCGCGGCCATTGGGGTGCGTGGTCCGGGAGCCTTGAGTTTTGAGCCAGTTCTGGGTTCGGGGGCTGATGTGCAGGGAGAAGAGGTCGCGCTCGGCAAGTTGGCAAAAGAGGCGCAGCAGCTCCAGGCCGGGCCTGCGCCGCTGACGAGCGATCAGGTTCTCCAGGTCCTGGCGCGTGGCGGCAGTTCACTCGGTGGAGCCTTTCCAAAGACCTCTGCGCATTTGCCGTTGAAAGGGGAGGAACTTGAGCGGAAGAAGATTCTCGTCGGTGGTCCCACTCCGGCCGGGCATGTTCCCTGCATTCTCAAATTCTCACCGGCTGACGACGAAGGAGGTGGGAGCGTGGAGTTCGCATTCTGGAAGCTTGCCCAAGCTGCCGGGCTCCGGGTGCCCCGGGCCTGTCTTGTTCACGATGGAAAGCGGGGGCATTTCGCCTGTGGACGCTTCGACCGGTATTTGGGGGAAGATGGGCGTACCCACCGCCGACATGTCCACACTCTGAGCGGCATGCTGCACAAGCGCGCTTCGGATGCGGTCATCGATTACGAGGAGTTCATTCGCCTCACGAGGAGGCTGTGTGGCATGGCCGAAGCAGAAGAGTGCTTGCGCAGGGCGATCTTCAACCTGCTCTCCACAAACCGGGACGACCATGGTCGCAATCATGCCTTCCTTTACGACGAGGAGAGCCGGGTCTGGACGCTCACACCAGCCTATGACCTCACGCCTAATGCGGCCAATGTCCTGATCGGCCTGAGCTGGATGGGAAGCCAGCGGATACCCCAGCGTTTTGAGGCCGTCGAGAGGCTTGCCGAGGCAGGCGGGATTTCGGCGCGGAAGGCTCGTGCGATCTTCTGCGAAGTGGAAGAGGTGGTCTTTGGCCAATGGAGGCCAATCGCCAAGAAGGCAGGGGTGCCGACAGGCATAGCTTCTTTATGGGAGGAGAACATGAAATCCCAGACTTTGGCCTTATGTGCGGATGTGCACAAGGACTCGGCAAGCGCTACAAAAAGGAAGTCAAAATGAGGGATCAATTCGGCGCCGGGTTCATCGTCGGCGCCGAGGGATCCTTATCCGAAAAAATCCATCTGTCCCTTATTTTGGGTGGCGCAACTATGGATGAAACCAGGCCACCACCAGGGCAAGGGGGAGCGCACACAGCAGGTGTGTGAGCACAATCACACTCGAGGCCAGCGCTTGATCTCCCTTCATCTCCGCCACGATCGAAAAGGAGGAGGCACCCGTCGGGCAGGCAAGCATCACCAAAATGATCATGGTCATGGTGGGAGGCACCCCAAGCCACCAGGCCCCAAACCAACCGATCAAGGGCATCACGGCCACCTTCATGAAGCTGGCTGCCAACGCCGTCCCGAGGCGTCCCCGAATCGGCACCTGCAAGAGGGCCGCTCCGATCACCAGCAGGGCAAGCGGAGAGGCGGTCGCCCCCAGCGAATCGAGGCTGCGCGTCAACACCATAGGAACTTGCACGCCAGTCAGGGACACCGCAGCCCCGCCTGCGGTTGACAGGAGCACCGGATGCAGGGCCAGTTCCTTGGCAACAAGCCATAACACCGACCAACCCCAGCGATGCTGTCCCGCCAGCAGCACCACAAGGCCGAGTAAATTTTGAAGAAGGATGAAAGGTGCCAGGATCAGAAAGCACATTGACTTCATGGAGCCGGAGGCGGGTACGGTGGACAGGATGTGGAGCGCCACGGGCAATCCCACAAAGGAAAGATTCGCCCGCACGCAGACATGCACGAAGGTGCCGCCCGTCAGCAGTCCGAGCCCCGCAAGGCGCGCATACAGGACGGCCAGCACGCCTACGCAGACGAGTGCGACTGTAATGATGGCAAGGCTAATCCCCACCTCACCGGTTCGGAGGTCAGCTGTGGCGGTACCGATGAACAGCAGTGCCGGCAGGGAGACATAATAGATCAGACGGTTGAGGCCTCGCACGATCTCCGTCCTGAGGAGGCCTCCCCTGGCAAGCAAGGCGCCCAGGGCAATCATCAGGAAGACGGGCGCAAGGGTGTTGATGATCTGAAGCACCCCCCGAGCTCATCCGCCTGCGTCCTCTTTGAAAAGCCCCAATCTGCGCACCCGGGTGAAAGGATCGGAGGTGGACTTGGTGGAACCACGAAAGACACGAAAATCACGAAAGGCAGAGCTCCAAAAACTCTAAATAGGAACTCCAAATAGGGACAGGCGGAATTCGAACCATTGCAGACGAGCCTGAGCGGGCTATGGTGTCTACGTGTGCAACCGCTTCACCTTGACCGATCCGAAAAGGGCCTTTGAGGAGACCTCGAGACTCCTCGGCGTGCCGCTGGAGAGGCCTGAATGGGTCACGCCTCGCTACAATCTTGGGCTCATGCAAGTCGCACCGGTGATCGTGAATCGTGGTGCGGAGGCGGAAATCCTGCCGCTGCAGTTTGGGAACACGATTCAAGGTGTGGGCCGGGTGGTGGGCAACGCCCGAGCCGAAACGATCCTCGAAAAGCACACGTTCAAGAGGCTGCTGGCTTCACATAGGTGTCTCATTCCGACGACCGGCTTCATCGACTGGGAGACCGACGAGGAGGGAGAAAAGTGGCCGCACCTCTTCACGTTGTTTCATGGGCGCCCCTACGCGATGGCGGCCATCTGGAATCCAGGCAGTGCCGAGCTCCAGGTGCCTGCGCATTTTTTTATTGTGACCGTTGCGCCGAATGAAGTGGTCGCGAAGTATCACGACCGCATGCCGGTCATTCTGCCTGATAACAAGCTGTCACGATGGCTTGACTCGAGTCCCATGGAGCAGGCGGAATTTTTGGAGTTTGCGCAGAGCTGTCCGGCAGCCGAAATGCAGGAGCGAGCGATTTCCGAGTTCGCCAACAACGTGAGGCACGAGGGACCCGAATGTCTGGCCGCCGCCAAACCGAGACCTGAGCAGTTCGGGCTGGGTTTCTGATCCCATGGGTTACCAAAATTCCATGAGGAATTTCGAAAGGGGTCAGACAGCATGAGGGGTGGAGTTTGATGTTCGAGGAGGAGTGGGGTAAGACCCCATGACTAGCATGCGCCTTCCCGGGCTAGAATCATCGGATGATCAAGAACCACTCTGGTGTGGCAATCTATCCATGGGACAAACCATGACTGCATCGACATTGGAATCCACCGTCGTTTCGCTTCTGGCTCAGGGGAAGGGCATCCTGGCTGCAGACGAGAGTCTCCCGACCATCGGCAAGCGATTCGCCGCCCTGAGCATTCCTTTGACTGAGGAAAACCGGCGAAGTTATCGCGAGCTCCTGTTCACGTCGCCCGGTTTGAGTGAATGCATCAGCGGTGCGATCCTGTTCGACGAAACGATGCAGCAAAAGACGGGTAGTGGCGTATCCATGCCGGAAACACTGGCCCGGCAGGGCATCCTCCCCGGGATCAAAGTGGACGCAGGAACGATGCCACTGCCCCGCTTCGCCGACGAGAAGATCACCCAGGGCCTCGATGGACTGCGCAAACGGCTATCCGTGTACCGCGATCTCGGTGCCCGTTTCACCAAATGGCGCGCAGTGATCGGCATTGGGAAG
>JFJP01015292.1_pt1 | contig 15999 bp, 14 predicted proteins | sample 431651 | NCBI WGS metagenome assembly JFJP01 (sample SAMN02602958, study PRJNA72255) | Microbial mat metagenome, whole genome shotgun sequencing project. | biome: fresh water; feature: sink hole; material: water; isolation source: purple microbial (photo- and chemosynthetic) mats found in... | reverse complement strand
TTAGCAATCTATCTAGATACAAGTCCATACCTGCCACCACTTATCTTTGTACTTTATTATACATTAATCCCCTCAAACCCAGAAGAGCCCAGAAATGGGAAATAGGAGTTTCTGCAAAAAACAATCACAAAGCTGTAAAACACTCAAGATTATCCAATGACATTGATTTCGGAGAAAAATGGTTAGGTATAAAATGTTCACAAACATATTTTGATGAAATAAGCCCTATCTTTACTCCCTTGAAAGTAATAAAAACGAAAAGTAACTCCAAACAAGAATGGACAACATTACCAAACAAAGAAGATAATATTTATGTTCCGATACTGAATGCTTTTAAAAAAGAATTATGCAGAATATACAAAACATCTCCTGTTCAAGTTGCAAGTGGACTGATAAAGTATCTTGTAGGAACTAAAGATTTTTACAAGGTTATAAAAGGTGTCAACCAGGTAGAGATACAAGCCTATAACTTATATGGTTCTCTTAATCTTCCCTTTGCAAATATTGAGCCCAAATTTAAGACTCCAAGAATCAAGCTCCCTGATGAAATCGTTGATATTTCTTTCAAAGACAATTCAAAAACTACTTTAATAGTTACATTTAATAATGATTGGAAGTTATCTTTCCGAATACATAATGCAAGTTCAAGGATTGAGCCTTCTTTAAAATTTGATATCAATCTTCTAAAAGCTCCCAATAGCTTGTTTACAAATACATTATCTATTTCACATGGAGATTGACATGAACATAGTATCCTTATTCTCTGGTGCTGGAGGCTTAGATAAAGGTTTTGAAGCATCGGGCTTTAATACGATATGGGCTAACGAGTATGATAAATATATTTGGGAAACTTACGAAAAGAATTTCCCTGACACTATACTAGATAGGCGTTCAATTAGAGATGTCACATCTGATGATATTCCTGAATGTGACGGAATTATAGGAGGGCCTCCGTGCCAAAGTTGGAGTGAAGGGGGTGCATTACGAGGAATTGACGACCATCGAGGGCAACTATTTTTTGAATATATTAGGATATTAAGAGATAAACAGCCTAAGTTCTTCTTAGCAGAAAATGTTTCAGGCATGTTAGCAGGAAGACATTTTAGTGCATTGTCAAATATAAAAGAATTATTCATTGAAAGTGGGTATGAATTATCTTTTACGCTACTAAATGCTGTTGATTATGGAGTGCCTCAAGATAGGAAAAGGGTGTTTTTCATTGGAATTAGAAATGATTTAAATTTTAGTTTTAAATTTCCTCAGCCATTAAAACACAAGTTAGTGTTAAAAGATTGTATCTTTGACATCCAAGGTTCAGCCCTTCCCGCAAAAAACAAACAAAAAACAAATGGGGATAAGTGTATTTTGCCAAATCATGAGTATATGACTGGTGGTTTTTCATCAATATATATGTCAAGGAATAGGGTTAGGAGTTGGGATGAACCATCATTCACGATTCAAGCTGGAGGAAGACATGCACCAATACATCCTCAAGCCCCTAAAATGAAGTTTATAGAACAAAATAAACGGATTTTTATTGAGGACAAAGAGCATTTGTATAGAAGATTAAGTGTCAGAGAATGTGCAAGAATACAAACATTTCCTGATGAACATATTTTTTACTATGATAATTTGATGGCAGCGTACAAAATGGTTGGAAATGCGGTTCCTTGTAATTTAGCGTATTGTTTAGCTAAAGAGATAAAACACCAAATAGAAAAACACGAAAAAACATATAACAAATCGTTGCAGATGGACACGCTTTCCGCTCCGCTCCAAGCGTGCTAGTGCGATCGCCGATCTTGTAGGTGCGTTAATGAAATGTAACGAGCCTTATTTTTTGCAAGTATTTAAGTGTAAGACTCTCCAAGCTAGAATAGATGGGTCAAGTCGCAACAAGGTCAAATGTATGGCGGTTAGTCGCAACAAGGTCAAATGTATGGCGGTTCGTCAACGGCGCTACAGCAAAGAAGAATTAGCTCGGCGTGGGCAAGAACTCTATGAAGCTAACATTCGGCAGCAAGTAGAATCTGGAAATACAGGCAAAATCGAAGCGATCGATATTGAAACAAAAGATATGATGCAGGGATAAGTCTATAAGAATTATTAAGCTACGATTCTTATAGTGCGATCGCTGGAGATTTCAACGATAATGGAATTTTAGATAATTTGGAAGCATTCTTGGATATGTAAAAGTTATGGAAGTTAGAGAAATTAAAATCTGTAATGTCTGTCAGCTTTAGTCCCAACGGAAAACTACTGGCTAGTGGTAGTAAAGATAAAACTGTTAGAATATGGCAACTTAGCTAGGTGAAAACAAAATATTATGTTAACCCTCAGTTATCCGCATATCGAAAAAAGCGACCACCAATCCGCACATTTGCAACGCTTGCCGCGCATTAGGATTGCCCAAATTATCATGGACTATATCGCTTATGGTTGGTCAGTTGAGGAAATTTGCCGTCAGCATCTTTACTTAACATTAGCTGAAGCTCATGCAGCAATGGGCTACTATTTTGACCATCAAGAAGAAATTGACCAAGAAATCAGACAGGAATGGCAGCAAGTTCAAGAAAATATGACTCAAGCTGCCAAGTCCCCTTTCTACATTCGTATGAAAGCTAAAGGACTGCTCTAAATGGCTATTCCGTTATATATGGATGTTCATGTTCCTCAAGCGATTACCGAACAGTTGCGTCGCCGAGGTATAGACGTACTGACAGCATTTGAGGACAGATCTCAAAAACTTCCTGACGATCAGCTTTTAGTAAAAGTGACGGAACTTAAGCGTGTTCTCTTTACCCAAGATATTCGCTTTAGAGTTTTAGCTGAAACTTGGCAGATAGAAGGCAAACAGTTTTCAGGATTAATCTTTGGTCATCAACTTGGAGGCACGATTGGTCAATTTGTTCAGGATTTGGAATTGATTGCTAAGGCTTCTGAGCGTGATGAATGGATCAACGCGGTTGAATATATTCCCTTCAAGTGATAGACAAGCACATAACACTGCGTTGGATCTGACCTCTCAAGAGTGATATCTACAAAAGCCGAAGATCCCGTGGCGGCTCAACTCGAACGTTATACCGAACCGACACGCCCGTTAAAGTTATCTATTTCTCACCGCAATTAAGCACCAAAATTACAGTTGATAATTAATTAGCTAGGCATGAGTAACCTAAAAACCAAGAAGCGTGGGTCACGGGCAACCCACGCTTCTTGGTTTTGGGTTTATTTATGCTGAGGTACTTACCATATTTTGAGTTAGCATAAGTTTTAGTTTAACTTGATTAAATCCTTAATTTTCTATGCCCAAGCTATCGAAACCACCCGATCCTAATGATCCCGAATACCAAAACCTTGAACGTAGAGTTAACTTTTATTTGCACTTAGCTATCTATTCCGCTTGTAGTACTTGCATGTGGTTTATCCAATCCATCACTGAAAAAGTATGGATATGGTCAGTATGGGTCGCAGTGATCTGGGCAATATTTATCCTTGGACATGGCATCTGGATATTTTCAAAAGAAAAGCAAACGCAATAAAGAAGGAATTTTTAGTGGCTCGGCTTTGCCGAGCCACTAAAAATTCCTTCTTTATTAAATCGCAAAATCATAAAGTTACGGTGAATAAAATGAGTACTTCAGAACGTATTGAACAACTAGCCGCCGCGATCGCTGAAGATATATATATCGACATTGCGAAGTGGCATTTATATCTGAATGATGCCCATTTGCATCGCCCTCTTGCTGAGAAATTTTATCCGATGATGGTGGCTGGTATTAAAGCGGCGGATGTTAGCCAAGTCTTAAATGATACTAAGATTGCGATCGGTGGCGGTAAGCGAGAGATTGCTCTTAGTGACTTGATTCCTAGTTCTTGTCAAAGTCGATTGTTAAATATTTTAGAAGAGTTTGAATATTAATCCTGCGCCAACTCCTGCCCCGAATCCTGTGTTCCAGTCAATGCGCCGCCGTTTGGCGCTTTGGTACGCGATTGTTACGGCAATTTTGCTGATTGTCTTTGCGACAGGATTCTATCTCTATGTACAGTTTACTTTGATCGATCGCATTGATGACACGATCGATCATGTGGCGGAAGTAATTGAGCGATCGCTAATTCGTTCTAACTTAATTGACTTAGAATCAGATTTTAGTCGGAGCTTTTCGGCAAATGCTCAAGCGATCGATGCCGATCATATTGACATTGACTGGTTCAGCCCTAATGGAGAAATCCTCTGGACAACTAATGGAAATTCTGATTCTCTACAACAAAGAGAAAGAGGAATTTTGCAGCCTGTTTATCGCACTGTCCATTTATCAGAAGCTGAACCACTCCGCCAGATGACAGAACCAATCGTGATTAATGGCAAATTATTGGGATATTTGCGAATTAGTCATCCTTGGTTTGAAGTTACTAAACCAGTAAAGCAGCTATTTCTCGATCTGGCGGTCGGGACAACCCTGATGGTGGGCGTGGTACTGCTCTGTGGTTGGTGGTTAGCAGGAATCGCGATGGAACCTGTGCGCGAATCTTACCAACGTTTGAAACAGTTTACTGCCGATGCTTCCCATGAGTTGCGAAATCCGATCGCGGTGATTCAAACCAATGTCCAAGTCGCTCTTGCTGATCCTCATCCTGATTTAGAATTTCAAAAATCGCAGTTAGAAACAATCGAGCGCATTACCCGCCGTTTGGGAAGATTAATTGAAGATTTATTATTTCTGGCGCGGCATGATGGCGGCATTACTAACCAAAAACGTGAGGTTTGCAATTTATCACAAATTTTGAGTGAAGTTGCCGAAGAACAACAGGCGATCGCGCAGCAAAAAGAAATTACATTGGAATTACCGAACTCCAAGCAAAATTTATTAGTATCAGGCGATCATGATCGCCTAGGGCGCTTGTTTACAAATTTGATTAGCAATGCGATCGCCTATACGCACAAGGGTGGCAAGGTAGAAATCATTACTCAAACCAATTCTCAAAATCAAATCAAAGTTCACATCAAAGATACAGGCATTGGCATTCCTGAAGCAGAGTTATCCCAAATTTTTGAGCGATTCTATCGCTATCAACCTCAGAAAAGTAGTAAATCTAGCTCGAAATCCGCAAGTCCTGGTACCAGTGGTTCAGGATTAGGTTTGGCGATCGCCTTGGCGATCGCCGAAAGCCATCAAGGACAAATCAATGTGGAGAGCAAAGTCGGAAAGGGAACTATATTTACAGTCAATTTCCCCTTAAATGTATAGCATCTTGTCTTTTGTCGTTCTTAGGGTATAGGGTAAGCAATGCCACTTCCTTGGGCTGAAAAATGCTATGTCGAATAAACGAGTGGCGGCGGGATCTCGTCGCCACTCGTTTATTTTTGCTGAAAGAAATGCAACATTTGCAAAATCTAATGTCAGAATTGAAATAGGTAACTTTAGCTAATGGTTTATTTCAATGTCTTCGGAACATCCGCCAGTTATGTTGGTGGACGGCTATAACGTGATTGGACTATGGCGGCACTTGCAGGAAACTCGCGATCTGCAAGGGTTTGATGTTGCGCGATCGCTTTTAACTGAGACGATGGTGAACTTTAGCGCCTATCATGGCTATAAAACCACCCTAGTATTTGATGCCTATGTTCAGGCAACTCCTGCCAAAGCAGAAAAAATAACGAAAAATCTTAGGCTATACTTTACCGATCATAACGAAACTGCGGATACCTATATCGAGCGTCAATGCGGCAAATATCGACGCGATCCGCTTAGGCATTTAAAAAGAATTATCGTAGTTACTTCCGATCGCGCTCAGCAACTTACCGCCGTGGGTTTTGGCGCAGAGTGGCTATCAGCGACAGCATTAGAACAGGAAGTGGAAGCAACTTTGCGATCGGTGCAAAGTCGGCAAAAGCCTAAGCAAGCAAATACGAATAATCTCTTGGGTAATCGCATTGATAGTCAGACTAAAGATAAATTAGCAAAGTGGCGCAATCGATTGAATTAGCGTGAATTAGCGAGTAGGTTAGAAAAATACTAGTTGTAGCTGTAGTCATTCATGCTATGAGCAAGGGGCTTAAGCCCCTTGCTCATAGCATGGTTAGATGTCCTATGTATCTTGGCTATTGCTATAGCAAAGCTTAATTAAGCCAGCCAAAGAGCGAAAACGTTAACAAGAAGGAGGGAAAAAAGCCACCCTTCAAAATTAGAAGCTTAGTGTCATAATGAGGCAGACTTACTAAACGAAATCAACCTCGAACGGCAATGGCACCGAAAAATTCCTCTGCGACGGCAAACAGTCAAGCTGATAAGACGGCGGCGATCGCTCAAGCAGCAAAATCTAGCATCAGCCCTGAGAAAAAGAAGGCGCTCGATGCGATCATGCAAAAGATCGAGAAGGATCATGGGAAAGGCTCGATCATGCGATTGGGCGATGCTACGAATATGCGCGTTGAGACGATCCCTAGTGGCGCTTTGCCCCTCGATCTAGCCCTTGGTGGTGGGTTGCCCAAAGGACGGGTAATCGAAGTGTATGGACCTGAAAGCTCTGGTAAAACTACTTTAGTGCTTCATGCGATCGCTGAAGTCCAAAAGCGCGGTGGCATAGCCGCCTTCGTTGATGCAGAACACGCCCTTGACCCGACCTATGCCGCCAACGTTGGGGTGGATATTGATAACCTGTTGATTTCCCAGCCTGACTCAGGGGAAATGGCGCTAGAAATTGTTGATAATTTGGTGCGATCGATGGCCGTCGATATCATTGCGATCGACTCCGTGGCCGCCCTCGTCCCCCGTGCGGAAATCGAAGGGGAAATGGGAGCTTCCCATGTTGGTTTACAAGCCAGATTGATGAGTCAAGCTCTGCGTAAAATTACGGCAAATGTGGGGCGATCGAACTGCATTGTCATTTTCTTGAACCAGTTGCGTCAAAAAATTGGCGTATCCTATGGTAGCCCTGAAATAACCACAGGCGGTACGGCTCTGAAGTTTTACGCCTCAGTGCGTCTCGATATTCGTCGCATCCAAACCCTTAAAAAAGGTACGGAGGAATATGGGATTCGGGCAAAGGTCAAGGTTGCTAAAAACAAAGTTGCCCCACCTTTCCGTATTGCTGAATTTGACATTATTTTTGGTAAGGGCATTTCCACCCTCGGCTGTCTGGTTGACCTTGCTGAAGAAATGAGTATCATCGTGCGTAAAGGGGCTTGGTATAGCTACCAAGGCGACAACATCGGTCAAGGTCGTGATAACACGATTAAGTATATGGAAGATAAGCCAGAATTTGCTCAAGATGTCGAAAGGCAAGTACGCGAAAAGCTCTCCGCAGGTGTGGCGGTTTCCGCAACTAAGGTTGTGCCTGAAGAAATTGAACCTGAGGATGATGAAACACCTCCAGACGATTTCTAGAAGTCATTAAAAAGAAAGGGACGCAATGCGCCCCTTTCTTTTTAGAAGACTAACATTTCCCTAATTAGCCACTTGTTGTCTTTTTTAACCAAGTCATACTCCACCGTATAGTTAGAATTTTCTTTAGATGCGCTGCGATCGAGTTCACCATTGTTAAAGTAATTACGAGTTTCAGCAATTTTGGCAATTACCTTAGCTTTACTATCACCGTCAGGCGTTACCTTATCGACTTCGCTCGATTTCACTTGATACTGCAAATAGGAGTTACTGGCTTTCAAATCCTTAGCACGCGCTTTCCAGTCAGTCAGCGCAGGATCGGTCAAAATTTCATCTAGGAGATTATCTTCATAGGAATTGCCTAAGGCTTTTGTCTTCGTGGCTTGCCATGTTTCGATCACCTTCGTGGCAGTGTCTTTATCTAAAGGACCTGGTTGGGCGATTGGTACTGAATTATTTTCTTTGAGCGCTTGAACGATGGGGGCAATATTTTTTTCCAGTGGTACTAAGGCATCGGTGCGTGATACACCAGTCAAGGCTCGAAAAGCCCAAACCACTACGGAAAGAGAGCCTGCTAGTAAGGCGATCGCGATCGCAATTACGGTAACTAGACGACCAACATTAAATTTGCGTTTAGAATGGGATGAATGGTTAGAGCCATTAGCTAAACGATGGCTTGTTTTAACGGATTCATTATTATTTCTGCTTGTATTTCTGGCGGGAGAAACATTGCTAATCCGAGGCGATCGCGGCAGGTTTTGAGCAAGATTACCGCTACCATTGGACGATCTATAGTCGGGACTCTCAAGGACAGGAGCGCTAGAACGCTGAAAACGGTTGGGACTCTCAGGCACATAGGTGGAGAGTTTGGGTTCATTACCGCTAGTTTCCAAATCTCGTTTTACGGGCGGGGTGTCATCCACAGGAGAAGTCAATCCGAAGCGATCGCCACCGACAGGGGAAGTCCAATCTGAGGACATTGCGCCTGTATTGGGCAATTCTTCGAGATAAGCTTGCACCTGTTCATCAGCAAAGTAATCCTTGAGCGAAACAATCTGATTCATCAAATCTCGGAAATGTGGATAGACCTCTTCTTGTAACCAGCGCTCACTATATAAACACAGACCAGGCAGGAGATCGGGCGCACCTTCAGAGTTTTGGCGAATAAAAGCAATTTGATCATCTTCAGAACTGTTATCGATCGCCGCACTTGCCTCTTCTGTTTGTCCGAGGAGTAGGGCGCATACTGCCTTTTCGAGATATATATCCTGCTTAGCACTGAGTTTGACGAGCAAGCCCTTCGCGCGACGAATCAAAGCGGGTTGGCGTTGGGAAAAGCCGCGAGCAACTAAGGAATAAACCGCTAAATAAGTCGCTACCGATGAGGGGCGACGCGCTTCTTCTTCAAACAAAGTTTGCTGCTCGATCGCTGTCATGTAGCTGCGTAATTGCTGGATAAATCGCAAGAAATCATCAATACCAAGGCTGGAATAGTCATTGCCTGAGCCATCAATGCCCCGACGAGCATCGAGCATTTCTTGCAAAAGTGCCATGCCCTTGCGATGTTCATTGGTGTGATTGTCAGGGGATGCTAACAATTCCAAAATGCGATAGGGGCGCAGGCGAAATAGATCAGCTTGAATTTCACTGCGAATACTTAGAAATAGCCCTTCCCGCAGCAAAATATCTTGGGCTGCTTCAAGGGAAGAGGCGGCGGTTTCGTATTGACCTTGTTTCCAATATTCGCGACCGAGATCTAAAAAAGATAAGGAGACAGAGAGTAATAAATCAGGATCGTGAGGTGAGATTCTTGCGGACTGATACTCAGCTTCTTCGGGATCATAATAGGGTTTAGCTAGGGACAGCACCTTGTCGGATTCGCCCAGTTCATACAAAATTAGCAATAGCCCCGCAAAGTCTTTTTCGTCGGCTTCAATTTGTGGGGGCAATGTGACAATGGATCGCACATTTGCGCGATCTTTTTGGCGATCGCTTAACCGATCGCTAATTAGCTGGTCATCACTAGCGCTCGTATTACTAGGATTAGTATTTGCGCTTTCAGTCAGAATTTCATAGGCTTTATCAATGATGCGCTTGCGAGAGGCGATCGCGGCATCAGAATATTCTCGCCTTGGCATAGAGAGCAGGCGATCGCGGTGGGCATGATGAATTTTATCCAGCCCTGATAGGTGTGTTAAACCAAGAATGCGGTAACAGTCTAGGGGAACTCTCACTTTGCTTTTCTACCCAAAACTTCAATTGGAAATGCCGATCCGACTGCCGATAATGCCAACCTATTTGCCTCTCAAAAAAAATGCTCCGTACCTAGCGCACTAAGACACTGCACTAAGACACTGCACTAAGACACTTGATTCTACATATTCAAAAAATAAAGTACATAGAACGCCCGAATTATACACTAAGACAATCAAATCGGCGATCTCAATATCTGTAAAACTTGTATTTAGGACAATGGTCAGTTAGGGACTTGCGACTTAATAAAGTGCCAAATATAAAACCAGAATCGGTGGGGCAGCGAAGCCGCCCCACCGATTCTGGAAAATCTGGATTGGTATTTTATTTTCTCGCAAGTCCCTTAAGACGTGAGGTGTAAAATAGAGGAGCAGTGGTTTTATAGCGATCGCAACGTGATCGACTGAGTTTGGATTTAGACACTGAAAATGTTAACGTATTCATATAAATTTACAATTCATCAAGCCTTATTTTGGTGACTTATTCCTGATGGCTAAATGTGTAATTAATCGCCGCGCCGAGTTTTCTGCGAGTCATCGCTACTGGCTACCCGAAATTCCCGATGAGGATAATCTCGCCAAATTTGGAGCCTGTACCAACTTTCCGCCCCACGGTCATAACTATGTTCTGTACGTTGGGATGCAGGGAGAAATTGACCATACGGGCATGGTGCTAAACCTTTCTGATGTGAAGCACACGATCGCCCGTGAAGTGACAACTCAACTAAATTTTTCCTATCTCAACCAAGCATGGGAGGAGTTTCAGCAAACCCTACCCACCACTGAAAATATGGCCCGTGTAATTTGGCAGCGTTTAGCGCCGCACTTGCCACTGGTCAATATTCGCTTATACGAACATCCTAAACTCTGGGCTGACTATCAAGGTAACGACATGCAAGCAAATTTAACGATTAGCACTCATTTTTCCGCCGCCCATCGCCTCGCCTTGGATACACTTTCTCTAGAAGACAATACGGCTATTTACGGCAAATGCGCCCGCGTGCATGGTCATGGTCATAATTACCATTTAGAAGTTGCTATTTCTGGTGAAATCGATCCTCGGACTGGCATGATTACGGACTTGAGTGATTTTCAAAATGCCCTTAAGGAATATGTCCTTGATCCGATGGATCACACTTTTTTAAATAAAGATATTCCTTACTTTGCCGAAGTTGTGCCGACTGCCGAAAATATTGCGGTCTATATCCAAAAGGTACTAACCCAGCCAATTCGTGAGATTGGTGCGAAATTGCATAGTATCAAGTTGACCGAAAGCCCCAATAACTCCTGTGAAGTTTATGGCGAATATCAGCTCTCAGATATTGAGCATTCTCTAGAAGAAGCGCTTGCAAAAGCTGCTTAATTTAGATAATCACCCTTCGGGTGATTATCTAAATCTAATTTTATGATCTCAAAGCCGCAACAGCCAAAATCACAGGATGCCGTCCTTGGTGGTCAAGTGCCTCCGCCGATGGGTGCTGTGGTTTTAGGCGGTGTTGAGGGCGTTAAAAGAAGATTAGCTAGTCCTGCGATCGCGCCCAGAATTTCGGCTTTGCGAGAAGCCCTTAACTATGGCGGGGTGGGTTTAAATCTAGTATTGCAAGCTCTGGATGATCAATCTCTCAAGGTTCAGCGTACGGCGCTAGGTTTGCTGTGGCGGCGACCTGAAGCCCATATTCAGCAAGTCGTCGCTAACTATAGTCAATACCATCTCTTTGATATTGTTAACACCTTGCAAGGTCATGAAGAAGCGATCGCCTCCCTTGCTTTGTCTAACAATGGGCGCATTTTATATAGCGCTGGAGCCGATTTTACGATCAAGGTTTGGGATTTAGGCAGAGACAAAAATCAACCCAAAAATCAACCCAAACAGATCGGCGTAATTCGTGGTCACGATCATATGGTTACGTCGATCGCCCTGAGTGCTAATGGCAGAATTTTGGCAAGCGGCAGTCGCGATAAAACCATCAAACTTTGGGATGCGCGATCGGGCAAAGAACTACTGACCCTAACTGGACATATTGGCTATGTGAATTCGGTGGCGATTACGCCCGATGGCAAAACCCTTGTTACGGGTAGCCAAGACACGACGATTAAACTTTGGGATATTAGAACTGGCACAGAGATCCAGACTCTGCGCGGTCACACCAGCTTGGTGGATTCGGTGTCGCTTAGCCCTGATGGTACGGCGATCGCTAGTTGCAGTTGGGATACGACTATTCGAGTCTGGGATTTACGATCAGGCAAACTACGTTGGGAATTTATCGGACATTCTGCGCGGGTGCTTTCCTTTGCCATCAGTCCCGATGGACGCACCTTAGTAAGTGGTAGCCTCGATACAAGGATCAAGGTGTGGGATCTGCAAACAGGTCGAGCAATCCGCACCCTCGAAGGACATTGGGGCTGGGTCAAGTCCCTAATTATTAGTCGTGATGGCAAAACCCTGATCAGTGCTAGTTACAAAGAGATTCGGGTATGGAATTTAGAAACGGGGGAACCTATTCAAGTACTTAATGGGCATATCAATTTGATCAATGCGATCGCGCTAAGTCATGATGGACAAACCCTTGTCAGTGGCGGTGAAGATTGCAACATTCATGTATGGAGTGTTCCGATCTAAAAGCTTTAGCGCACGCTGCGCGTGCGCTAAAGCTTTTAGGGTTTTATTAAGACTTAGGCTTGCTAAGAACAAACCACCAAATCTCTGCACCAATTAAGCCAATCCCGCCCACAGTAACTAAAACTTTATTCATTAAGGGTTGCTCGATCGCTTTGAATTCTGTAGTTTTACTAGTCTCAGTCTGCATATTATGATCATCAGACATTTTTTGAGAGGCGATCGCCCCAGAGATCGCTCCCAATAGAAAGCCAATGCCAACAAGAGTTCCGAAAAATGTAGCTTTTTTTAACATGATTGTTTTTTTGTTATTTTGAATTTTAAGCCGATCAAAACCCAAAAAATGTGAGGCGGCGCGGAGCGCCGCCTCACATTTTTTGGGTTTTAAAATTCTTCAATCGCAAAGCATTCGTCACCACGGAAACCGAACTAAATGCCATCGCGCCGCCAGCAATCATCGGACTGAGTAGCCAACCAAAGAAAGGGAAGAGAATTCCTGCGGCGATGGGAATGCCGAGAATGTTGTAGATGAAGGCGAAGAAGAGATTTTGGCGGATATTTTGGATCGTGGCGCGAGATAGTTGGATGGCGGTAACGATGCCTTGCAAATCGCCTGAAATGAGGGTGATGTCACTAGCGGCGATCGCCACATCTGTACCCGTACCGATCGCAATGCCAACATCTGCCTGAGCAAGGGCAGGTGCATCATTGATGCCATCACCCACCATTGCGACAATTTTATCTTTTGAGGAGCCTTCATTTTGTAAACGCTGAATTTGCGCTGCTTTTTGATCGGGGCGTACCTCCGCAAAAATGCGATCGATGCCAACTTCGCGGGCAATTACTTCCGCAGTGCGGCGATTGTCGCCTGTGAGCATCACCACTTCTAAGCCCATGCGTTGCAGTGTGCGGATCGCTTGGACTGAAGAAGGTTTGACTGCATCGGCAATACCCATTACGCCTTGGATTTTGCCATTGATGGCAATCCAGATCGCGGTATTACCTTTGCTTTCTAGATCTTCCCAATTTGGTTCTAAGGATTCTGTGGCAATTCCCAATTCCTGCATCCAGCGATAGGTTCCAATTTGCACTAAATGCTCACCAATGTAGCCACGCACGCCACTACCTGTGATCGCTTCAAAATCCTGAGCATCGGTCAAGTCCACCTTGAGCGCATCAGCATAATGCACAATCGCTTCGGCTAAAGGATGTTCGGAATAACGTTCCACGGTGGCAACCATGCTTAATAATTCTGAAACTTTACTATCAGGCATTCCCTCGGTAGTTACAAAATGAGTTACGCTGGGCTTCCCTTGGGTAATCGTTCCTGTTTTATCAAGAACAATCGTTTGCAAATTATGCGCCTGTTCCAAACTTTCCGCACCCTTAATCAGAATTCCATTCTCTGCACCTTTGCCCGTTCCCACCATGATCGAGGTGGGTGTCGCTAAGCCCAAGGCGCAGGGACAAGCAATAATTAGCACGCCGACCGTAGTAATCACCGCAAGGGTGACATTGCCCATGAAGTTATACCAGATGATAAAAGTGGAAATGGCGATCGCAATTACGATTGGCACAAATACACCCGTCACGCGATCGGCAAGGCGTTGAATCGGAGCTTTGGAACCTTGGGCTTGTTGTACTAATTTCACAATTTGCGCTAAAAACGTGTCTTTACCAATGCGGGTAGCGCGAAACTTGAAACTACCAGTTTTATTGATGGTTGCGCCGATCACTTCATCTCCAACTTTCTTTTTGACCGCGACACTTTCGCCAGTCACCATCGCTTCGTCAATAGTAGAACTTCCTTCAATAATTTCGCCATCAACAGGAATCTTTTCCCCTGGACGCACCAAGATCACATCATTGATTTGGACGGCAGCGATCGCAATATCTATTTCGCGACCATCTCGAATGACCCGCGCTGTTTTCGCTTGCAAACCCATTAACTTTCGTATCGCCTCAGAGGTGCTTCCCTTAGCACGATTCTCAAAGAGCTTACCGAGCAGAATCAAAGTAATAATTACGGCGGATGCTTCAAAATAAACATCAGCAGTTAAGCCCTGCGAAGTAAAAAATTCTGGCTTAATCGTGGCGAAAATAGAATATCCATAGGCGGCTCCTGTACCAGTGGCGACTAATGTATCCATCGTGGCGGCGTGATGTTTAAAAGCTTTGCCAGCATTGATATAGAAACTCGCACCACACCAAAACTGCACAGGGATAGTCAAGCCCAATTGCAACCAAGAATTGTGCATCCATGCAGGAATGAATGGCAAACTCAGTCCTGTCATCATCGGTAAGCCACCAATTACCAGAAATAGACTAATCGCACCACCAATGATCACCTTGCGATTGAGATCATGCTCTTCCTTTCGTCTGGTTGCCTGTTCCTCGTCATCATCAACTAAGGGATTTTCTTCTTTCAGTAATTGCGAAGAATAACCTGCATCTGCGATCGCCTGTTGAATCTTGTTAACGTCAACGGTTCGGGGATCGTAAGTAACAGTAGCTTGCTCTGCCCCAAAATTGACATTACATAGCTCCACACCTGCAAGATTGCTAACGACTCTTTCGATGCTATTGGCGCAGGAGGCACAACTCATCCCGCGTAATTTCAGCGTACTCATTTCCATGTTTACCGATACCAACCTCGCATCTGGTCAATCTCTTGACTCTGCGATCGCAAAATGTTTTGAGCAAGCTTACGCATTTCAGGGCGATCGCTATCGACGATCATATTGCTCATCATCAACGCCATCTTGTGATGGGGAATCATCTCCGCTAGAAATGCCTTGTCAAAATCACTATCTTTAACAGTTTCCAGATTTTTAAGATCGGTAGACATCATGTTCATACCCATCTTGCCCATCCTGTTGCTAGGCATACCCATCATATTGCCCATGCCCATCCTGCCGTGATTCATCCCCATCATAGGATTGGGCGATTTCATCGGAAAGCTAGTCATATCTCGAACATCAGCTTTGTACCATTGCTTATACCAATCTCGCATTTGAGCAATTTCAAGGGTTTGATCGCGTTTGATTGCTTCCGCCAATTTCAAAATATCAGCATTTTTTGATCGCTTCAGCGCCAGATCCGCCATCTTCACGGCTCCATCATGGTGCGGGATCATCATCTCAATGAAGTGGCGATCGGCGGTTTCACCACTCATCATCATCATGCGATTGGGCATTCCCTGCGTATACCTGATGGGAGCATTCGGCAAATTGGGACAAGTAGCAGCATCAAGGGGTTTTGCTGGTTGCGCTTGCACCAAACTAGTTACGGCGATCGCGCCACCTGTGACGACAACACTGGCGATCGCAAATAACCAGTACTTATTGAAATGGTGTGTTTGGGTTGTTTCTAGGTTAGAGTTTCTGGGATCTATAGATTTCATCACTTTTCTCCTAAGCTCATAATTAGTGGGGCATGATTAAAACTAGATCTGAAACCTGCGCCGCAGGTTTCAGGGTTTTATATTTAATTGTGCCTAGCTACTTATTTCTACAATAGTTTATGAATATAAAATCAGGATGAAATTTGAGAGTACATAGGATTAATTCAATAAAACTTAATGCTCAAATTAATCTTGATTAGAGAATCTCGATAAAACCAACCTAGACGGCTAACCCTACCTCAATCTTGCCTCGTACTGCCCATAGCAATGGGATCGCTGTGATAAGCTAACAGTGTTAGTGTCATTAACACGAATAAACATGGATCGACCTTCTCGCTCTGT
>JFJP01036321.1_pt1 | contig 16000 bp, 19 predicted proteins | sample 431651 | NCBI WGS metagenome assembly JFJP01 (sample SAMN02602958, study PRJNA72255) | Microbial mat metagenome, whole genome shotgun sequencing project. | biome: fresh water; feature: sink hole; material: water; isolation source: purple microbial (photo- and chemosynthetic) mats found in... | reverse complement strand
CATCGAGGCCGAAGCGCATCTTGAGCACTTCCTGTTCGCGGGGCGGCAGGGTGGCGAGCACCGAACGGAGCTGTTCCTGCAGCAGGGTGAAGGCGGTCTGGTTCGCGGGATTTTCCACGTCCTTGTCCTCGATGAAGTCGCCGAGAAGGGAATCTTCCTCCTCTCCGATCGGCGTTTCGAGGGAAATGGGCTCTCTCGCGACGTTCTTGACCTGCTTGACCCTGCTCACGTTCCAGCCGAGCTGTTCGGCGATTTCCTCGTCGGTCGGCTCGCGCCCGAGGCGCTGCATCAACTGCCTCGATTCCCGGACGACCTTGTTGATCTGTTCGATCATGTGCACCGGAACGCGGATGGTGCGTGCCTGGTCAGAGATTGACCGGGTGATCGCCTGTCTGATCCACCAGGTGGCGTAGGTCGAAAATTTATAGCCCTTGCGATACTCGAATTTTTCGACGGCCTTGATGAGACCGATATTTCCTTCCTGCACGAGATCGAAGAAATGGAGGCCGCGGTTGGTGTATTTCTTCGCTATGGAGACGACGAGGCGGAGGTTGGCGTTTATCAGCCGGTCCTTCGCGCTCTTCATCATGACCCGGCCGCGGTGTATCTCGCGGGCCATGGCGATGATCTCTTCCACCGAATTCTCGAAATCGTATTCGAGCTTGCGGAGCTTGCGGTTGATCACCTGGATCTGTGTATAGATCTCCTTGATGTCGTTCGCGCTGATACCCAGTTCCTGCTCGAGCTTCGTGCGTTCCCGCGCGATCGCGAGACGCTTGCCGAGGTTGCGCAGCTCGCCGTAGTCGGAAAGACGCAGCTCTTTTTCCTTTTTCTCCTGGCGACGGCGATACTCGCGTATCTTCCGGGTGGCCTCGATGAATTTTTCGGAAAAGCGGTCTATTTCCTCGGACTGGATCTCGGCTTCCTGCAGCACCGGCAAAATACGGCTGCGTACCTGGATGAGTTCCTCGTCCTCGAAAATATTCGTTATCTGGTCCCGGTCGAACAGTTTTTTCTTGAGGGCCATGTAGAGCTTCATGTCCGGCAATACCGACTTGAGCGTCTCGCCGTACAGGAGCTTCAGGCGGCGCTTTTCGGCCATTTCCTCGTTGAGCTCCTTGCGGGGCTTGTTGCTCTCGTGGGGATCGATCTTTGAAAAGGCTTTCTGGGCAATGGCGTAGAATTCGGGAATGATCATGCCGGAGTGTTTGATGACACTCTTGATGATGTTTTCGCCGTCTTCCATCTTTTTCGACAACTCGACCTCCTGCTCGGCGGTAAGCAGGTTTTCCTTTCCGATTTCGCGGAGGTAGAGGCGTATAGGATCATCAATGGATGAATCCTTGTCACTGTAGACCAGACGTTTGCGGTCGGTTTCCTCAGGTTTCTTGTGTTCTTCCTGGGTTTCTTCGTCTGCCGCAGTATCTTCTTCAAGCAGCTGTATCTTGTTTTGTTCGAGCAGCACCAGAACCTGATCCATTTTTTCCGTGTTAAGGATGGTTTCAGGCAAAAGATCGTTGAGCTCGTCCCAACTCAGAATCTTCTTTTCTTTCGCATACTCGAGCAGTTTTACCACAGCAGGATCAAGTGCAAGATCCGTCATTCGTTCATATCCTTCAATTTGGCAAGCTCTTCATCGATACTTTGTTTTTCGGCCATCATTTCGGTGACGGTCCGTACTTCGTCCGTGTTTGTTCCGCGAATCAGATTCATCCTGGTTACCAGACGCGTCTTCCTCTTTTCGAGCAGGTTCCGGCGAATCAACAAAATACTGTCCTCGATTGTTTTCTGCGCATTTTCGGCGAATTCGCCCGTCATCACCGTTTCGGCGATCAGATTGCGCAAGCTGTCGTCAGAACAGCGTTCAAGAAGACTGTCGTATGTCGTTGTATCAGTCCGGTAACATTCCTCCAGAACAATAAATAATTCCCGCGCCACGGGATCCTCAAAATCATCGGAAGATAAACTGGACCGCATAACAGGAAAGAAACCGGTATTTGCGGCGACAGCCAAAACCGCTCGCAATTCGGCATTTTTTTTCATATTTTGCATTTTCGGCCGTGCGGTCGTGTCTTGCCCAACGGGTTTATAATCGGGGCGCGGTTGTTTCCTGTTTTTAAAATCGGATAACAACGCTTTTTCACTGATTCCGAACGCGGCGGAAAGCCGGTTTATCGTAGACTCCCTTTGAATATCGGATTCCAGTACCTCGATGTATGGGAACAGCAAGGCGGATGCACGGGTTTTCCCTTCAGGACTTCCTATGTCAAAACGCGTTCCTGCGCTTAAAATAAGATAGTCCAGATCAATTATAGAGTATTCGAGGAGTTTTTTCAATGCTTCACCCCCCTCATTCAGCAAAATATCGGCGGGATCCTTGCCGTTTTTTATCTCTATTACCCGCACATTGAAACCGAACTGGCGGCACAGGAGAATAGCCTTGAAAGTCGCCGTCTGTCCCGCAGTATCGGAATCGAACGAAAGATAGACCGTTTCGGCGAAAGAACGTACCAGTTTAGCCTGGTCGGCCGTGAAGGCGGTCCCGAGAGGCGCGACAGCGCGGCATATGCCCGCCTGGTGCCAGGCGAGCACATCCATGTAACCTTCGCAAAAGATGACCGACTTGGTGGTGCGGATTTCGGGAAGTGCATGGTCAAAAGCAAAGAGCGTTTCACCCTTCTTGTATTGCGGCAAGTCGCCCGAATTGAGGTATTTCGGGCCTTCCCCGTTCAGGATACGACCGCCGAAGGCGACGACCTGGCCCTTGCGGTTGTTGATCGGAAACATGAGCCGATCGGAGAAAAAAGCGACTTCGGTATATTTTTTCGAGAATAAACCGGACTTTTCGAGAAATTCGCGGGAATAGCCTTTTTTTGTCAGAAAATCATGGAGCCAGCGGCGGTCGGCAGGGGCATACCCGAGCTTGAATTTTTCGATGATTTCGGGGGACACATGACGGCCTTCGAGGTATTTGAGGGCAGCCTGCCCTTGCGGAGACTGGGTCAACAGATAATGGAAACTGCCGGCAACCCGTTCGTAGAGGGCGGCAAGCAGTTCCTTCGTGTTGTCTTTCGGAATGTCGGGAGCGGAATTCTCGCCTTCGTAAATGACTTCGATCCCCGCTTTTTTCGCGAGGGATTCGACGGCTTCGACGAAGGTAAGTTTTTCCATCTCCATGACGAAGGTCACGGGCCCGCCGCCCTTGCCGCAGCCGAAACAGTGATACATCTTCCGTTCGGGAATGACATGGAACGAGGGCGTTTTTTCGTTGTGGAAGGGACAGCACCCCCACCAGTCGTCGCCCCGGTGCTCGAGGCGGGTATATTCGCCGACGATGGCGATGATATCGGAGCGCTGGTTGACTGCATCGACGGTTTCGCCGGCTATTCTTGCCATCAGTTGCCGGCCGCTTTTTTGAGGTCGAGCTGTCTGCCCGCGATCACATGTTCGTCGAGGGAACGGGTGAAGGAATGGGTGCCGGCATCGGCGTCCGTCAGGCGGAAATACAGGAAATTCGTATCGGCCGGGTTGAAGGCCGCTTCGAGAGCGACAAGGCCGGGGCTCGAAATGGGTCCCGGAGGAAGACCCGCCCAAAGGTACGTGTTGTAGTCGCTCGGTATCGAAAGATCGCTGACGAGCAATCGTCCGGGATGCGGCTTTCCCTGGATTTCGGTGATGATGTACTCGATCGTCGCGCAGGACTGGAGGCCCATCCCGATTCGGGTGCGATTCGCGAAAACGCTCGCGATGAGCGGCGCTTCCGCGGCCACCCGGTACTCCCGCTCGATTATGCTCGCGAGAACGACCTTCTCGAACAGCTCCGCCGGTTTCGCGGGCACGTTTTCGAGCGAGGCTGCACGGGCAAAAAAAGTATCGACCATGGTGCGGACAAGTTCGTCAGAGTCCATTCCCCAGGAGAAAAAGTATGTATCGGGAAACAGGAAACCTTCTGCCGTCCTGTCCGAAAGTCCATAAGCGGAGAGGACCGCGGGATCGCGTGCGGAAAGGAGAAAATCCGTTACGCTGACGATTCCGGCATTTTCGAGGTGTTTTGCCGTCTTGACGAGTGACAGGCCTTCGGGAATGGTCACCCGGGTATATTCCTGTTTTCCGTCAGCAATGTAACGAAGAACGGCAAGGGTCGTCATTCCGGGAGAAAGCCGATAAGTACCCGCCTTGAGCGAGACACCGGAAAGCCGGGCGGCATAATAGGCGAAGGTACGCGAGCGGACAAGGGATTTTCCGGCCAGATCCGCGGTGATCGACCAGGTGGATGCTCCACGGGGGACAGAAAAAAGCATGTCGGGGGCGTCCCCCGATACGGCACGGTTCGAGAGAAGCGAAAAAGCCGAGACGGCGGATGCAATGAGTACGAGAATCGCCGTGAGGGCGGCCACGCTACGTATGAAAATTTTTTTCATCGAAAAAAACCTCTGCTTCTTCTATCGTCATTATCCGGTATATGTATTTTTCGAGAAAACACCTGAAAATATCGAGCCCTTCCGCATCGGCGGCATCGCTGTTCCGGAGAAGCAGGGCAAGTCTTTTAATCTCCGAATCATTGAAACTGTATTCGACCGACCCCGATCCTTTCATACGAGAAGATCCTGGCCTTCCCGTGCTATGACGATATCGATGAGTCTCGTGCCGGCATAGTCGCTGTACCAGTCGGCCGACTGCCGCAATGTGGAAATCTTCTGGTCGGTATATGTCGGTTCATGATGAAAAAGAACGAGTTTCTTGATGCCCCAGTTGAGTGCGAAATCGACCGAAACCGAAAAAGTCGAATGGCCCCAGCCGGTTTTTTCGAGCGCCTCGCCCATGGTGTACTGTGAATCCATGACGAGGATGTCCGCATCGGTAAAAAAGGCGCTCCGTTCCTCGGTCTTGATGAAATCTTCGTGGGTAAGTTCGGTATCGGTGGAATAAATGATTTTCTTGCCGTTTTCGGCGGCCATGTAGGCCGTACAGCCTCCGGGATGGTTGACCGCATGCCAGGAAAGGATACTCGAACCGATCCTGAAGTTTTTATGCGCCGAATCGAGATGGACGAATTCGAGGGCTGCGTTGAATCCCCCGGGACCTTGCATGGGTATGGGAAAAAAGGGCGGGCTCATCTGTTGGCCCAGAATGTTCCGGAGATCGGGATTCGTGCTGTAAAATACGATCCTGTTACGGGGATCGAAGGCAGGGCTGAAGAAGGGCAGACCCTGTATGTGGTCCCAATGGAAATGGGAAAGCAAAATATGATAGGTATTTCCCCCGGCTGAATGACCGGGTCGCTGTTTCAAATTGAGGGCAAGTTCCCGGATGCCGCTTCCCGCGTCGAAAATGATGCAGTCACCGCTTTCATTTTCGATCTCCACGCAAGAAGTATTTCCTCCGACGGTTCCGAAAAGCCATTCCGGCAGGGAAGCCATGAATTTCTCGCGGGTATCCGCGTTTTCCGCATCCTTGGCGGTCATTCGCTGCACTACGGCGGCTATGCGATTCTGTATCTGCAGCGGAGACAATGGTGTCGGAATGGAACCCCGAACTCCCCAAAAATGAATTCGCATACGCTGTTCCCCTTTGCCCGGTAAGGTCAGTGCGCTTTTCTGTGAATATACGGCTGCGACCTGCGTCTGGTCAAGTGTTCCTCGATTTCCTCGCAGCCGTGCAATGTTCCCTTGTTTATTCCCGGACAGTCTTGCGCGTTCGCTTCCCACCAGTCTTCGTCGGTGACGAGCGAGGACCAGAACGGATAGGAAGAACACTGGAGGGGCCTCGATTCGTAGGCCTTGCAGCCGCCGTCCCACAGGATGCAGTCGAAGTCGGCCTTTTCCTTCAGGCACAGATACTCGTCCCCGTCACCCTTCGGTACCCAGCGGCACCAGGACGCGATGAAGGCCTCACGGTCAAGATCAGCCCATTTCATGAGTTTCTCAAGATCGGTTTCGGACAGGTTCACGTATCCCGGATCGAAACGGCAGCATGCCGAACAACGTTGGCAGGCGAAACGGAGTCCGTCCTTGTAAAATGGTTCCATCATGTACGCTCGCTTGACCGGAATTCGCCGGCAGGCTTTATGGGGAGACAAGGATTCGAACCTTGGAAGGCGATGCCAACAGATTTACAGTCTGCCCCCTTTGACCGCTCGGGAATCTCCCCCTGATAACTCGTCGCAATGTATTCCATAACCGGCTAAGCCAACTCAGGGATTCGAACCCTGGACCCCGAGATTACAAATCACGTGCTCTGGCCAGCTGAGCTAAGTTGGCATTGCGAACGAAGACCAATTTACCGGATACCCCGAAAAATGTCAAGCATGGTCGATGGAGTTTTTTCCGTAAAGTGGAAGATACTGTTCTTCTATGATAGTATCCCAGTTGTAGACATTCCGGACCGAGTGAGCGGCATGGCGGATCATGTCGAGATATGCGGGAACGGATGCACAGCCCTCGCCGTCCGAAGAATCCATGGGCGCGCAGAGCTCGAGCAGAAGCTGCGCGAGAGGACCGGTCTCGTTGCCCGAATGGGTCGACGAATAGAGGAATCCCGTTTTACCGTGGATGATTTTTTGCAGTCCGCCGACCGCATGGGCGACGGGAATGGTGCCGAATATCTGCCCGATGAAATCTTCGAGTCCGCAGGGCTCGAACTTGCTGGGCAGGATGAGAAAATCCGAAACGGCGACCGCCATTCGCGCGAGGGACCGTTCGTACCCGCGCAGGTACACAAACCGGCCGGCATATTTTTCGGCGAGGTTTTGGAGCATTGACTCGAGGACGGGATCCCCCTGGCCGAGAATGACGAAACGTGCGTGCGGTTTGGCCGCCAGTACCGTATTAGCGGTTTTTTCGAGGACATCGAGGCCTTTTTGCCAGGCGATGCGTCCATGATACGAAAAGTAGATCGCCCGGGGATCGGTCTCGAGATGGCCGAAACACTCGATGCCGGAGGTTTCGGGCAGAGCCTTGATCAGCGACAGGAAGGATTCGCGGCACCGGTATTTTCCCGCAAGGTCGCCGGACGCCGGATCGAAGGGAAACGGTAAAAGTGAAATCGCGGTATCCGCCGGCTGGTATTTTTCAAGATCGATGCCGTTCGTGATTCCGGCGATCTTGATGCCGCGCCGCTCGAATTCCCCGGAAAGGCCTTCGGTAAACTGGTCATAATCCCGGCTTGTCAGTTCTTTCGCATACCAGGGCGACACGGTCGTGAGTATCCCATATTCGGCCGCCAGGAGAAACGGTTCCAGGTTGCCGTGCAGCATGGACTTGGCGAGTATTTCCCCGTCCAGTCCGGTGAGGGCGGCGGCCCGTTCGAGGCCGGGAATGACCTGCCGGTAACCGGGTCCTGCATTGTGAATGGTTACCGCGATCGTCGTATTTTCAAATCGTGGACCGATTTCGGGATTCGTCCGTACAAGGGCCGGCAAGATCGCGGTATGTGCATCCTGGCAATGCAGGACGTCGGGCACGATTCCGGTTTTTTTCGAATAGGCAAGAACCGCCTTTTCAAAAAGCATATTCATTATATCGACGTCAAAATGCCCCTTGCCCCGAATGGCACCGGGTATGACGCGCGCTTCCTCCGCGGTATAAACGTAGACCGTATGCTTTTCCCTGAACAGGCTGCATTCGACGAAGACGATCTCGACCCCGTGCATTCGGGCGACGGAAAAATCGACCCGGTATTCCTCGCCGGCGCAATCGATGACGCAGGAAAAAACAAAGGAACTCGGCGTTGCGACGCAACCGTATCGGGGTATGAAAACGCTTACTGCCTTGTTTTTGCGGGCGAGCCCCTCGGCGAGGGAACAGGCGACATTCTTGACGCCCCCCGCCTCGGCTATTCCTGCGTATTCCCGGGTGACCAGCCATACGGTGGATACCGGACGCATCATGCCGGAGACCGGGTCCCGGGAGCGTCATGTCCCAAATCGGGACGCAGAGCCTCGGCGCCGTTAAGATACACGGGGACCGGCATCGTGTTCCCGTAAAAAGTCACGAGTACCCGGATCACCTTGGGCAAATAACCTTCCACGAAGGGTTCGGCACTCGCAAAGAGCGGCACAGCCGAACCCAAACCCGCAAGGCGAAGGGCTGTCGCGGGATTCATCACGGTCAAATCGCGTGTCACCGAGAACTGGACCGACACGATATCCGTCTCGGATATCGAGTTACGGGCGAGAATTTCGGTATACATGCGGGGAACTTCCCGGGAAACGGATTCTGTGGTGTTTTCGCAGCAGACGGCTCCGCGTACGGCATACAGACGCGCGTTGGATATCATTATACGGCATAATATGTTGATCGGGAAAACTTTGTCAACGAGTCAAAGCCCGTGAGAAAGCAGGATTATGGTATTGGAGGCGAAGGACAAAGTCATCCCGATTGCGAGGCACAGAAGGTGTACAAAAACAAGAAGTGGATGCAAACGCTGGCGACGGGCGATCCGGAGTGCGATTTCAAGGACGAGTACGGTCAAGGACAGCATGACGGTGACGAGAGCGGTTCCCGACAGAACGGCAAGCAGGAGGAATTGGGTGGAATCCATGAATTCCTGGACGTTTCCGAACAGGTAAAACAACACAAGGCCTGCCGAAAAGGAGGTTGAAAAAAGCACGGTGCGGTGCAAAAATCGGGTAGTCAACTGTTTTCGGCTTTTCCTGAGCATAAATGTGGGGTATACTCCTGATAACCACTATACCGGTTATCACGTGCTTTTGACAGGGGATATCGAATGAAAAAAAACGGAGCAACCGTACTGCTGCTTCTCTTGTTTTCCGGAACGGTTTTTTTTCTGGGCTGGATCCAGTTCTCCGTTCCTGCGGGAAAATACGGCGTACTCCTTTCAAAAACCTCGGGTATCGATCCCGATCCCGTACTCCCGGCACGGTTTCGCTGGCAATGGGAAAAACTCATACCGACGAATACCGAATTGTTTGTTTTCGATCTGGCTCCGGTCGTGACGGAGTTAAACGCCGGAGGCGAACTTCCGTCCGGTTCGCTGTACAGCGGCATGCTTGAGGGTAATCCCGACTTTTCCTGGAAAATGGTACTGACCGTCACCGGTCGGGTCAAACCGGAGGCGCTGCCCGGCCTGGTGGAACGGCTCGGCATCAAGGACCAAGGCGCCCTCGACAACTGGGCGAAAGAACGTTTATCCACTGCCGCCGACGGTGCCGGCAGATTGGTTATTTCCGCAGCCATGTCGGATCCGGCATCATTTTCGTCCATAGGATCAGATCCGGCAATACTCGCCGAAACCGTCAGAATCGATTTCGAAGCAAAAAAAAATATCGATGAGATCGAAATTCTATCGGTACGGCCCGGCATCCTCAAATTTCCGGATTTTACGTTGTATGCGATCGCCGCCCGGACCTACGGCGATTACCAATCGAAGCGGAGCGGTCTGCTCGCACAAACGGCGGCGGCCGAAGCCGATGCGTCGGTTTCCGAATACCTCCAGATCGAACGCTTTGCCCGATGGGGAGAAGTCCTGACAAAATATCCCATCCTCATCGATTTTCTCGCGGTTGCCCGTGATGATGCGGCAGAAGCTTTCAAGGCGGTCAAAAGTCTCAAGTAAACCGGTCGATTCGAATGTCATCGCGCAACGGTACGACGAGCAAAAATCGTCCCGCAACGACCGTCAACGAAATCGAACCCGAATCCGAGCGGTTGCTCAGGCTGAATTTGCCGCCATTCCAGTCAAGATCATCCAAATCCCAATGAAATCCGCCGCTCCGGCATGCATGGGGTCCGGTTCCCACAGCGAACACCGAAACGGGATCGTCACCCCTCAGTCCGGCGACCTTGATTTTCCCGGCCCCCGTTCCGGCTTCCGCCATGACGACAACGCTCGATTCTCCGATCCACATGACCGGAGAATATGCGCCTTCGAACAGTGACTGCAGCGCGAAAAAATGATCCATTCTCCCGCCGGAGCCGCCTATCAGGACGACCTCGTCGACATGCTTTTTTGCCATCCACTGGAGGGCGATTTCCGTGTCCGTATAGTCCTTGTCTTTCGGCCATATCTGGATTTTTTCTGCCGGATATTTCGCAAGCATCGACGTATCGGGAACGCTGTCCATATCGCCTACGATGATGTCCGGAACGATACCGGCCGCTTCCGCTCCGCACAGGCCCGAGTCCGCGGCCACGACAAACGAATACGGTTCGAAAAGACCTGCAGCCGCTCGCATGTCCGGCTGCACTCCTCCGGTGAATAGAAGTCCCCGCATACTCATCCTCGCTTGTGTTCATCAGGTTTTTTTTATTATACTGCAGTGGTTATGGATAGAGTACCCGTACCCGCTGTATTAAAGGATTTTTCGCGTTTTTTCACCTCCGGCGGCTTTCAGGTCTTTCTGGTAGGGGGCGCCGTCCGCGACCTGTTCCTCGACAAGAAAGCCGATGACTGGGATGTCGCGACCGACGCCCGTCCCGAAGAGGTGGCGACCCTTTTCAAACGGATAATCCCGACCGGCATAGAACACGGAACCGTGACCATACCTTTTCGCGATAAAATGATAGAATGCACGACCTTCCGCACCGAAACGGGTTTTTCGGACGGACGCAGGCCAGATTCGGTTTCATTTCATTCTACTATAGAAGAAGACCTCGCACGGCGCGATTTTACGATGAACGCGATAGCCGTCTCCCTCCCCGAAGGGAACATCGTAGATCCCTTCGGCGGACGCGCCGACATCGCGGCGGGCATGATCAGGACCGTGGGAACCGCGTCCGAACGCTTCGCCGAAGACGGACTCCGGCCCTTGCGTGCGGTGCGTTTTTCATCCCAACTCGGTTTTACGATAGACGGACCGACCCTCGCCGCCATCGAACCCGCGATTCCGGTGACCGCACGGGTCGCCAAAGAACGCATCCGGGACGAACTCGTCAAGATCCTCGTCTCTCCGGTTCCCTCCAAAGCGCTCGGATTCATGGAAAAAACAGGCCTGCTGCGGTTGGTCCTCCCCGAACTCGCGTCTTGCAGGGGCGTGGAACAAAAAGGGATGCACCGGCATGACGTGCTCGACCATCTCCTCGCAAGCTGCGACGCCGCGCCCCGGGACAGCCTCGAACTCCGACTGGCGGCCCTCTTCCATGACGCGGGAAAGCCCCGTGTGCGCACGGTCGGCGCGGACGGGACGTATTCCTTTCACAACCACGAAGCGGAATCGGCGCGCATCACCGCATCGGTCATGGAACGGCTCCGATTTCCCCTCAAAACACAAAAAGCGGTGTGTCATCTGGTGGCACAGCACATGTTCCACTACGAGCCGTCCTGGTCGGATGCCGCTGTTCGCCGTTTCATCGTCCGGGTCGGGGAGGATCAGATTCCGGCGCTCTTCGCCCTGCGCCGCGCCGATTCCGAGGGAATCACCGGTTCCCGTGCGGAACCGCTTCATCTTGCCGAGTTCAGGGATCGCATCGACGGCATCCTCGAAAGCGGACACGCATTCAGCCTCAAGGATCTCAAGGTAAACGGAACGGATCTCCTGGCGGCAGGTCTCAAGCCTGGTCCGCTGACGGGACTCGTTCTCGAAGAACTGCTCGAAGCGGTGCTCGAGGATCCGGCGCTCAACACGCGGGAACGGCTGCTCGAGATACTTGCGGAGATAATCAAGGAACGGGTATAGGGGAATCTTTCAGGAGCCGGTATCGAGTCCGAGGGATTTCCATGCGGTGCTTGCGGCTGCCTGTTCGGCTTCTTTCTTGTTCTTGCCGCTTTCGGGACCGATGACGGTTCCCCGAAGATCGACGGTCACCCAGAAGGTGCGGTCGTGATCGGGTCCGGTTTTTTTCAGCAAGGTATACTTTGGAACGGATTTATACTGCTTTTGGCAGTATTCTTGCAAAAGGGTCTTGTAATCCTTGTGATGGCGGTTTTGCAGGACAAGTTCGATCTGGGGATTCATGATCTCAAGCACGAACTGCTCGGCCGTCCGGTAGCCCGAATCGAGATACAGGGCGCCGATTATGGCTTCGACCGCATCGGCGAGGATGGCTTTCTTGCCCCGTCCGCCGGACATCTCCTCGCCTTTTCCGAGAATCAGGTACTCGTTGACGTTCAGATCGAGGGCGATTCCGGACAAGGTATCCTCCGAAACGACCACCGACTTGGTCTTGGCGAGATCGCCTTCCTGCCGGTCACCCATGCATTCATACAGACGTGCGGCGACGACCATTCCGAGGACTGCGTCCCCGAGAAATTCGAGACGTTCGTTGTTTGTGCGGTTTTTGTTGTTTTCATTGGAAAAGGAACGGTGATGGAAAGCAAGATCGAGGAGGTCGAGGTTCCTGAATTTGAAACAGACCTGTTTTTGGAATGCAAGAAGTGCCTGCTTCCGTTCGCCGCTCGTTGTATGACGAAATGGAAACAAAACAGACACTCCCCTATCAGGAAAACTGATTACTTTGACTGTGACTTGATGAAATCGTACGCATCGCGGACGGTTTCAAATTCATTGGCCTTTTCGTCGGGAATGCTGATCCCCATTTCTTCCTCGATCGCGTATACCAGTTCATAGGTATCGAGACTGTCGGCGCCGAGATCCTGACGGAAGGATGCGTCGAGGGTGATCTTCGATTCATCGATTTCAAGTTTGTCAGCGATCAGTTTCTGGATTTTTACGAATAATTCGTCCATTGAAAAGCTCCTTGATTAACCGTTATTTTCAGGTGTGATGACCTGGCGTCCGCGATAAAAACCGCATTTGGGGCACACACGGTGTGTCAAAATAAGGTTTCCGCAATTTCCGCATTCACACAGGGTGGGCGCGCTCAGGCGCATGTTGATCCCCTGTCTCCTGCGGGTTCGGGCTTTCGATGTTTTCGCTCTGGGCACTGCCATATATTCAACCTCGCTAAAAAATTGTTTTCCGTACTAATGTCAGAAATAAAATACAAAAAATATATTATCTGCTATCATCCCGAGTGTCAAGTGGTGTATTACATTTTTGCCTTTTTTGTCGAAATTGATCAGGAATTGAATTTCGAACGCAAAACCTTGGCGACCGATTCCGGTACCATCGACGATACATCGCCGCCGAATGAAGCAAGTTCCTTGATCGCACTCGACCGCAATACGAAATATTCAGGATCCGTGGAAAGAAATACAGTCTCGATTTCCGGATTAAGTCCCCGGTTCATCATCGCAAGGTCGAATTCATACGAAAAATCGGATAAATTACGAACCCCGCGGATCAGGACCCGTGCATCTATCCGCTTCGCATAGGCGACGATCAGATTGTTCCAGGGATGGACATGTACATTGTCCCATTGTTTGACGAGATCCCTGATAAGCTCAACCCGTTCTTCTTCCGAAAAAAGGTATTTTTTTTCGCTGTTGACGGCAACAACCACATGGATTTCACTGAAAATCGTGCGTGCCCGCTCGATAATATTCAGATGACCGAAGGTCGGTGGATCAAAAGATCCCGGAAAAACTGCTTTAACCATGATTTACTCTAATGGGAGCACCCGAACGAGTCAACTACCCCATAGTAATAGTAAAAAACGTATTTGACGGGAAGCGAGACTAAGAGTAAAATATATGTATGAAGAAAAACTTGCATCCGGTAATTGTACTCCTCATAGTGCTCATCTCGTCCTGTAAAACAGCCCCCATCCCGGTTTCTCCACCCGAAAACGTCCCCGCTGCCGGTTCGGATACCGAACAAACCCTTCCAGACAATCCGGAAACGCCACCGGCAATTCCTTCCGCATCCGGCACTGTCTCGGACGAAGATACCATCGTCGCGCAGTTCGACACGGTCACAATCACCAAGCAAACCTTCAAAATCACCAAGACGGAGATCCAGGTTGTCGTAGAAGACCTGAACAAGATTACTTTTTCCAAGAACTATGATCGCTGGCTGACTTACCTGACTGATGAGTACCGCCAGAATTTCTCCGATCCCGTCACTCTTGAAAAAGTATCGGCCAGCCTCCCGGTAAAAGGCATTCAACTGAAAACCCTCAAGGATTATTTTACCTTTGTGTTTGTTCCTTCACGTCAGAACATGCGAGTCGACGACATCCAGTTCGTCTCTCCCACACGAGTGTACGTCATAATGGAAATAGCGCCAAAATCCCCGGCTGCCATCTATATTCTCGAAAAAACCGGCGACGGATGGAAACTGGTCCTGAAAAACCAGTAATGTGTGAATTGTAGAGACTATTGACTTTGTGCACAAAATAACGAATTAATATACATAATCGTTATTAAATGTTAAATTTTCAGACCATGGGAGGTCGATTCTATGCGTGTTAAACCGTTGACAATTCTGGCAGCCGTATGTCTGCTCGCCGGCTGGGCTGTGCAGGCACAGCAGGCTCAACAGACCGATTCCATCATGACGGTTGAAGAGGCATACCTCAATTCAGTCGAAGGCGTTATCATCAAGGGTCTGGCCGTCTCCGAAGGTCGTGACAACAAGCAGGTAGCCCTGCAGTATATAGAAAATGCCCTTGCTGCCGGACGTGTGTCCGAAGACATCCAGGCTTCACTCGACTCCCTTGCATCCGAAGGCATCAATTCTGTCGTTCGCGAAGACGGACGTACGATGAACAACTACCCCGATATACGCGCCAAGGCCTGCGAACTGCTCGGTCAAATGGGAACAAAAGAGGCCAAGGACACCCTCATTTCCGTCATGTACTCGGACAACGAACCGATGGTAATCACCGCAGCGGTAAAATCCCTCGGTCAGCTCGGTTTCAACGACAATGACGAAGTCGTGGACATGATCAGCTGGATCACCCGCAAGTTCGACATCATCTACCCGACAAGTTCGCTTGCCCTCGAAATCCTCAATACCTACGAAAAAATCGCCCCGAACGTGAAGAACAAGACCGGTATGGTCGAAGCCATCGTACGCATCTCCAACAACTACAATTATGTGACGCCCGTGCGAAACCGCGCATACGAAGTCCTCAAGAGCGTCAGCGGAGCGGGCTCTTCCAAGAACGGCCAGTCTACGACCGCTACGAAGAAATAAGCAGAAAATCTGGTAAATAAAAAAACCCGGTAAAGACCGGGTTTTTTTTTGTGATATTCATGGAAGATGCGGGATTCGAACCCACCGCCTTTGGCTTCGGAGGCCAACGCTCTATCCAAATGAGCTAATCTTCCAAAGTGAATGAAAACCATTAAGCAGGAAAATCAGCTTTTTGTCAATCAAATACAAGGAAAATCATGGAACCGATCATTTTGGCCTCAACTTCGCCGAGAAGGCAGGAAATCCTGCGAAATCTGGGCATACCCTTCAGCGTGCTCTCCCCGGTTTATGACGAACCATCAATCCCGGGCATGAAACCCACAGACTTGGCCGAACTTCATTCGATGAAAAAAGTGGAATCGATCATCAGGATGAAAGTGCAGATCAGCATTCCCTGGGTTCTGGGTGCCGATACCATAGTCTGCGCTGACGAATCGATATACGGCAAACCTTCAAACAGGGACGAAGCCCGCGATATGCTCGTGCATTTGTCGGGCAGAACACATGAAGTGATCACCTCCGTAAGCATGTTCAGCTCGGGCATCAACTATATATCAACGAAAACGAGCATCAGCCGGGTAACTTTCATGAAGCTTGACGCGAAGCAGACTGAAAATTACCTGGACACCGGAGAATGGCAGGGAGTGGCGGGCGGTTACCGGATCCAGGGGCTGGCCTCCTGCTTCATACGCGAAATTTCAGGTTCTTACAGCGGGATAGTAGGCTTGCCAATACACGAATTATATGCAATAATGCGCGAGCTTGGATACGATTTTATATTGTAATCCGTGCAACCCGTCCGGCAAGGCAGCAGCTTTACCCTGTTTCAGTCATCCTGCACTGCCGGCAAATCTTCCGGGACCGTTTATGGTTACCGAGAATCAGAGAAGGATTGCGAGTTTACCCCAGGTAAACCGCAAACAAAAGGAGAAACTCATGGCAGTTGTAACCATGAAAAGTCTGCTTGAATCCGGCGTGCACTTCGGGCACCAGGTCAAGCGT
>JFJP01038733.1_pt1 | contig 16004 bp, 11 predicted proteins | sample 431651 | NCBI WGS metagenome assembly JFJP01 (sample SAMN02602958, study PRJNA72255) | Microbial mat metagenome, whole genome shotgun sequencing project. | biome: fresh water; feature: sink hole; material: water; isolation source: purple microbial (photo- and chemosynthetic) mats found in... | reverse complement strand
CCATGGATGATGACATTGACTTTATCCTCCTTGAGAACCCCCATATCGACTTCCACCTCTACAGGTGACGGTGTACCAAAAAGAATATCGGATATATCAGTGGAAACCATTGATCCCCCCCAGCCGTCCGCCAAGGCTGTCCGCGAGATCTGCTTGGTCAGGTTCTCATAGTCCTGATCGACACCGATGGCCGTCCTGTGCATCATCTCCATGATTTCACGCATGGCTCCGCGCGGCACTATGCCCTCCTTGCGCCATGATTCCAGGGTCTTCGGCGGTACTCTCTTCATCATTGGGATCTCACCCTCAACCTGAGTGTAGGTCCGCTCCAGTTCATGATACAATTCTAGAGCGATCTCTTTCAATTCCCGCCCTTCAACCACAATATCCAGTGATTTGGCTACTTCATAGAGTTTCAATGGATCCTGTATCTTCAAATCATGCACTTTGCCATTGACGACATCTCTGAATAGTTCAAGCATTGCCATCCCGTGATCGGTATGTGCAGCAGCACCTGCAGCGACCATTCGGCCAAAATTTCTGGCGACAATAGTGTCGACGGTAGCGCCGCAAATTCCTACACGGTCATACGGTGACGAGACATTCATTCGACAGGGCCCCATCGAACAGTTTTTGCAGCATGCCGACTGGGCGCCGATAGGACATGCCTTCATTTCATTGGCCCTGTCGAAGAAGAGTTCGACTCCATCTCTTCTGGCCTTGGTTATCATCTGCGCAGTGGATTCACAGATAGTGATATCCTCCACCTTCATAAGCTCCTGTATCTTTGCCATGGCTCCTCCAAACAGTGAGAGTTAACAGTAGACATTTCAACGATTCCCTATTAGGGCTTTTTCTCGTGAAATGCAGCAGATAGACAATATATGAAGCCTTTTCCCTCCTTTTTTTGGAGAGTATCGGCAGTAGATGTCCAAGCTTTTGGGAAAGATTCTCAGATTCAGATTATATACCACATCGTGGCGTTGTCAAGAAGAGGGATGGACGAAGCCTGCACAGCTGGCATAATGCGGAAACAACAGAGAGAAACCGGCGCACCCGCCATCAAAGTGGGTGCGCCGGTTAAAGAGAAAATTATTTTTTGAGGGAAATGAGGGTATTGACGATTGAAAATAAAGATTCCGGAGCCTTGGCGATATCCTCGAAAGGCCGCCTTCCTTCGCGGTCGGCGGTGACGATCTCCTCATCTTCCGGCAGAAAACCGAGAATCTCGAAATCAGCCAGCGACTGACGGATGAGTTCCTGATCAGCCTCGTCCTTGACTCGATTGCCGAGAACAAGGATGCGCTGTATACCAATGTCGCGTCCAAGTTTTCGTATTTTTTCAGCGGCCACCCTGCTCCTTGTCCCTGGGTTGACAACGATGATCAAGGCGTCAACCGAAGCGGAGGTTGCCCGACCGAGATGCTCAACCCCAGCCTCCATATCCATGACGACAATATCGTCACGGAAGAGCACAAGATGATTCATCAATGCCTTGAGGACTGTGGCCTCAGGGCAGATACAGCCGGAACCACCGCTCTGAACTGTTCCCATGACCAGCAGTTTCACCCCATCCCGCTCAAGCGAAAACCTCTCGGGAATGTCATCCACCTTAGGGTTGAGGGTAAAAAAACCTCCCATCGTTCCAGGCTTGGCCCCCGTGCGCTCGGCTATAAGATCAGAAAGCTCAGATATAGGCCGGATAGGCTGACTCTCGGGGATACCGAGACCAGCTGCCAGATTGGCCACTGGATCGGCATCGATGGCTATAACTTTATTTTGGCTGTCTGCAGCCAGGCACCGGGCCAGAAGAGAAGTTACCGTAGTCTTGCCGACACCGCCTTTACCGCCAATCGCAATTTTCAGGCTCATTTCAATACATCCTTGGGCTATGTTTCGACCGTGCCGATAACCCCATCGCCCGGCAGACCGAAAACCATGTTACTTGATAATATTGCCATCACTGTCTACCATTGCCACAAGAAATCCATTTTTCCTGGCAGTTTCGTCAAGATCGTCAACATGGATCGCCTGCACCTCATATTTCTGGCCCTTTTCTCTGGGCAGGGTAGACAAACAGTCATTTGCCGCCTCTCTGCTCTGAAAGGTCGGAATGAAGTCCACATCCTGCTCTTTACTATGCAGTCCAAGCAGATGCTCATTCTGGCCCGGATTACTGACTATGACATACATCCAGCCCTTAATCTTCTCCTTTTCTCCCATACCCCACCTCTTCAGTATAAGTTTCCGACACTATCACAATTCTGATGCACGATTAGCCATAATCACACGCAAAAAAGCCCCATCCTTTACAGTGACGGGGCTTTTTACGATAAAAAAAGTTTAAACCTAGATATCGAGATACGAATCTGAGAACAGGGTCTCGCCCAGAATGACCTTCACTGTCTTGACATAGTCCCCAAGTTCCTTGCTCAAGGTACTCAGATCAGGAGCGCTTCCATCCATAGTCTTGTGAACGGCATCGACGATATCAGGCCGCTGACCTTTAGCCACCGCGGTCAAGGTGGTATCAAGGGGATCGGAGATGACCGCTTTCATGCCGTATCGCTCCAACATGACCATGTACGTGGTATTCAGAATCGGCCGCAGATGCACCGGCGGACCGTTGGAAATATTGGAAAGACCGCAGGTGCTCATTGCCCCGGGAGCTATATCTTCGAGCATCATTTGGAAATTGAGAAGACTGACGCACTGGATCTGCTGGATATTCACCGGTGTGACAATACCGTCAACCCAGATCTTCTCATTCGGTATCCCTGCTTCGTTGGCAGCATAGAGCAATTCAACGCAGAGGGCGGCGCGCTCATTCTCATCTCTTGGTAGACCGTCGGGGCCCCACATCAGAGCGACGATATCAGCCTCGTACTTGGCAGCCATTGGCAACATGACCGTATAGCGCTCGGGGCGGGCCATGATGGAATTGACGATATGAGGTTTGCTGGCCGGCTTCAAAACTTTCAGTCCTTCTTCGATAGCAGCGATATTGGAGGTATCGAGCAGCAGCGGGATCTCGGGCACAACTTCCTGGACGACCTGGCAGACCCACGGCATCAGTTCGTGACCGTCCTTTTTGGCGGGTCCGAGGTTGATGTCAATATAGTCCATACCCTTCTCTTTCTGCTCGAGGGCTTCGGCCTGGATGGGTTTTGGATCACGTTCTCTGTACGCCTTACCAATTACTTTAGAGATTACATTCAGGCTTTCACCGAATAGAATCATAGTCATCCTCCTTTATCGAATTAATAGTGAATGATCACAGATACAGCTGTTCAAATGCCACAGAGATCATCAGCTGTGGCAAGCCCCGATGATCTCTGGATTGTACTGTAAATATGCAGAAAAGCAACATCTCCGCCGAGAGAATCCGACCTTACTGTCTGGCCTTGAGGAAACCCGGAATGTGAGCAGCCTCCCTGGGGCCGACGACAACAGTCCAGCCGGAGAGTTCTTCCTCGACATCACCTGCAATAGCAGCAGCATAGCCCGGGATAATCACTTCTTTGTGCTTGACCTTATCCATTATGCCGCTTTTCTTGATGAACGTACCGACGTCATCGCCACCGAACTTACCGGCAGCCCAGGCAGTGAGGACCGAAAGGCCTTCAGAATCCTTGATCAACAGCCAGGCGGGAACCCTGCTCGCCTCGATCTCACCTGAAACAATAAAATAGGTCAGGGCGAAATTTGTCGTCACCAGCACCGGCGAATTTTCATCCGGGTTGCCGATCTCGAAGATACCCTCGGTAACCGTCATTGGGCGCTGCGGGTCAGTGAAGATATTGAGACGCTCCAGCAACAGCGGGAACATCACCTCGGTGGTCAGGTCTGAGAGGACGACTATTCCACCGTACTTTGAAACAAACATGGCGGCGATGAGTGCCTCCATGTCGATATTCGAGGCCATCTCGCAGGGAAAAACGATGGTCGGAAAACCGACTGAGCGATTACCATCCTTCAGCGCCGCTCGCCGCAGGCCAACCTGATCTGCCAGCGCCTGTTTCAATTCCCTGGCCCCGCTGTCAAGGACCAGATCCTTCAGCCCCATCGCGGTCAATTTCTCAGTCAGGGCAATGATACCGTCAATCGAGTCGGCCTTGACAGCCAAAGGCAATTCGTTGTCCTTGGCAATCTTGCCGAAGGCGTCGACGTTTGCCTCGGTCGCGGCATAAATCAGCGGTCTCTTGAAGCCGCAGGCCTCGACTCCAGCCTGCATGACACCTGCATCTTCACTCATCAACACAAGATTGAATTCCGACGTTTCGGCAATCATCTTGGCCAGTGCGGCAAAGGCAGCCTTATCACCATTGACATCCTTGAGGGCGACCATCTCCGGCCGCAGGTTCAGACCGACGCGCTCATACTGGATGGCATTCCATACTTTGAGTTTCTTTTCTACATCACCAGCCGGAGTATCTGAAGTCATCAGCCCGGCAAACACGGTCGGATTGAAAAAAGTTTTTTCATGCCGATACAGCACCGTTTCACCGCCTACTGTTGCCTTACGTACCCCTTTGCCTAGTATTACAGGCCGTATCGGCGGTGCTGATGCCTCGGCCAACTCGGCTCTCGCCTCATCCGAGACATAGGGACACTGATCCAATTCGGCCTTTGACGATGCCAAATTCATGGCAAAGGCCAGGCAGGTGGGGACACCGCACTCTTTGCAGTTCGTCTTGGGCAGGAGTTTGAATATCTGAATACCTGTTAACGCCATTTCTGTTTTCTCCTTATGTGTATATCAGGTTGGTCACTGCCGTGAGCGGCCGGGGTATTTTAATCCAGCCGCTCACCTCGCCTGTATAACTAGCCGATTATGGGATCCATGCTCAATGCCGGATGCCCTTTTTCCTGCAGGAAGGGCATAATCTCTTCTTCAGTGATGCCGACGGTCTCGTCGGCAATCATATCAGCAAAGTTCTCGACGCCCATTTCCTTGCCGCGGGCATTAAGCTTGTCATACAGCTCGTCTTTGACCACCTTCGGCATCCATACCATGCGCAGTAGACCACCATCACCAAGGATGAATTTCTTCTGGGTGATGTTGAACTTGGAGTGACCAACAAAACCAGGCGAAGAAGCACCACCACCCATAACACCTGCGAGGGTAGTGAACTTCATGCCAGATGGCGTTTCCCCAGAGTAATCACGACCGACAGTCATAACCCCATTGCACGATGGCAGCATCGCGGCAATACATTCACAGCAACCACAAGTTGTCATCGGGGCATGGACCATGGAATAGAAATTATATGTTTCAACCGCCCCTTTCGAAGCCTTCTTGACAAACTCATCAACCCCTTCAAAACGACCGAGCAAAGGATCAAGGACCTTGCCCTTTAAAACAGGCTGGTTCGGTCCCGTCGGATTGATCTCGAACGAAGCCTTGCAGTCCATCCAGTTATAGGCGCCGCAGAGGCCGGTCCGCTCGGGGCTGACCGTACAGACATGACTGGGCGCGAACGACTGGCAGAGGGTACAGGAGTAGAAGGTATCGACATCCTCGTCGGTCATCTTGTCGACACGCTCGTCACGGACCTTGTATTCGGCCCGAGCCCTGGCAGTCAGTTTATCCACATCTTCCTTTTTGGTATACAGGGTGACTTGGACTTTATCGACGATCTTCTTGAAATCCTGATGGAACTTGGCATGAAGTACAACGCCGATATCCTTCAGGGTAAAACCTTTCTCGATGGCAGCCTTGCTGACCCGGACCCAGGAGATATCCCTCTGACCGATATGCATGATGCCCTGGATATAATTGATCAGGTGATGAATCTGGCGTTCAAGTATCGGCTCGAAGTCGGTCTGGAACTCCCGACCGGCAATTTGCACAAAGATACCAAGCGGCAGGGTATCGCCTTCCTTGAGGTCACCGATATCCGGACCGTTGACAATGACCTTGCCATCTTCAATCTGGCTCATCTCGGCCATGTTGACTAGCTCAGTACACTGGGTCTTGCCACCGCCCATCTGGCAATAGAGATCACCGCCGCGCACCCGCTCACCCTCGAAGGCCGGGCCGAAAGCGCAGGGAATATCAATCTCGGTGATGTTGATCTTAAGGCCGCGAACCTCAACCGATTTCTGACAGATCTCGTTATGAGGAACATTGGCGACGACATGTTCGTAGGTGCAGATACCTGTCGGCAGGATTTCCGGGATGTCGGTGTCGGCCAGAGTCGGGAAACCCCAGTTGACACAACCGGCAGCGGCAACGGCCCATTCGGTGCCAACATCGCCCAGAGCATTGACGAAGGCAAAAATACGGTTCTTGTTGTACATCAGCATCTTGCGATAGTCACCCGGCTCAACACCACCAAATGCCATGGCAGCCCGGTTGGCGAAACCAAGAGCGAAGACTGCCGAGGAGATATCCGGTCCGAAAGGCACGATACGGGTCTTCCAACCCACCTGCATTCCGGCCTCGAGACACTGCTCGATAACTGTCTTGCCATTGTGATTTGCAGCACAGAAAATATAGAGGCTCTTCTTCTGGTAGTCCTCGACGATCATCTTGGCGGTCGCGGCATCCGGTGCGGCACCGACAATAGCGGCAAAGCCGGGGGCCGAGCCATCAACAAATTCAACACCGCGCTTACGCAGGATGGTATCGTCGGCGGGTCCCACCCAGATTTTACCTCCCTCGACATCCGGATCTTCACCGAGCATGTAGAAATCTGGCTCGCGCAGGATACGCAGGGCCTCCTTGATCTCATAAGCAAAGATTCCAGCCATACCGGCATCAAGCAGCGGTCCGAGATACGGCAGATGGTTGGCGCCTTTGATATGGGGTGGCAGAAGGCCACGGGCAAAGGCCATCGGTTTTTTGAGATCCTCGAGGGTCTCGCACTTCATCCCGGTAAGAGAATAGATTACCGGCAGATAATATGCTGTGTTCGGAAAACCAATCTTGGTATCGGCATTGTAGGTCTGAAGGGCCTTCTCGAGCTCACCTTCTACCTGGGAGACAACTTTATAGCCGCCCTGAATTGCGGCAAATGCAACTAATCTTGACATGCTTTCCTCCTTTGTTGAGGATAGATCGTACAGTTACGGTTATATGCGTATCAGGCCTCTGCCTCAAGCTTCTGTCTGTCAGCCATATCCATCAGGACCCTGTCGCGTGCCTTATCGATACCCAGTTCCTTGCGTTTTTTGTCGATATGGGCAATCATCTTATGGGCATGTTTGACGGGATCTGCCTCGCAATCCCACATACCGCCATACATTCCTTCCATACCCTTATAGAGATAGTCTTTAAAGACCGGTGCACCCTCGATCGGCAGAGAGTAACCGAAGACGGTATAGACGCCTGAGGTGACGAAATACTGGCCGATGGAAATGGCCTTTTCACTCATCCACTCTGGGGCACTGCCAGCCGCGGGCAGGTCACAGAGATCCTTACCAAGGCCGCCCGCCTTGACCATCTCAGTGGCGGCCAGCAGGATACGACTGTTATCGACACAGGAGCCGAGATGCAGGACCGGCGGAATACCGACGGTCTCGCAGACCTCTGCCAGGCCGGGACCACAGTGGACCGCCGCCGCTCCGGGAGAGAGCAGTCCGTGCATGCCGGCGGCAATACCAGTACAGCCGGTGACGAGAACAAGGACATCGTTCTTGATCAGTTCCTTGATAATGGTGATATGTTCTTCGTTGTGCTTGGTCCGGGCGTTGTTGCAGCCGACAACACCGGCGACACCGCGGATCCGGCCATTAATGATGTTATCGTTGAGGGTATAGTAACTCCCGCGGAAGGTCCCGCCCAGATGGTACTGGATCGACTCGACGCCGAATCCGGCGATCTGGGTGGTCTTATGCTGCGGAATCATGACCTCCGCACCTCGGTTCTTGAAGTTTTCGATGGCCATCTTGACGATGCGAAGGGCATCCTGCATGGCATAATGTTCATCAAACTCGATATGGATGACATTTTCCTGCTCCATCTTGGCGATGGGATGGGTAGTAATGAGCTTGGTATGGAAACATTTGGCGACATTGGCCAGATTCTGAAAGATACACTGGACATCGACTACCATCGCATCACAGGCACCGGTGATAATCGCGAGTTCCTGCTGCAAAAAAGTACCCGCTGGTGGAATACCGTGACGCTGCAGAAGTTCGTTGGCCGTACAGCAGATACCGCTGAGCTGGATGCCTTTGGCTCCTAACTCTTTGGCATAGGCGATCATCTCCTGGGACTGAGCTGCAGCAACGATCATCTCGGAGAGCAGCGGCTCATGGCCATGGACGATGATATTGACATGATCCGCCTTCATAACTCCGAGATTGGCTTCAGCCTGCAGAGGAGTCGGGCTACCGAACATGACATCCTGCAGATCGGTACCGATCATCGAACCACCCCAGCCATCAGCAATGGAAGCCCTGGCACCCTGTTTCATCAGGTTTTTATAGTCCTGATCAACACCCATATGCGTGCGGTGCATAATCTCTACGATCTCGCGGTCTATTGCCCGAGGGATGACTCCCTGCTTTTTCCATTTGTCCTGCAATGCCTGGGGAGCCCTTTTTACATAGGCAAGTGACCCTTCTGGCTTGCCCCATTCCTTGATGGCCGCCTCGGCGACACCCAGAGCAATCTCATAGAGATCCCTGTCCATTTTCTTGCCGTCAACCTCAACAGTCGTGGCAACGTCAAAATACGGGGCGATCTGAATGAGTTTGGCCGGATCTTTGATGGTGTAGTCTTTGCTTTCCTTTCTGGCAACCGACAGGAAGGTCTCGGCCACTCCGCGTCCATGATCGGAATGAGCGGCTGCGCCACCAGCAATCATCCGGACCCAGTTACGGGCGGCAATGGTGTTCGGGGTTGCCCCGCACAGACCCTTTCTGGTGTCCTCACCCTCAACGCCGCCTTTGGGTAGCGGCAGACGGCAGGGACCCATCGCGCAGTTCTTGCAACAGATACCCTGCATGCCTATAGCGCAGGGTTTCATAGTTACAGCACGATCAAAAACCGTTTCAATATTGAGTTTATGGGCGCGTCGTATCATCTCCTGGGTAGCTATATCGATGGATGCTTCCATCGGATCGGCCAGTTGTGGAGCTTTTGCGGCACTCACTTTTGTTTCTTCTGCCATGAGAAGTTCCTCCTCGAATTATGATCAAATAATAACCAATTGCTCTAGGATCGTTACTACTACTGCAACCTCGTCAATTGACCTGCCTCTTGTGGAATCTGTTCAGCATCTCCAATATTTTTTCCTGCTCGGTCTTCTGGACTGCGGCAGGCGTTACGGCAACCTCGCCAGCTGCATCTGACATTGTTGTGTGGACAGCGCTCTTGCGTTCCTGTGCACGTTTTTCCTTCAGGGCCATTTCTTCTGCCTCGCGTGCGGCCTTGGCAGCTGCAATCGCATCTGCGTCAGCCTTGGCTTTAGCCTCCGCATCTGCCTTGCCCTTAGCCTCAGCATCAGCCTTGGCTTTGATCTCAGCCTGTTCTTTCGCCTTGGCATCCGCTTCAGCTTTGACCTTGGCATCAGCATCAGCTTTGGCCTTGGCTTCTGCCTCCATCTTGGCAGTGGCGGCAGGATCAGCAGCCGGTGCCGCAGGAGCCTCCGCTTTCACTTCAGCTTTGGCTGCAGCCGGTTTTGCGGCCTCCGCCTTTGCGGCTGGTGCGGCTGCGGCAGATGCCGGGGCAGCAGCTTTAGCCGGAGCAACTTTCTTCTTTTCTTCCTCGATCGTCAAATCAAGCTGTGGCGCCAGGGCTGCAAAATCGACCTTAACGTCGGCCAGCCTCTTGGAGATAGGCGCCGTATCCTTGGCAGAACCGCCATCAGCAAGGATTTTAATATATTCTTTGACCAGACGAATTGATTCCGGATGCCTCATTATCAGAACACTCGTTCCGCTCATGAGGTAAGAAACCGCGCCGATGGCCTCCATCAGGATGCCGCGCCGCTCAGGATCGCCGAGCAGAGGGGCATCTTCAACGGATTGCTTTGCCTCTTTAGATTTCCAGACTTCATTACCCAGATTGTTGATCATCGGGAACTGCAGTTTTTCATCTCCTTGGGTCATGGCGGCCATCGTCAGGCGCTCCATGACAGAATAAGAGTATTCCATGCCATAGCCCAAACCACCGGTGGTCGGATCGACCAGGACCCTTTCCATCGGCATGCCAAAATTCTCCAACAGAATATTGATCTGCTTTGCCAGATTGACATCGATCGGCGAGGAGGCAATGACGCCGTGGCCATAACCCATGGCCGCTGCGGCTATACCCTTGTAGTTCTTTTCCTCGACCGGGCCCATAATCACATTGCCGCCCTGACAGGCCTCACAGACCACCTTGAACACTTCTTCGTCCTTGGCTGGTGAAGCGCATCCCCAGACAATCAGCGGAACTTTGATAGCCTCCATGACCTTCTTGACCGTTGCTGCCGCCTCTGCAGCAGGAGCATTCTTGTCGTTCGGGTCGATACTCTTAAGTTGCAGGACTATGACTTCGGCACCATATTCTTCGACACATTTTTTGGCCCAGGCCACTGGATCCCCGGCCACGTCCCGGAAGGGGGCAAGCGCGGGTTCGGCCCAGTCTTCCGGCGCCATATCCCAGATCTCCATGGCAATAACAGGCTTGTTGGGCATATCGCCCTCAAACATGTAAAAGGGATAGCAGGTCTGGCCACCAACAGTAACAGCCGAATCTCCTTTACCTATGGATATTTCCCTTATGCCTCCGGTATAGGATTCCTTCTTCATTTCAAATCCCACGTTTACCTCCTTGCATCTGAGTGATTATTCTCCTCAAGGTTCTTGTTCCTGAGCCGCCTGTATTTGTGGTACACGACCTTGCCCATGAACGCCAACCTCCCCTTTTCTTACTCAAAAAAAATCAATGAAACACATCAGTCCGTGTCAATTTAAAGACTTGGACCCGACAGTCTTCCCGGCCTCCTGCAACGATTTTTTTCGCGCCTCCATACGCTGCTTGGTCCGGGGAAATTTTTCGATTTCCGTATGCGGCAGAAACATTGCTGCCACATAATTGCTCATGTAGGACGGGGTTTCAGATAACTCAAAATTTGTCATTTTTTTGGTTACTTCGACAACATCTTTACGTATTCTGTTGGTCAGAGAACTCATTCTGGCACCCAACAGCGAACCGTTTCCGATAAAAGTGACCCGGTCTGCATCGATTTCCGGCAGCAGACCAATGGTCATGGCCCGGTCAAGATCAATATAACTGCCGAAACCGCCGGCCAGGATGATGTGCTCAATCATATCCATACTCAACCCGACTTCTTCGAGAAGGGTCATGCAACCGCTGTAGATTGCCCCCTTAGCCCGGATAAGATTGTCAATATCTGGTTCAGAGAGAGATATATCCCTGTCTATCTGGGTTTCATCCTTCCAGGCCAGAACGTATTCCCAGATGCCGTTATTCTGACGAATCCGTGGAGTTCCCAAGTCACGGTTGAAATGTCCTCGGTTGTTGATCACCCCCATCTCGAGCATGACGGCTGTCATGATGATCAATCCGGAGCCGCAGATCCCCTTTGGTCGCACATCGCCGATGGTTACCAACATGGGTTCGAATGTCAGCGGATCGAGTGAGAAATCCTCAATGGCACCCTTTGCAGCCCGCATGCCGAATTCGACACCGCCACCCTCAAAGGCCGGGCCGGCAGAACAGGCCGTACAGGCAAGCCAATCCTGATTGCCTATGACTATTTCGGCATTGGTGCCGATATCGAGAAAAAGGGTTAATTTTTCACTGCGATACATGCCGGAGCCCATGACTCCGGCGACGATATCACCGCCGACATAACTTGACACCACGGGATAAAGGAGTGCTATCACTTTGTCATTGATTTCAAGGCCAATCGATGAACCGCTGAAGGGCGGGTACATCGTCGAGGCAGGAACATACGGGGCCCGACGCAGATAGCGGGGATCGATGTCGAGCAACAATTGGGTCATGGTGGTGTTGCCGGACAGAGTAATGGTCGAGATGTTCTCGGTACCGACCTTGGCCTGTTTGACAATCTCATGAATCACCTTATTGAGGGTGGCGACCACAACCTCCTGTAATTTTTTCCTGCCTTCGGGTTTCTCAGCGTACATGATCCGGCTGATGACGTCCTCGCCATAGCTGATCTGGCCGTTGAAATCACCGTACTCACCAAGGCACTCGCCACTGGCCAGGTCAATAAGCTGGCCATACACCGTCGTAGTGCCGATGTCCATTGCAATAGCATAACTTTGCGAGGTCGTATCACCTGGCTGTATATCAGTGATCAGCGTCTTGCCGTCATCTCGGACAGGCCTGACAAGTGTCACGGTAACCTTGAAATCCTTTTCTCGCAGCACACCCGGCAGTTTCCTGATGACTTGCATGGTCAGCTCGAGTTTGTGCTCATTGGCTTTGAGTTTGAGATACTCAATAAGTCTGGTGACGTCCGGCATATTATTCTGGGCGTCCGGCGGAGATAACTCGAGGTAAATTTTGTCTACGGGAGGAATGAACAGCCCCTGCTCCTTAAGACTGTTGAAATCCATGTGATGGATGGTTGCAGTCCGTCGGGGGGCCCCAAGTTTATTGAGGACGCTGGCGTCAATGGAGGATTCGACAGGGATACGCACTGATACATCGTCATCCACTTTTGCCAGGCAGGCAAGACGGTATCCCTTAGCTGCATCTTCTTTGCTGAGCCTTTCTGAAACTCCTTCAAGGATATGACCTTTTTCAATCAGGACTCTGCATTTACCGCATACACCTTCACCACCGCAGGATGCATTGACATGCACGCCTGCCCTGAGGGCGACGCGAAGCAGACTCTCGCCAGGAGAAGCATCAATCTCTCTGTTGTGAGGCAGAAATGTGACTTTGTACGTATTCATTGGGGTTTCCACAGTGAAGTCCGGAAACTATCTCCCTGAGCTGTACGTTTATCCCAGAAAAGAATTGCCACCTCAAACACCTCCCCCGATAGTATCAGGCGGGAAGAGCAATTAATAGAAGGCAGATACCAACTTTTTTCTGGGCGGGAAATCTCCCCAAGCCTTTTTCGCCTGGAGAAGAATCCCTTATGATAATTACCTCAGTTTACATACAAACAAACATTCTTTTTACTGGAGCGGGCCATCATCTGTGTTGATAGGAACATTTCTCGCATCGCTCTTGGGCGAATAATTCCTATTCCATCAACAAGCCCAGAAAAATTCATTTCCTGGCAAAATCAAACATTCCTTCGAACCCCACTGATGAAGGCGCGGGGGAATTCCCCTCGCACCGTCGTCTCCGCATACTCAATAGTAGGGCGCTATTTTGATTTCGAGTTCTCTCAACCCCTCAATGCCCTGCAGGGATGCCGCGATTCTGGCATGAACTGCATCCACTTGCACTTCAGGAGCCTTGACGTGGACCACCACCTTTCCAGCATCGACAAAGACACCTGCAGTAGGGTAATCAAACAAGGCCACCTTCACTTCAGCCGACAGGGCGTGTTCCTCAATCCTCTTGCGAGAGGTTTCGGTCGGCTGAAAACAAGGATACCCAGCCGTTCTTGCAATCAAATCAGCGGCATTGTCGGTATCCATCGAACTGATATTGAGGACCATATCATACAGACTAGGGTCAACGATATCGATACCATAAAGAAGCATGGCCCATTTACGTCTCTCTTCATCATCAACTTTTAACTGCAGACGAGCCTTCTCCGGGGAGATGTGTGCCCTTTCGGCCTCGGCGTGAACTCGTTCTTCCATATCAGCGATTATCCGAACCTTCAGTACGTGACCGACATCATGAAGGAAAAACTGTCCGGCGAGTCCGTGATAAACATGATTATCCTTTTTTAGATGCCGCAATATTGCCGAGGAAATAAAATGAATATACCGCTCACGGCCAAAAGAGAGTCGTTCAAGGGTCTGGACGGCATACTGGAAATTATGCATGACCTTGATTTCAGGGACATCGTAATCCTTACTGGACTCGAGGATCGTATCCCGTGAGATGCAGGCATATCCCAGCAGTCCGGCGACCTTGTAGGCCACCTCACTGCCCCGGTAATAACTTCCGCGTGAGATGCTGACAATCGACATGGCCCCCTCCTTTCAGAACGAAGACCGAACGACAAAACAGGCAAATTTCATTTGCTGGGAACCTGGCAAGTCTTCGGGTCAAACGATTGGCCGCACTTCGGGCATTTCAATGTTTTCTCCAGTTCATCAGCGAAGATCTCGATATCCGCTTTGCAGGCCGGACATACAACCTTTACTTCTTTCAGCTGTTTGTTGCTCTCAAACCCTGGACAATGCTGATCTGTCATGGTGCACCTCCTTCGATTTTCGATAGAACCTTAATTGCCTGAGCCTAACATACATTCTCACTCAGACATGTTGTCTCGGCGGTCCGAGCAGAAAGCCTCGGCAATCGTTCAGGACCCGGCTTTCTGCTCTTTTTTCCTGCGTGCTTCTTTTTCAAGAAAATAAATGGCACATGATGAGCGGAATTTGCAGTAGATTTCCGGATCGTTGCAGGCAATGCATTGTTCACACAGATAATAATTATGCTTCATGCAGCAATACGATGTTTCCACCTCCGGATGATTTTTGCATTTTCCCATTACTGTGAGGTCTCAATGCGCCCGAAGTCGATTATTTGCCCATATGCAGCCAGGCCGATTTGACAGTATTCTTCATCAGCATGGCAATGGTCATCGGGCCGACGCCACCTGGTACCGGCGTTATCTTGCCGGCAATCTCCTTGGCGGCTTCAAAATCGACGTCACCTTTGAGAATAGCCTTGCCAGTCGCCTCGTTCATACCTACCCGGTTGACGCCGACATCGATAACTGTTGCTCCCGGTTTGATCCACTCAGGTTTCACCAGATCAGGCACCCCGGCAGCAACAATGAGGATATCAGCCCGCTTGCAATGCGAAGCCAGGTCCTTCGTTCTGGTGTGGACTATCGTAACGGTACTGTTCGCACCTTTGCCTTTCTGGGCCATCATTATGGCAATGGGTTTGCCAACGATATTAGAACGACCGACCACCACCACCTCGGCTCCTGAAGTTTCGGTCCCTGACCGGACGATCAGTTCCTGGATTCCTGCGGGAGTACATGGCGGGAAACGGACTTCATCGCCGCCGATCATCAAGCGACCGACATTGACCGGATGAAAACCGTCGACATCCTTGTCCGGGTTGATCGCATTGAGGACCTTTTTTTCATCAATATGTTTTGGCAGGGGCAACTGGACCAATATCCCGTGAATGGCGGGATCAGTGTTATACTTTTCAATGAGAGCCAGAAGAGCGGCCTCGGAGATATCCACCGGCTGGTTATCCTGGACTTCGTGAAAACCAAGGTCCTCGGCTGTCTTGACCTTCAGAGTGACATAACTGATAGAGGCAGGATTCTCCCCTATCAGGATGGTGACAAGGCCAGGTCCTCGGCCGTGCTTCGCCTTCATCGCCCTGACCTCTTCCGACAGTTCGGCGAGGATTTCCTTGCGAATCTGGGTTCCGCTGATAAGCTCTGCAGTCATGCTCGTTCTCCTTCACTTTTGGATTGGCATATTCGCGGTCCCGGCTGATTGCCGCTCCCGGGGATTGCGACGAGGATCGAAATGCACCGCAGGGGGAACCCCCTGCGGAACATCTCAGATCAGACTAACACCCCACAAGGGGGTATAAGTACCTTCACGAAAAACAAGAATTGTATTTCGAAGGTACTAAAACACACCCTTGACCTTACCGGTTTCGACATCGACATCGACCCGTTTAAAAGCAGGGTTGGAGCTGGTGCCAGGCATCAGGCTGATAGCCCCGGCCACCGGAACGATAAAGCCGGCGCCACCGTAAGTGAGAACCTCGCGAATGGTGAGGCGCCAGTTTGTCGGCACGCCTTTGAGTGTTGGGTTATCGGAGAGCGACAGGTGGGTCTTGACCATGCAGATACCCATCTTGGCCAATTGGGGATCAGCTTGGAGTCGTTCCATGGATTTACTGG
>JFJP01011291.1_pt1 | contig 16005 bp, 8 predicted proteins | sample 431651 | NCBI WGS metagenome assembly JFJP01 (sample SAMN02602958, study PRJNA72255) | Microbial mat metagenome, whole genome shotgun sequencing project. | biome: fresh water; feature: sink hole; material: water; isolation source: purple microbial (photo- and chemosynthetic) mats found in... | reverse complement strand
GGTAATGTAGAGACAGGGCATGCCCTGTCTCTGCGGGGTTGACCACACTGCCCCAAAGGGGTGATATTTAATCAGCCCTTTGGGGCAAAAGTAGCCACCAAAATACAGTTCAACTTTACAGGAGGTGTTATGACTATTGATTACGTTGCGCGGCCACCGCCGCCAAACCTGATAGGTTTTTGAAACCTATCAGGTTTAACATGGGGAACACCCTCGTTGAGCGAGGGGTCACAAACTGTAAACTAAAAAAGATAACTACGGAGTTAGCAGAAAAATGAGTACGAAAAAGTTAGTCTCTTTGTTAGGGATAGTCATGCTCTTAGGGGTGATTGCGGTTACTTACAACCAGCACACCGTTCAAGAAGCGCAAGCCCAACCGGTCATTATTGACCGCACCTATACCTTCCCCACCGATTTCGCGCAAGGGGTGAAGGTGAATGTGACGACAGATGCCAGTGCCATGAAGTTGGTTGATGATTTAACCACCTTCCCCTTTATTTGGATAGCCTTATCAGGGCGCGGCACGGTGGTTAAGGTGAATACGGAAAATGGGGTCATTTTAGGCGAGTATAAAACTGCCCCCGATAACATGGGCAAAAATCCGTCACGGACTACGGTTGACCTTAAGGGTAATGTGTGGGTCACAAATCGTGATGAAGCGCAAGGGAGTTTAGGCTCAGTGGTGCATGTGGGCTTGAAAGAAAATTCTCAATGTGTTGACCGCAATGGCAATGGTCAGATTGACACCTCAACGGGTTTGGGTGATGTCAAGGCTTGGACTAACGCGGGTGGGGTCAATACGAGTGGCGGCATCTCTACGGCGGCAGATGAGTGTATCATCCATTATGTGCGGGTGAATGCGCTCGGCACACGACACCTTTCCGTAGACAAAAATAACAATGTTTGGGTGGGTGGCAATAACAACTTTGGGGACGGCAATCGTCGTTTTGCATATGTTGATGGCAACTCTGGTCAGGTGCTAAAAGCGGCTGGCCCCTTTGCTTGTGGTGGCTATGGCGGGTTAATTGACCGTAATGGTATCATGTGGTCTGCGGGGGAAGGGAAGCGTGAGTTACTACGCTATGACCCTAGCACCAATACGGGTAAATGTATTCCGTTAGGATTACATTCATATGGCTTAGGCATAGATAGTCAAGGTAATATTTGGAATGCCCATTGGGGCGACCAAAAAATATCTAAAATTAGTCCTCAAGGAGTAAGTTTAGGAGTGTTTTCTTCGGGAGGTGATTTATCTCGTGGCGTGGCCGTCACTCCCGCCGATGACAATATTTGGATAGCTAATTCTGCTTCCAATACGGTGACGCGGCTAGATAATAACGGTAAGTTACTAGCTACCATTAAAGTAGGAACTACCCCTACAGGGGTCGCGGTGGATGCCAAAGGTAAAGTCTGGGTCACTAATTTAGACTCCAACAATACCATGCGGATAAACCCCACTAATAATACGATAGAACAAACCGTTGACTTGGGAGCAAACTCCGCGCCTTATAATTACAGTGATATGACTGGGGCGATTGTATTAGGGAATACCGCGCCACAAGGCACCTGGACAATTATTGAAGATAGTGGCACGGCTGGCACGGCTTGGGACAATGTTTCATGGGTCAGCCAAACAGACAATGGCAGCCAAGTGTTAGTGCAAGTACGGGTGGCCGATAGTGCGGTTGGTTTAGGCGGGGTACAATTTCTGCCTGTAACCAATGGGGTGGCCGTGCCTTTACCCAATGGTCGCTTCATTCAAATAGAGGTTAAACTTTTACCTGGCCCGACGGGACAAAGCCCGTTTGTTACTAATGTACGGGTGAAAAGTAAGAATGCCAATACCTGTAAGTTAGTCCAAAATAAAACCGCCGCACCTAAAACGGTGTATGTCGGGGCGGCGGTCACAGTGACATTATCTCTTTCTGCTGTCGGGCAATGTGATGCGGCGAGTAGCCCGATTGATGCGCTCTTAGTGCTTGACCGTTCAGGCAGCATGAGCAGTGACCGTAAGTTACAAAAAGCACAGGAAGCGGCCAAGCAGTTTGTGGCGCAACTGAGTGGGGCTGACCAAGTGGGCATTGCCTCCTTTGCTTCTACGAATGATGGCAAACTCAACCAAGCCTTAACCAGTAATAAGGATTTGGCGAACCAGGCGATTGATAGCTTAAAAGCCAGTGGTTCAACCAATATTAAAGAAGGGTTAGAAATCGCTGAAAAAGCGTTAGCCAATCATCAGGCTAATCATGCCCCCGTGATTATTCTGTTATCTGACGGGATCCATAATGAAACAGCAGTTGCTGAACTAGCAACCGCAGCCACGCGGATTAAGAAGGCAGGGGTTCGTATTATTACAATTGGTTTAGGTAATCAAGTGGATGAGAAACAATTAAAACAAATTGCTTCATCTACTGATGATTATTACTATGCGCCATTACCCGATGACTTGAACAAAATCTATGCCAAAATTGCCCCGACCACTCGTGTGGCGGCACGTGATATGGAGTTAGTGGATACCTTGAGTGATTATGTGGATCTAGTGCCGAACACCTTTGGTGGCCCCGTGCAACCTGATTCAGTGCAAGGTAAAAAGATTACTTGGAAAATCTCCGCCATTCCCGCCGATAAACCGTTTGAGTTGAGTTATCAAGTCTCGGTCTCAGCCTTGCCTGGCACTTGGCCGACCAACCTTAGTGCTACGGCCACGTATACTGACCCGGTGGGTAATTCCTCCACCTTAGTTTTCCCCATTCCTGAAGTAACGGTGCCGTTGGTGTGTGAACAGCCTGCGGTTACGTCCATTGAACCAGGTTGGATATGTGAAGGGCAAATTGCGCAAAATCTGGTTATCTCAGGCACAAGTTTTTTTGCCCCGACTGGCCCAGTGAGTGGTACATTTAAGTTATCGGCTAAGGTTGATGGACAAGATGTGACCATTGCCTCTAATACCAAGAACATCATTAATGGTGGTTTGAAAGCGGCTATACCTGTGGGCGCACATAATGTAACTGTGGTCAATACCTGTGCCATTACCGATGTTGTTCCTGTAACCTCAGCGAACCCCAATGCGCCAGCTCAACCTCAAATTCCGACTCTCGTTTTCAGCCACACGCTAGTGGGTGGGTTCCAGGTTTATCCTAAACCGAAAGTATTACATATTCGTCCCGCCGAAGGGTATGAAACCGTACCGTCAGAAATTACGATTTGTGGTGAAGGGTTTGACCCACCAGGCACCAAAGCCTTTCTCGTCATTGATGGGCAAGAGATTGACTTGAATAGCCAAACCTTTGGTAATAAATGTATTGTGGGTAATGTTCCCTCGAATAGTGCCGACCCGCGCATCAAGCCTGGCACACATGAAGTAGTGGTGAAAGGTACATGTGGTGAGGCACGTGGCAAATATACCATTTTGTCCGATTCCCTGAATGATGATTTATGGTCACCTGAACTCTGGATTGCGGGTCAAGGGCAAGGTGGGGCGAGTGATGTGAGTGGTATTTGTGTCAAACTGAGTGATGAGATTAGTTTGGGCGTGATTGTCAATCGGCGTGGTGGCAAGGCTCCGATTCAAGACTTGCCGGTCATTTTCTACGAAAATGACCCCACAGGTTTGAATCCCATCAAAATTGGTGATGGCAAAGTTCCGTTTGTGCCAGTACGCGTCGGCCCAACCGAACGCATTTCTGGTACAAGCTCCACTGCCGTTCGTTGGCGACCCACTAAAACGGGGGAATATACCATTTATGCGGTGATTGACCCCCCTGGCAATGGTAGTGTGACGGAAGATATTGAAACGAATAATATCATTAGCCGTACCGTGCGAGTTTTACCGCCCGTAGACCAACTGCCTGGCAAAGATGGGGTTGCACCTGTAGCAAGTTCCTTTAACCTTAACCGTGGGAGTGACATTGCCTTGCAACAAGCCATCACCATGGAGGTCAATATTGAGGATTTTGCTCAACCTGGCTCGACGGCGACGGGAGTTTATAGTTTATCGGTCGTAGAAGTGCTTTACAATGAAGCGGCAGGTGTTTGGGTGCCAACTCAATGGAGTGGTTGGCAAGATGTGAAGATTCCTGGCAAAAAAATATCGCAAGAATTAGCCTGGACACTGGCCCCGAAAGGCGGTATCCGTTACCTGCAAATTTGGTCTACCGATAAGGCAGGCAATGTGAGCCGCTATCCGTATCAAAAGCCCGTCAGCTATTTGGGCGGTTGTAAAGACCAACGGGTATCAAAAGATGGTACGGTGCAATTCCGTCGCGTGTTGACCAAAGGTGACATTATTGACGCTTCCTTAATTCCATGTAGTGGTGATGCCGATTTATATATCTGGCCGCCTGACTGGAGTGGTGGCCGACCACCTTTTGTCAGCAACTTAGCAGGGTCTAAAGTGGCTGATGCTACCCAAACGGGTGGCTATGCTGTACCTGTGAGTGGCGTTTGGACATTTGAAGTGTATGGTTACACCAATGCTGATTTTAGCCTCAGCATTGACGTTGCTGCGGGCAGTCCGGCGCGCTTGGCAGCTTTATCTACGCCACGCGATAATCTGGACCCAAGTAAACCTGTTCGTAATGCTCCCGCTTTACCCACTGACAGCGTACCGTCAATTACGATGGGCGTTTTACCCCCTGCGGGACCTTCTCCATCTGGCAACAGTACTTACTTGCCGCTAATCGTTAAATAACAACAGGATAGATTTAAGTTAGGACTTACGCCAAAAGGCAAAATACCTCCCCCTTAGTCCCCCCCAAAGGGTGGGAAGTTTTACTCCCTCGCCCTGTGGGAGAGGGTCGGGGTGAGGGTTCTGCGTGAGTCCTAAAGTTAAAGGGAGGCTGAACAATCGTTTAGCCTCCCTTTTTTGCAAAGTTGCTTATTTTCAGCCAGTGATTGTTGTTTATGTTTGATATACTCAGTATATCAAGGCTTGGGTGCAACAACTAAATCACCCTCACCCCCGCCCCTCTCCCAAAGGGCGAGGGGCGACAAGGTACTCCCTCTCCCTTTGGGAGAGGGCTGGGGTGAGGGTGTAAAATCTTGATATGCTGAGACTTGGCTTTTGCGTAAGTCCTATGAGGAGTGTCAAAATTTTATTTTGACCTCACAGGTCTTTAAGACCTGTGAGGTCTTCCGCTTACAGGTGGAAATCCGTTCCTTTAATGTTTAAGCTCTAATTCTTTGATAATCTTGCCATCGTTAAATTGATAGCTTACAGATAATTTATACGGTGGGCGGGGGAGGATGATTTGACCATGCCACTCCACGATATGGCCCATTTGCCACTCGCCAATGGTGTTTCTAAATCGCCAATTGCCCTGCGGCTGATTGGCTGCATCTCGCCCAATGAGGCTGAGGGTGGTGTCTGGGGCGAGGGGGCCGAGGACGCGGAGGTAGAGGGTGAAGGTAACTACACCCTCACCCCGACCCTCTCCCAGTGGGAGAGGGAGATTTTCCTTGTTTTTATCCTCTCCCAGTGGGAGAGGGAGATTTTCCTTGTTTTTATCCTCTCCCACTGGGAGAGGGCTAGGGTGAGGGTTATGGAGTTTATAGGCCAAAAGTTGGGCGACCCCTTCGATTTTGGGCGCGCCTTTGATGGGGGTGGCGGCGGGGGCGGGGTAAACCTCGACCCAATGGAGGGGCGGGCCAAAGAGGGTGGGCGCGTCAAAGGTGAAGACGGGCGGTTGTTGGCGGAAATAATCAATCAGACCAGGATAGGGCTTTTGGCGTTGAATTTGGTTGATATAAAAAACCACGTAATCGGCGGAGAGTTGGCCGCGCCCATCATCATTAAATTCGGCGGGTTGGCTAATAGAGTAGGCTTGAAATATATCGCTATACCAACTCGCCACGTGCAGGGATTTGGCCTGGGGCTGTTGATTGAGATAAGCGGCGGCCTGCTCTAGCCCCTCGCCCCACCCAACGGTGATATATTGCGGAGCTAATTGCGTGCCGCCTAACCAATCGTTGTAGTAGGTGAAGTAGTAGGGGTAATGTTGCCACAGTGAGCCGAGTTGCAGTAATAGAATGAAACCATATAGCACGGGTTTAGGCGGAGATTGCCATATCAGGCGGCTGAGTTTGGCGAGACCGAGCGCAATGAACACGGTGATGATGGGAATGGCGGGGAGTAAGTAGCGGGCTTGCTTTTTGGGGGAGTAAATGACAAGCAGTGTATATAAAATAATGAATAAGATAAACGCCACATGGACGGGCTGTGGACGGGGTTTGTGGCGTAAAATGAGCAGACCGCCTAACAAACCAAGCAGTTCTACGGTGGTGAGTTGCCAGAACCAATTAATGGGGTAAAACCATACGCCAGGATTGTCGGATACTTCGCCTAAGAAAAATTGGCTGTGGCCTTCATTCGCAATGTTACTGTTTTCCACCAACATGGTGTAAATCACTTCGCGGGGAATTGCCCAGAGTGCGGGGAACAGCAGCCAAATCGTGAGCAGAACGAGCATGAGCCAAATGACGGTTTCTTTCGTGAGTTGCTGCATATAACGCCACTCGCGCCGTTGCCAGATGAGCCATGCATTGAAAGCCACTAAATAAATGGGCATTATCCAGCCCATCGGTTTGCTTAAGATAGCGAGACCTGTGAGGATGGCGGATAATACAAACCAACGCCAGCCCCACTCATGCAGCCGATAACCAATAATAAGTAATAAAGCTAACACCAGACAGGTCGTGGTGAGGGCATCGTGATGAGCAACGCGGGAGAGCGCGGCATGAACAGGGCTTAAGGTGATTAATAAGGCGGTGATTAAGGAGAGGTGCGGCGAGATGAGGCGACTTAAGAGGAGGTAAAGCAGGGCGCAAAATGCGGCGTTCACAATGACGAAAGGTAAACGAACATCACGGATTAATTCGGGGGTGAAAGTGGGGGGTTGGCTTAAAAAGGTGAGTAAATCAACGCCTGTGGGGGCGATGTGTTGCCAATAATAAAGCTGTAGGCCGAGACTGCCGAGCCACATGGTGGTGACACCAGGCTGATAAATGCGGATAGTGCAACGAAGGCCATGCACGGTTTCCTTTTTGTTGGCGTGGCTGGAGCAGGCGTAGTCGGGTGATAAGAGGCCGCCTGAAAAATTGGCTGACCATTCTATCCAACGAGGTTCATCTATCGTTAGAAATGTACCTAAATCGCCGAGGCGAAGGGCGAGGGCGAGGGCAAACAGGGCGAGGGCAATGAGCCAGTTTCGGGTGGTCATGGGGTGGTCAATTCGCTCAGGAGAATGAGATTATCGGGCAGGTTTAGGGGAAAATCGCCGACACGCTCATTGGTGGCGGGGCGGTCAATCCAGACCTTAAGGAAATAGTCACTCGGAGGGGAGTCAGGGAAAATGGTTATAGCGTAATCACTGGTCATAATCGCGCCGTCTTGTTTGGTGACAGTGATTTCGTTAGAAATAGTTAGCTTGCTAATGCCTTTGGTGTCACCTTGTTGGTCAATTAAACTGAGGTTAATCGGCTCATCAGGCGATTTGCCTTGCCACTCCCAATAAAGGCGCAAAGTGCGCGCGGGTAATATATCAAAACCTAGCAACTCAGCTTGACCCACCAGGCGACTTTTTTGGCTGATGATGTGGCGAACATGGGGCGCGGGGTAAATCCAGGCATAGTCCAGTCCATTTAAAATGACGGTGTGTAACGGTTTTTCTTGTTGAAAATAGGCCAGCGCGCCATCGGAGGGCAGGCGGCGTTGGAGTTGGTTGATATATATGATAACGTAATCTGCGGCTAGGCCAGGCTTGGGGTCGCGGGAGATTTTGGCCTCGTCAATTTTATAGATGGTCTGCCCCTGAAAATAAGGTTCAAAGGTGGTGCTATACCATGAAACGGCCTTGCGGTTTTTAATGTCGGGGATATTATTAAGATAATTTGCGGCCTCGTTCAGCCCCTCGCCCCACCCGACTTGCATGAGTTGTGCCGCAACGGGCGCGCCACCGAACATGGGGTTGTAATAGGAAAAGTAATAGGGGTGCGTGGGTAAAATAAAGATAAGTTGCAACGCAATCATCAAGCTGAGAGTAGCGGGAATCACTGCGTGAGGCCACCAATTAAACTTTTCTGGAGTGCAAACCGTTAGGTTTGCCCCACAATAAGCGAGCAAACCTGAAGGTTTGCACTCCAATTTGTCCTCTTGCTCCGTATAACGCGGGCGAGGCAAACGGCGGATAAATTGAATGTAACCTACTGCGGCCAGAAAATCTAGGGCGGGGAAAATGGGTAGTAAATAACGGTCTTGTTTTTTGCCGCCACTGGTGACTAACAGGGTATAAAGTAATATGAATGAAATGAGATAGGCGGTCTGACCCAAAGGGTTTCTGGGTGATTTAGTCATCAGGTGACTTGAAGTCACCTGATGACTATGGTTGAACAAACTCACTAAACCAAGTATTAAACCTAGCATGATGATGGGCGTGGTACGAAACAGTAATACTAGTGGATAAAAGAGCGCGCCAGGGTCGGGGACGGGCTGACCGAGGAAGAAACTGCCCTTTTGATGAGGATTGCCAGAAGCGTGGGCAGCATCTTGCAAAATGGTTAAGGGTATCGCGAGGGGATGTTGCCACAGCGCAGGCCATAGTATGATAAGGGTGAGGGTGAAGGTGATGAGCCACAGGGCTATCTCTTGAGTTAAGCGGATGAGGGCAGGTTGGCGCGGCGTAATTTGACGTAATTGCCACACTCTGACCATGAAGAGGCTAATTATAATGAAGGCAACCATGAAGAGGGCGGGATATTTGGAGAGGACGGCGAGGGCTGCGCAGATGGCGGAACAGATTAACAAACCCCATTTGCCCTCACCCCGACCCTCTCCCATGGGGAGTTTGCCCTCACCCTGACCCTCTCCCAGGGGGAGAGGGTGTTTTTGACTCCCCTCTCCTACGTAGGAGAGGGGTTGGGGGTGAGGTGAATTATTTCTTGATATAACATTCAAACTGGCGAGGAGGGCGAGCCACATGAAGGTGGCGACAAGAGCATCATGGCCGAGGACGCGGGAGAGGGCGACGTGGAAGGGGTCTAGGGCGAGGAGGAGGGCGGCGAGGGTTGCGCCTGACAAACCGAGTAAGGGACGCCCCCACCAGAAGGTGAGGCCGACGGCGACGGTGGCGACTAAAACGCCTGGTAAGCGTAGCCAAAATAGCATGGCGGGGTCAAGCGGGTCAAAGGGAATAGTTTGTAGGTATTGGCTGAGAGATTGACCATTATTATCAAGCAAATATTTAAACCAAATACCCGTTGCGCCGAGCCACATGGTGGTGACGCCAGGCGCAGGGCTGAGGGAGAGGTTTTCAAGGTAGGGGATTTCGCTGCCTGGGGCGGTGTTCGCCCAATCACCCCGACTGAGGGCATCGAGAAAAATAATGCTGCGCCCAAACCATGAACGGGCTTCGTCGGCGGTGATGAAGGTGGTTAAATCGGGGAGGCGGACGGCTAAAGCGAGGCTCAGGCAGAGGATGAGGGCAAATAGGTTGAGTAAGGTGGTGTGTTTCAAGTAGGAGTCAGCGTTCAGAAAGTCAGCGTTCAGCTTATCAGTCAATTTACAGTTTTTAGCTGACGGGCTGAACGCTGACTAGTTGAACGCTATTTAACATGGCCCAATCACTGGGCCAATCTAAATCAAAGGCAATATCGGGAGCGTGGTAGATGTGGGGTTCAAGGCCAATGGCATGGCTGGCCGCTTGATGTTTGGCGAAACTGTCTACACCAAAGGCGGTTTCGATAAGGCCAATAGGGTGCATGAAAAGGCCATTCGTGCCTTCATGCCGATGGCATGGGGCAATAACCACGGTGGGGGCGCGTTGCCCTAATTGGATGATATTTTGGAGGGTGGCTAGTTGTAATAAAGGTAAATCACTGGGGAGAATTAACACCGCTTGTCCACTTTGTTGGCTGACCCAAGCCATAGCCTGGCGAATAGCTTGATTCAAATCAGGCACGGCTTCAACTAAAGCCCATGCCCCTAACTGTTTGGCGAGGCGACGGACTTGAGTATCTCGTGAAATAACGACGACTTCGCTCACTTGTTGGCTAACATGGATGGTGTGTTGTAAAAGGTATTGGCTGAGTTGGTAACGGTGGGTGGGGCTGAGAATGGAAGCGAGGCGACTTTTGGCTTCAGCAAAAGGTTTGGTGGGAATAATGGTAAACATTAAAAGTGGTCACTGGTCATTTGTCCTTTGTCATTGGTCAGGCGTGAAAAAACAATTGCCAATGACAAAGGACGGGTGACAAATGACCTTTTAATTAATTTCAAATGCTAATTCAATTTGACCGCAGCGAATCAAATCTTTATGTTTAATTTTTTGCATTTGATGGGCCGTAACCCGTACTCCGTTAACAAATGTTCCATTAACACTACCGAGGTCTTCGATGAACCAATCGTTGCCAATTTTTAATAAACGGCTATGTTGACGGGAAACCCCTGCTTGCGTGGCCCCAAAGGGACTCAGGTCAATATCGGGTTGGCTGGTGCGGTGGGCGCGACCAATGATGAAGTTATCGCCTTGATTGAGTTGTTTAGGCTCTAAAATATTTTGGTTGGTAGCCGTTAGTTTGAGGCTAATTTGGGTGGATTTAGCTACTGGCGCGGCGGCAGGTTGTCGTGGACGGCTGGTGGTACTACTCTCTTGGGCTTGACTGGCTAAAACTCGGCGGGCTTTGTTAAGGGCTTGGACAAACTCATCCATGGTTTGATAACGACTAGCAGGAGCTTGGGCTAGAGCTTTGTCAATAATGGGTACAAAAATTTGCGGGGCATCGGGGTTGGCCTCAAGTAAGGGAATGGGTGGGTCGGTGAGACGGGCCATGAGAAAATCGAAGGACGTTTCACCATAAAAGGGAAGTTTTTTGGTGAGTAATTCATATAACACTACGCCGAGGGAGTAAATATCCACTCGATGATCCATGCTCCCTTCCTCAATTTGTTCGGGAGCAGCATATGCCATCGTGCCGAGAACTTGCCCTGGCATGGTCAAGCCAGGAGAGTTAGATTGTTGAATCTTGGCTAGACCAAAATCAGCTAATAAGGGCCAATCATTTTCGGCCATCAAAATATTGGCCGGTTTAATATCACGATGGATAATGTTATAGCGGTGGGCAAGAGCTAAGGCTTCGGCGACGGGAATGATAACATCTAGGATTTCTTCCCAAGTAAAATCTTTCATTTTAATACGGTCTTCAAGTGAGCCACCTGGGACATATTCCATAATAATGTAAGCCCAGTTTTCTTCTTCGCCATAATTGTAAATGCTTAAAATATTGGGGTGGCGTAGTTTGGCAATAGATTGCGCTTCTTGACGAAAACGAGCTAATAAAATTTTATCATCATTATTAGAGATGTGAGTTTCCATTACTTTGATGGCAACCCAACGCGATAGTTTTTCATCATACCCTTTATAGATGCTAGCCATACCGCCCGCACCCACATGGTTTTTTAATTCATAGCCACCAAAATGACGGCCTATTAAGTCTTCCATTAACTTTCCTAGTCACAAAGTAGCCAAGTCATCAGGTAGGTTACCTAAGGACTTACTACATTATTGGAGCGAATTTGATTATATTATAGCATAACCTGAAATACAGGACAAAAGGTAAAGAGCTAGACCTGATAGGTTTTTAAAATCTATCAGGTCTAGTAAGTTTATCTAGGACTAAGAAACCATGTTTTGAAGAAAAACCATTCGCCATACGCCACATCGGCGCGGGAGGCGGGTACGCCTAAATAGGTGATGTCGGTCCGCGAGAGGGCATAAAGTGAGCCATGAGTGGGGTCTTTGGGGGCGCGGATAATCCGTTTGGCAATTTCGATAAACTCTTTGCTGGGTTGGCTATTGGCACGATAACCAAAGAAACCACTGGAAACTTCATAATAATTGCGCCCGTAGCCATTGGTTTTGAGGCGATTTTTAGCCACCCAACCCACGCGATAAGCGGCCTCTTTATCCCCCGCCGATTCGCCTTGAATAATACGGGCAAGGTCAATGACATCATTCGTATGATTTGCTGTTGTTGCCCAAGTTGGGTTGGGAAAGGATAACTTCAACATGGCAGGCCAACCAAATTGACTGGCGGGGGTGGGGGGGCGTGGTTGATGGAGATGGGCGGCTAGTCGCCCCGTAAATACGGGCGTACCCGTCATGGTGGGAATTACTTCAGGCGTTACGGTAGGAGTCCAGGTGGGGGGGAGGGTGAACTCGGTGGGGCGCGGCGTGCTGGCGATAGCAACGGGTAGATTATCTAAATCTATTTGGGAGTGGCCTTTAAGGGAGGCAAATAAAATGGCGAGCAGCCCGAGAAATAAAATAAAACAACTTAGGCCAATCAATAAAACGACTTCTTCCGCGTTAAGACTGCGAGGAGGTAACGTAGATTCAGTTTGATTGGGGTTGGTTGAGGCACTCATTTTATGATTAACCTGAAATAGAATCCGCGAAGTACGCTAAGAAAAGCGAAGGTCTTGTTTTTCTTCCGACTTCTTCGCGGATTCTGCCTAAATAGTTTCAATAAAAAAACAGGATTATCAGAATAAACAGATGGCGTTATCGGTTCATTCTGGTAATCCTGTTCTATGGCTGTTTTATTACTTAAAGCTACATGGCACGGGGTCGCCGCTATTCGGGTCAAAACAGATACCCAATTCGGTAAACTCCATGAGAGTTACAAAATCACTGGACTCTAAGTGAGTGTAGAATGTAACGTTAATGGTTTGGTCAGCCTTCAAATCCAAATTACGGAGGTCATCAGAATATTTACAAGCGGCGCGTTCAGCCCCACTCGCGGTGTGAAAAATAACCTTATCGGCCATGGCCCACTCTTTAGGAATGGTAAATTTGGAATGATTGGTTAAAATAACCTCGGCGGTCAACCGTTTAACGGGATGTCCATCATCAAAGACGGTGGCGGTGCAATCATTTAAGCCGAGTTTCGGCTGACCCCAATTTTCATACACTACATTACGCCCTAAGCGTAAATAGACATCAATCGGCTGCGGTTGGGGTGGGGGCGCACATTCACAGCTAGGCTTATCACAACCGCAACTTGGATTAACGGGTGTGGGCTGAACCACGACGACGGGTGGTTTGGGCGCGGCGGGCAGCGTTGAGGGCGGTCGTGGGATGAAATCAGAGCCATCATAACCAGGGATAACAATTTGTTGCCCTTCATAGATAGTGCCATTATTATCTAATTGATTAGCCCACAACACGTCATTCATGGGAACTTGATACCGTTGACAAATGCCACTCAGAGTTTCGCCTCGGCTAACACTGTGGTAATATCCATGCCCATAGTTGCCATCATACGTCGGCTGCGGGCTGTAATTCATTGGCACACAAATCATTTGCCCCGTGCGGATAAGATTAGCATTGTAAAAATTGTTGAGGCGGAGCAATTCGCCCACCGTTGTATTGTAAGCCATCGCAATACTATACAGCGTGTCGCCCTGCTTGACCATGTACGAACTATTACAACTTTGATTCCCATGCGGGTAGTGGTTATAAGCTGGCACGGGAATGTATAACGGCTGCCCGACATAAATCAGGTCAGGGTTCGCCAAGCCATTATATCGTAATACTGCCTCGACACTGACTCCATACTGCGCGGCAATTTGAGATAGATTCTCCCCAAAAATTACATAATGTATCGAATCGCCCCCTTGCCCTGCGGGTGCTGCTGAAGCTACCTGACCGCCCATCAGCGTAGCAAAAATAACGAATAGCCATAAAGAGAGATATTTTTTCACGACTTCCTCCTAATTTATCGAGGCAACGGCCTATTATCATTAAAAATTCCCACTCATTGTGGGTAATTCAATGATACCGAGAATAGAAGGAAGTGTCAAGTTACTTGACATAAAACTGACCTTGATTTGCTAGATTTAAGGATTAACAGGATTTAATCCATGCCGCCATCCCGCGCCCTACTTTTAACAATTCTACTACTCGCTTTTGCCCTGAGATTACATCATCTTGGCGACCAAAGTTTATGGTATGACGAAACCGTCAGTGCCTATTTAGCCCAGCAAGCCCCGCTTGATTTAATCGCCCACACCGCCCGCGACATTCATCCGCCTGGTTATTACTTGTTATTGCATTTTTGGACGCGCCTCATCGGGTCAAGCGAATTTGCCCTGGCTTATTTTTCGTTATGTTTTGGTTTATTACTTATTGTCCAACTTTACCGCGTCGCGATTCGTTTAACCGATTCAATCACCGCAACCTGGGCCGCGTTATTTATGGCAATCTCCCCTTTCGGCGTGTGGTATTCGCAAGAAGTTCGCATGTACACTTTGGGCGCATGGCTAGGCTTATGGCTGACCGATTGTTTATCTAGTCATCAGGTGACTCGAAGTCACCTGATGACTAAAAAATATTGGTTGGGTTATATCATTGCCGCCATCATCGGCTTATATACGCTCTATTATTTCGCCTTCTTACTGATTGCCCTCAACCTATTTATTTTGTTAGGCCACCGCGCCAAAGTTCGCCCCCTCATTATAAGCAATGGCCTCATTGTTCTTGCCTATCTGCCCTGGCTGCCGACGCTGTGGCGGCAAGTGACCCAGCCACCCGTTCCCCCGTGGCGCAGCCTAGAACAGTGGCAGCCTATTCCGTTAGAAATCGGCACGGCTCTCGCCCTGGGGCAATCGGTTGAGACCGCCACCGTTTGGCCGATAGTGTTGCTCATGTGGCTCATTTTTGGCCTCGGCGGTTGGGCGCAACGGGCTAAAATCGGTTTTTGGCTGACCTATTTATTTGGCCCAATATTGCTGATTTTAACGTTATCATGGTTCACCCCGTTATATCATGTGCGTTACATTTTTATCTACAGCCCGCCCTTTTATCTCATTTTGGCAATGGGCGCGGCCAAAATTACGGGGGGCAAATCTAAAGATTTGGACTCCGCTTTTCGCTACTTCATTTTATTAAGCCTTACGTTTTTGCCCGCCATGTATTCCCTCCAGCAATTGCACACCAACCCCCGTTACCAAGCCGACGATTATCGCGGCGCGGTGGCCTTCATTCAAAGCCACTGGCAACCAGGGGATGTTATCATGGTTAATGCGGGTTATCTTTATACGGCGTTTGATTATTACAACCATCTTGATAATTTGCAACATACTCGCCTCGTCCCTTATACCTTGAGCCACCATGAACAGCCAATTTTAGTGCAAACAGGCAGTGTCAATGGCTCACCGCAATTAGGTTGGGGGCTGCCCGAAGCCGATTTTTACGCCATGTCCGCAGCCGATACACGGGCGGCATTACAGCACCTTGCCCATGACTTCCCCCGTTTATGGCTCTTACGAGGTTACGATACCGTGACCGACCCTGACGGCCTCATCCGCCAATGGTTAGCTGAAAATGCAATTCCATTAGAAGACCAACCTTTTGCGGGTGAGAGTAATATTCGGGTGCAAGGCTTTTTGTTGCAAACGCAACCGCCGCGCCTTCATGAGGCCATCACTTTTGCCGATGGGTTGACCTTGCTGGATTGGTCATTGCCGTCACAATCATGGCAGGCAGGCCAAGCGATTCACCTCAAATTATGGTGGCAAGCGGGGCAAAAGCCCACCGTTGATTACAAAATGTCACTCAAACTGTGGCGACCTAATGGCGAGTTAGCGGCTCAAGGTGAGGACAATTGGCCTGCGGGCAGCCTCTACCGTACCAGCGCATGGCGTGTTGGTCAGCCAGTTTATACGCCGCAAACGCTCACCCTGCCCACCGATTTACCACCAGGGCAATATTGGCTTAATGTCGAGTTATATCACCCTGAGACGGCCATCCCCTTGCCGCGCCTAGACGGGGCTGACCCCGTCGTAACATTAGGGGCGGTAGAGGTGGAATCCGCGAAGTGACGCAAACCAAGACATCCGATGTCTAAAAAGGCTACAATCTTGATATACTGATTCTGCTTTTAAGCCGTTTCTTCGTATAATTCAGGTTAAGGATTAGCCCCATGAGTAAAATTACCGTTATGTTAGTGGAT
>JFJP01038969.1_pt1 | contig 16006 bp, 12 predicted proteins | sample 431651 | NCBI WGS metagenome assembly JFJP01 (sample SAMN02602958, study PRJNA72255) | Microbial mat metagenome, whole genome shotgun sequencing project. | biome: fresh water; feature: sink hole; material: water; isolation source: purple microbial (photo- and chemosynthetic) mats found in... | reverse complement strand
TAAGCTTTTACCAGAACCAGTTCCTGAAGTAACTATAAAACCCTTACCTTCATTTCCTTTTACAATTGCTTCGGTTTGGTGTTTATAAATAGCCCATGAATCACCACTCTCATCATAAAAAATATTATTAAAATCTTTCGCTAATACAGCATCATTCACCAAATCCTCAACTTTACCCCCTGATTCAAAAGACGGATTGAATTGAACTAAAGGCTCTGGATAAAGATTTCCAGCTTCAAAATCAGCTTTTACAGTATCAAGAATCCGTTTATCAGCAACATTTATAAAGCTGTTAATATATGCTTTATAATCACTCAGAATGTCATTGTGTAACTCAAAGATATTTTTATTCATCGTATTTTTGTTTGCAATTATAATATTTTTAAAATCATCAGACGATAGTAATTTAGCTTTTAAAATGTTTCAATACTCTCAAAATAGTATTGATTGGAATATTTTTTTAATCCATGCTGATGCCAATTGCAAGTCAGATTTAATTTCTTCTTGTTTTTATTGTTTATTGAAATTAAAGACACTAAAAATATAATTGAAACAACTAACAATATGAGGCACATAAACAATTAAGCAGGATATACAATATGCTCATATCCTGTTGTTTGATTACTAATTTGCTTATAAACATATTCGAAAAAAAACATAGTATGCTATTGAAAGAATCTTATGCCACAAAACTACAAAAAACTATTTACATTCTCCCTTTATCAGTTAATAAATTTGATGATTCTTTCAAATTAATTTTTCCTGCAAAAAATTCCTTATCACATTTATCTTTCAAGCGACAATGATGTCGCTTTTCCCCTAGTATTCAAGGAATAAGCGGTTTCCCAACCGCTTGAAAAGGCTTCATCCTACCCCACACCCATCACTTTTCCACACCCAACCCATTTCTCAACTTCGCCTTCATCATCAACACCAACGGTGCCAAATTCTACGCCAATTGCCAATAATAAAGTGTCGGAATCGGTCAGGATTATCTTCTCACTTCCACGCACGGTGTACAACGATACGCCTTTCATTGCGCCTGTTACTTATAGAGTATCATATAAATAAAGTATAAAGATATATATAACTATGATATAACTCTATTATTAAACTGTACTTTATATGAGTTTTATATGAGTTATATCTATGCTTTATATGAGTTATAATAAAATAATTCATTACATTTCAACTCCATTATAGATTACACAACGATAATGAAAAAGTTAAAATAAATTATTGCACTTATAATCAAATGTTTACAACAACAAATCTATTACTTTAAAAATTTAACTCTTTTTTTTGATAAAAAGAGAACAACATTTCAAATAATGCCTTATATTTGCAGTAAGAAAAACGACCGCATTGTTCAGAGATTGGAAAACTCAACACTAAAAAATTAACGAGCAAGGTATATTTTCAATGGCGGGCTGCGCCTTCGGGTATTCAATTGTGGACGGCAGATTACAAAGAAAATGTTCCTCTTAAATCCTATTTAATAGGAGTTTTCTCAACAAGGCAATGCGGTTTTTCTTTTTTTTATATCGACATGTAAATTGTGATAAAAAAACCGAATCATTTAGTTAAATGATTCGGTTTTTTTATGTAAAGACGGTGCAGGATTAATACGCTCTTGCAAAAACAACACGTTGCTTGGATGGTTTTCCGGTAAAAATACAAACACCTTCTTCGCTGGCTTCCAATGGAATACAACGAATGGTGGCTTTGGTTTCGTCTTTTACGCGCTCTTCCGTTTCGGCTGTACCGTCCCAGTGGCAGAGTAAAAAACCGCCTTTTTCAATTTCCACCTTAAATTCGTCGTACGAATCTACATTTCGGGTTACCGAAGTGCGATAGTCGAATGCTTTTTTGTAAATATTTTCTTGAATGGCATCGAGCAATTTTTCAATGTAATTTTCGATTCCTTCTAATTCGACTGTTTCTTTGGTTAAGGTATCGCGACGGGCTACTTCCACCGTGCCGTTTTCTAAATCACGAGCGCCCATTGCCAACCTTACTGGTACGCCTTTGAGTTCGTACTCGGCAAATTTCCATCCTGGTTTCTTGTTATCGTTGTTGTCGAATTTTACCGAAATACCTAATTTACGGAGTTTGGGAATGAGTTCATTTACTTTTTCGGAAATAGCTGCCAATTGCTCGTCGTTTTTGTAAATTGGCACTATAACTACCTGAAAAGGAGCTAATTTGGGCGGCAACACCAAGCCATTATCGTCGGAATGCGACATAATGAGCGCTCCCATCAAACGAGTAGAAACGCCCCACGAAGTAGCCCACACATAGTCAATTTTATTGTTTTTATCAACAAAAGTAACATCAAATGCTTTAGCAAAATTCTGTCCTAAAAAGTGTGAAGTACCTGCTTGTAAAGCTTTTCCATCCTGCATTAGAGCCTCAATACAGAAGGTTTCGAGCGCTCCAGCAAAACGTTCGTTAGCTGATTTCACACCTTTGAGCACGGGCATTGCCATAAAATTTTCGGCAAAGGTAGCGTACACTTCCAGCATTTGTTTGGCCTCGGCCATAGCTTCGCCTTCGGTAGCATGGGCGGTGTGTCCTTCTTGCCAAAGAAATTCGGCAGTACGAAGAAACAGACGCGTACGCATTTCCCAACGAACCACATTTGCCCACTGATTAATTAGCAAAGGTAAATCGCGGTACGATTGAATCCAGTTTTTGTAAGTGCTCCAAATAATGGTTTCGGAGGTAGGACGCACAATAAGTTCTTCTTCCAATTTAGCTTCGGGGTCGACAATAACACCTTTTCCGTCGGGGCTATTTTTAAGTCGGTAGTGTGTTACAACAGCACATTCTTTGGCAAACCCTTCGACGTGTGCTGCCTCTTTGCTTAAAAAAGATTTGGGAATAAATAGTGGGAAGTAGGCATTTACGTGCCCTGTTTCTTTGAACATACGATCGAGTTCAGCTTGTATTTTTTCCCATATTGCATAGCCATAAGGTTTAATAACCATACAACCACGAACTGCCGAGTTTTCGGCTAAATCAGCTTTCAACACCAAATCATTATACCATTGTGAGTAGTTTTCGCTTCGCGAAGTCAATTCTTTTGCCATTAAATTATTTACTATTTTTCAATTTACTATTTACAATTTGCCATTCGGATAAAGACAAATTTTATCTTTTTGTTAATCTTTTGTCGGAACCTTTCCACGAGCAGCCCAAACAGTAGAGCACTGTTAAATCGAAGCCATCTAATGAAGTACCTTCGTGGAGCGGGAGAATTTGGTGTTCGTCGGTTACAATCACAACTACCGCTTCGCCCATATCGTTTTTTACCTGAAAGCGTCCTATTTTACATTGCGGACAGAGTAGCTTTTTCATGCGTTCAATTCGTCGTCGTCAACAACAATTGTTTCTTCAATTATCGTATCATTTTCGGCAATTACTTTTACTTTTACCGTATCAATACTTTCTAAATCAGCTATTTCGCGAATTTCGTTATCGTCGAAACGCAAAATTCTGCCAGGGAATGTAAGCAACCAATTGAGATTATGTGTAGCCATAATAACGGTTGTTCCGGATTTGGAAATGTTATAGAGCAAATCGAGTAACTCGTTACCCGTTTCGGGGTCGAGGTGTCCGGTAGGCTCATCGGCAAGTATTATTTGGGGCGAATTAAGCAGTGCGCGTGCAATAACAATACGCTGCTGCTCGCCACCCGATAGTTGGTGTGGCATTTTGTTGATTGCTCCCGTCATGCCCACTTGTGCCAGTACATTCTCAATCTGCTCCTCGATAGTAGCTTTATCTTCCCAACCAGTAGCTTTGAGCACAAAATCAAGATTTGCTCGTACCGAACGATCGGTAAGCAGTTGAAAATCCTGAAATACAATGCCTATTTTACGACGCAAAAAAGGTATTTCGCTTAACTTAATAGCATGTAAATCGTAATCTAACACGGATGCAATGCCATTTTCTATTAACACATCGCAATAAAACGATTTAAGCAAGGAGCTTTTTCCACTACCCACTTTACCAAGCAGGTAAATAAATTCGCCAGAATGTACATCCAAATTTACATTTTTCAGCACATGATAATCCTGTTGATATACATCAACATTTTTATATTTAATAAGCAATGTTTTTTCCATTATATTTTTAAAAATTAGACGACAGACAACAAGAATCAACTACGATAAATATCCATAATAATAACGTGCGAAGCACAAATAACAATAAATAACCTGAATTGCCTATTTATGTCGTTTTTTCAACTCTCTTCCTAGGTCATTGAGCGAATAACCTTTCGAAGTAAGCAACACAATGAGATGATACATCAAATCGGAAGCTTCGTATAGGAATCCTTCTTCTGTGCCATTGGTGGCTTCAATAACTGTTTCGACCGCCTCTTCGCCCACTTTTTGTGCCATGCGGTTTATGCCTTTGTTGAACAACGAAGTGGTATATGAACCTTCTGGCATTTCAACAAAACGTTTTTGAATAAACTGTTGTAAGAAATGTAGGAATGCAAAATCACCTTCGTTTTTTTCATTCCAACAAGTATCGCTGCCAGTGTGACAAACGGTGCCAACAGGTTCTACCTTAATCAAAAGCGTATCGCTATCGCAATCGAGCATGATATCTTTTTCAATATCTTTCACTATTAAAAAGTTACCACTTTCCTCCCCTTTTGTCCAAAGTCGATTCTTGGAGCGACTGTAAAAAGTTACTTTCCCTATTTCTTTTGTTTTGGCAAAAGCCTCTTCGTTCATATAGCCCAGCATTAATACTTTAGAGCTATATACATCTTGTATAATTGCTGGCACTAAGCCATTGGATTTTTGAAAATCAATCGTCATTATTATTTATTTTATACGTATTATAAACTTAATATCGTGTAATAGTAAAAAGGGCTATAACACGAAGTATCACAAAGTATTCCTCTAAGTTTCACGAAGTTTTAATATAATTGCTATAAGCAATATTTCACATCAACAATCTCGTAATTCCTAATTCGTAATTTTATTTCCTCGGCAAATTTACTAAAAAGCGTACACACTTACAATTTTTTTTTATTCGGCAGCAGATTCTGGAATAGCCGTCGACTCTTCCAATGGAATTTCGTCGGGCAATTCAATTTCTAAAGTCGACGAATCGCGTTTCGTTGTATCGCGTGGAATGTATGTATGGCAATTGTAAGAACGCGTTATAGGTTCTTTCGGTTTTGAAGGAAACTTACCACGATACTGTTTAAAGTTTTCGTCTTTCAACACTTTTTCCATAAACAGTCCAAATACTGGCAATGCCGTTTTACTACCTTCGCCTAATTGCCCAGTGCGGAAATGCACACTTCGGTGCTCTCCACCAACCCAAGCTCCACCTATCAAATTTTTTGTTACCCCTACAAACCAAGCATCCGAATAGTTGGACGAAGTACCTGTTTTACCACCAAAATCGGTGTTGTAATTAAACAAATCCCATTCCCAAAGCGCCTGTGTTGTGCCTCCAGGCTCTGTCATACCGCCTTTAAGCATTTCGGTCATTAGCCACGATTCTTCGTAAGGTATCGCACGATTTTGTGTTCGGTCGGCTTCGTAAATTACTTTTCCATTTTTATCCTCAATGCGTGTTACAATAATTGGCTCGTGATGCATACCTTCATTGATAACCGTACCAAATGAATTAACTAACTCGAGCAAGGACACATCCGATGAACCCAAACAGGTGGAAGGTTTGTCGTCTAATGGCGTTTTAATACCCATTAAATGCGCTGTTTTTATAATTTCGGGAATACCAACTTCTTGAGCCAACTGCACCGCCACCGTATTGATAGATCGTGCCATGGCATGTTTCAAAGTCATGCTATAACCTAAATAAGCACCATTGGCATTGCGAGGCGTCCACGATTTGGGTTGCCCATTTTCTGTGTAATTCCAAGTTACATGCTTGTCTACAATTTTATCGCAGGGTGCATGTCCCTTTAGCATGGCGGTGGTGTATACAAAAAGCTTAAAGGTAGACCCCGGCTGACGCTTTGATTGTCCCACTTTATCGTATTGCCAAAATTTAAAATTAATATCGCCCACCCACGCTTTCACTTCACCATTAGCTGGTTCCATAGCCATAAAACTACAGTGCATAAACCGGCTCATGTATCGAATGGAATCCATCACGCTGAAAGTAGTATCTTTTTCGCCCACTCTATAATCGAATACTTTGGTACGGTGCGGCAGATTGAGGTATTTATCAATGGAATCTTTATCGCCATCAAATTTTTGTTTCAACAACAAATAGGCCTTTGTTTTTTTAGCAATATTTTCAACAAAATCTTTTATCTCTTCTTTATTCTCATCGCGCCACGGATTTTCGCTACCCCAATGGTCGTTGAAGCGGCGTTGCACATTGCGCATTTGCTTATCCACTGCCTCTTCGGCATATTTTTGCAAACGCGAATCGATGGTAACATAAATTTTTAGTCCATCCGAATATATATCGTACCCATTATCCTTCTCCCAAGTTTCGAGGTATTTTGCCAAATAAGCCCTAAAATGCAAAGCTTCTCCATCGTACGATTGCTCTACACTGTAATTCAATTTAATAGGAATTTCTTTGAGCGAATCGCACATTTCTTGGGTAATAACTTTGTGCGACACCAAATTTTGAAGTACCACGTTGCGGCGCTCTTTCGAACGTTTGGGGTTGCTTTTGGGGTTGTAGGTGGTAGTAGCTTTGAGCAAACCAACAAGCGTAGCCGATTGCTCGTAGTTGAGGTCTGCGGGCTTTACTTTAAAATACGTTTTGGCAGCAGTACGAATTCCGTAGGAGTTACTTCCAAAATCGACCGTATTGAAATACATGGTTAAGATTTCTTCTTTGGTATAAAAAAGTTCAATTTTAACTGCCGTAATCCATTCTTTAGCCTTCATTATCAGCAGCTTTACCCCTGGTATAAGACCGAAAAAACCTTTCGAATACTGATTACGCGTTTTGTACATATTCTTTACAAGCTGCTGCGTAATGGTACTTGCTCCACGCGCATTGCCTTGCGTCATATCTTTCATAGCCGCAAATACGCCCTGAAAATCGACACCAAAATGCTCGTAGAAACGCTCATCTTCGGTAGCCACCAATGTTTTTATCAGAATAGGCGAAATTTCGTTGAATTCGACGGGCATGCGGTTCTCGGTAAAATATTTACCAATTACTTTGCCGTCGGCCGAAATAATTTCGGAAGAAGCACTTTGGTCGGGATGACTAATGCTGCGTAGGCTTGGCGATTTACCAAACAGCCAAAGGAAGTTGATATCAATAAGGAACAAAAAAATCATAAATAGCACAAAACCTGTAACAAACAAATTAGCCATTTTTTTGTACCAAACAAGCTGTTTGTAACGTTGGTATCTACTTATGCGCCAATTGATAAATTTCGCCCACCAAATAGGCAAAGTTGACTTTAAATACTGTAAAATTACAGATACTGTTTTTCTGATTTTTTCCCACATACGCGTTGGTAATTTTGTGCAAAGTTAATGCAAATACGCTAATTTTAAACAGCAATTGTATTTTTTGACCTAAAAATTTACTTTACTAACACACAACGCCCCGCGCTAGCTTACTTTACGGACTCAATTTTACCATCAAAACCCATATTTTCAAATTAAATGCCCATACTAAATAGGTAGGTAAAGAGACGAGGCGCACCCATCTCTACAATTGAGAAACAAAAATTTTGTTGGCTAATTTAGAAATAAATAACATTTTACTTATTGAATATCAGAAACGGATTAATCATAAAAAAAAGGTACGTTTCCAAGTATTTATTTAGCAATTTTACAATTTAATATAAATCCTTTTCTTGTAAAGAATATTTCCCAACAACCAGCAAATAGTTACAAAGAGCAATGCAAAAACAAGCGATGCCGGATAATCGCCCAAGGTAGGTTGTAAAATATTTTTAAACAAATAGCTTTTAATCGAAATCCATTCGCCTTGCAATTCGAATCCAACATTACCGGTAAGAATTGAAAGTAAAGCACCGAAAACATAGACAAACATGGGGTTTACGCCAAATGATTCGAAAAACACACTCCATTTTTTATGCCCTTTTATGTCGATTATCCAAACCAATAACCCAAGCAAAAGTGAAGCTAATCCGGTTGTAACAAGCACAAAACTCGAACTCCATATTTTTTTATTAATACCAAAACCATAATCCAACAAAAAACCACTAAACAGCAGGATAGTACCCATAATAAACAGCGATTGAATTTTTTGCGCATTTTCCTTCGAATCGGAAATAAGTTTACCTGCCCAAAAACCGATTAAAACATGTGCTATACTCGGAATTGTACTTAGCAAACCTTCGGGGTCGAAAGGGATCTTTGTTCCATTGGGCAGCGTTTCGCTGTATATATGTGTCACGCCCAAAACAGCTCTATCCACCACAGCTACAATACTTTGCTCGCTCAACTCATAGCTGTTGGTAACGTCAATTAGCAGCCAATATCCGAACAACAAAAATGCTGAAAGCCATGGGATAAATTTAGGGCGAATAAGCAATATTAAGCACGTACCAATAAATGAAACCAAAGCTAACCGTTGCAAAACGCCCAAAATTCGAAGATTTTCGAGATTCATTGCCGATTGCCAGAGACGTTGACCCAATTCAACATCTTCGCCACGTAGGGCGTTAAATTGCCGCATCGAAAGTGAAAGCCAACCTAATAAAATACCAATTAAGAATAGTAAAACCGACCTGCGAAGTAATTTTATAAAAGTGCGCGACGAAAACTTAAAGTCGAATTTATTGTACGACAAAAACATGGAAACGCCCATGATAAACATAAAAAACGGGAACACTAAATCGGTTGGTGTGAGCCCGTTCCATTGCGCATGACCGAGAGGTACATACACAAAATTCCAACTTCCGGGGTTATTTACCAAAATCATTCCGGCAATGGTAATTCCTCTCAAAATATCCAGCGAAAGTAAGCGGGACTGTGTAGGGTTAATTGGTGGTTGTGCCATAGATAAAAATAATATTATTTATGAAATTCCATCAATCCAGTCATAGGGCTCTTTTCAATCTTCCCAATTGTAATACCACAATGCAATGCCGCTTCTGCAAGTATCGGGCGAAGATGAAACGCAACAGAGCCAACAAATGATGTAATAAGTTTTTGGTAAAAATATTGTTGTACATTTCGTTCGAAAAAAGCTACAAAACTGTTATATACAATACTTCTAACTTCGGGGTGATTAATATTTTCGGATAAAAAAGGAGTAAATTGTGCTAAATACCGATTTGGAAACGGTTTTTTATACACGTTTTCGAGTACTACGGCAGTTGTAAGTTGGTGTTTTTCAAAAAAAACTGTTTTAATTTCTTCCGAAACTTGATTTTTGAGGCAATCGGCCATAAAAATTTTGGACAAAACTGCTCCACTACCTTCGTCGCCAAGTATAAATCCTAAAGGCGATACATTACTAATTATCTCAATTCCATTGTAGTAACAAGAGTTTGAACCAGTTCCTAAAATACAGGCAATTCCTTGTTCGTGCTGAAAAAGTCCGCGAGCAGCACCTAACAAATCGCTCTCAATTTCGATATTTATTTCTCCAAAATGAATTGCCAATGCATTTCGAACCATCATTTTTTTTTCGTCGAACGAACAACCGGCTCCATAAAAGAATATAGAGCTTACCACAGCATCATTTAATTTATTTATAAGTTGTGTCTGAATTAATTCTTCAATTTCGGATTCCGTTTGGTAAAATGGATTTATACCATCGGTAAATACTTCATTTTCAATTTTATCGGAGTTTAAAACTACCCAATGTGTTTTTGTAGAACCACTATCTGCTAGTAATATCATGGTGTTTAAGAATTATTATTTTTACAAAATAAACAAAAAACACCGACCTAACCAAAACATATATTGTAACAAAGTGAACTTCTGCTTTTTTAAAAATAAAAAAATGATTACTTTTGACTTCTTTTAAAGTAAAAATCCATTAATATTTAGTCGAAAATAAAAAATATGAAGTTAATTAATTGTTTTATAGCGTACAGCAATACTGAAAATTCAGAAAGCACACTGAAAAATTTGCTTGTATCACCCTTAGTAAATACTGTTTATTTGCTTTCGAAAAACGATATTCCAACACCAATGGAAGGTTGCGAAATTATTCACATCGATTCGTTGCAAAGTACGGCTACCATTAGCAAAATTGCCGAAAAATCGGACACTGCTTACTCGCTTATTTATACCAAAGATACTTCGCTCGAAATGGGTCAGTACGCGTTGGAACGCCTAAGCAAAATTGCAGCCGATACCGAGGCTGGCATGGTTTATTCCGATTATTATCAGGTTGCGGATGGTGTTCGTTCTGCTTATCCCGTAATCGACTATCAGGAAGGTTCGCTACGCGATGATTTTAATTTCGGTTCGGTACTGTTTTACAATGCGAAAAGTTTGCGAAAAGCTGCTCATAAAATGAAAGACGAATTTCAGTTTGCAGGACTTTACGACCTTCGTTTAAAAGTATCGCGCAAAGCGGAATTGGTACATATCAACGAATATTTGTATTCCGAAATTGAGTTCGACACCCGTAAAAGTGGCGAAAAACAATTCGATTATGTTGACCCAAAAAACCGTGCAGTACAGATTGAAATGGAGCAAGCTTGTACAGCACATCTCAAAAAAATTGACGCTTACCTCAAACCTGAGTTCACAAAAATTGAGTTCAACGAGAGCAATTTTCCGGTTGAAGCTTCGGTTATTATTCCTGTTCGTAACCGTGTAAAAACCATCGACGATGCCATTCGTTCAGTACTTTCGCAAAAAGCAAAATTTGCGTTTAACCTTATTGTAGTTGATAATTTTTCGACCGATGGCACTACTGAAATTATTGCTGAAATAGCTAAAACAGACTCACGATTAATTCATATTATTCCCGAACGAAACGATTTGGGTATTGGTGGTTGCTGGAATGCAGGTGTTGATTCAGAGCTTTGTGGAAAATTTGCCATACAGCTTGATAGCGACGATATTTATCAGGACGAAAATACGCTGCAGAAAATTGTAGACGCATTTTACGAACAAAACTGCGCCATGGTTATCGGTTCGTATACCATGACGAATTTTGCCATGGAAACCATTCCGCCTGGGTTAATCGACCACAAAGAATGGACACCCGAAAACGGACGAAACAACGCTTTGCGCATAAATGGTTTAGGTGCTCCTCGTGCGTTTTATACTCCTGTATTGCGCGAAATAAAAGTTCCAAATACCAGCTATGGCGAAGATTATGCACTCGGACTCCGCATTAGCCGAGAGTATCAAATTGGCCGCATTTACGACTCTGTGTATATGTGCCGCCGCTGGGACGAAAACTCAGACGCTTCGCTCGATGTGGTAAAAATGAACGGACATAATTTGTATAAGGATAAGATTCGGACGATAGAGTTGAAAGCGAGAAAGAAGTAAACCCCTAGCCCCTAAAGGGGAACAGAGATTAGCACTTTTATCTAATTTCCGCCCCAAGCCCCTAAAGGGGAACAGAGATTAGTATAGATTATAATAAATTGATATTATTAACTTGTAATAATCAATACTAACTTACATCCCCTTTAGGGGCTTGGGGCGGTATTAACAACAACAAATACTCCAACAAATATCTCCGTCAGCTGACGGGCTTGGGGCAGAAAGAAAAATCAAAATAACACAATATGCAAAGATCTATTCAACCCGATATGTTTTTTGGCGCTAAAAGAGATATTTTCCAAAAAGCAGAACAATTGAGATTGAATTTAACTAATGCAGAAAAAATACTTTGGGAGCACATAAATAAGAATCAATTAGGTTGCAGATTCAAATCACAACATCCAATTGATATTTTTATTGTTGATTTTTATTGTCATAAATATGGACTAGTAATTGAAATTGATGGGGAAATTCATTTCTCGCGGAAAGAATATGATACTGGAAGAACAGTAGAAATTGAAAAATATGGTTTGAAAGTCATTCGATTTACAAATATGGAAATAATAAACGATATTGAAAATGTTATTTCAAAAATTAAGGAATTTCTTATTTGAATAATATTTTCTGCCCCTAACCCCTAAAGGGGAACAGAAATTAGTATTGATAATTACAATATCAGATTGGTTTTTTTTCAGAGACGAAACTAATCAACACCCCTTTAGGGGCTTGGGGCGGAAATATGCAAAATTAGCTTGACGGCTATGCCCCTTTAGGGGCTTGGGGCAGATAAAAAGAAAAAAATGAAATGAAATTAAATTCCGAAATAAAAGCACTCCTCAACTCCCAAATTGAAGATTGGGAATTAGCTCGCACCAATTTCGCCGGTCTCAAAACCGTTCAAACAAAATCATTTTCGTTTGGCGATTTCGAAGTGAAAGTGCAGTTTAATCCGGCCCGCATTGTGTCGTCGGGTGCAAAGGTGGATGCAAAAACCATTGCCGAGCGAAAGTGTTTTTTGTGTGGTGCAAATCGTCCGACAGAGCAAAAAGCCATAGATTTTGGCGATTATGAAATTTTGGTGAATCCTTTTCCCATTTTCCCCGAACATTTCACCATTCCGCGCAAAGAACATGTCGACCAGCAAATATTGCCGTATTTTGCCGATATGCTGGAGCTTGCAAAAGCTATGGACGATTACTTGCTATTTTACAATGGACCAAAATGCGGAGCATCGGCTCCCGACCATGCGCATTTTCAGGCCGGAACAAAAGATTTTCTGCCGTTGGTAAACGATTATAAACGATTGAAAGCAACGCATACCGATTTATTGGTAACAACTGAAAAAATGCAGTTATTTCAAATGAAAAACTACATGCGAACTGTTTATTGCATCGAATCGAACGATGTAGAGAGTGCAAAAGATGCGTTTGAGAAGTTGTATGCGTTTCTTACCCCCCTCTCCTCAAGGAGAGGGGATGGGGGTGAGGTTGAACCTTTAATGAATATCGTTTGCCTTTTTGAAAACAATAAATGGTACGTTTTTGTGCTTCCACGCAAAGCATTTCGTCCTTGGCAATACACAGCCGAAGGCGATAAACAATTGTTGGTAAGTCCGGCAACTGTCGAAATGTGTGGCATTTTCATAACGCCAATTGAGGCTCATTTTGAGCGAATTACAAAAGAAGATGTAGTGAGCATTTTGGAGCAAGTCTCTTATTAATCATTTACCATTAATCATTTACCATTAAATGGAACTTTTAGAACCAATCATACACGTCGGAATTTTATCAGCCCCAACAATTGAATTTAAACTTAATGGAGTTTTTGTCGACAAAAACAAAAACGAATTTTCAGGGCAACAAGTTGCCAAACTCGAAAGCGAAAAAATTCGATTTAACGACATTTTATATGATGAATTGAATTTTGAGCCATTATCACCCGAGGCATCTTTCGATCTGATTGATGTAGTAATTGGTATAAATTTTCATTGGGAACGCAAAGAAAATCAACGATTTAAAGGAGCATTAAAAATTATCGTAGAGACGCGGCATGCCACGTCTCTACCTACACAAACATTAACAGCCATCAACCGCATTGGTGTCGAAGATTACCTTACAAGCGTTATTTCGAGCGAAATGAGTGCCACCGCTTCGGATGAATTGCTTAAAGCACATGCGGTCATTTCGAGGAGTTGGTTGTTAAAGCCGATATTATCAGACAACAGACAACAGACAACAGACAACAGAGAAAAAAAATCAGACATTTCTGCTGTCGGGGCACTGTTGTCGGGGCACTTCGAAAAATGGTACGAACGCGATGCTCACACACATTTTGATGTATGTGCCGACGACCATTGTCAACGCTATCAGGGCATTACGCGCGCATCAACGGCGGCTGTCCGCAAAGCCATTGAAGCAACACGCGGTGAAGTTTTGTGGGCTGAAGGTGGAATTTGCGATGCTCGTTTCTCCAAATCGTGCGGAGGCGCTTCCGAAACCTTCGAAAATTGCTGGGCGCCCGAGTCTCACTCCTACCTCACCAAAGTAATTGATAATCCCGTAGATCCGGAAGGTTTTGAGTTGGATTTAACCATAGAATCAAATGCTCAAAAATGGATTCGCCAATCGCCGGAAGCATTTTGCAACACAACCGACAAAAAAGTATTGGCGCAAGTACTTAATAATTACGACCAAGAAACAACCGATTTTTACCGTTGGAAAGTGGAATACACACAAGCCGAAATTTCGGAATTATTGGCGCGTCGCTCAGGAATTGATTTTGGCGAAATTCTCGATTTAATTCCTGTAAAACGAGGAGAATCAGCACGATTAATTGAATTAAAAATTGTTGGCACGAAACAAACTATAACAGTAGGCAAAGAACTAGAAATTCGCAAATGGCTATCGAATTCGCACTTGTATAGCTCGGCTTTTGTAGTTGATAAATTTGAAATTAAGGATGGTATTCCGCAAAAATTCATGCTTACCGGTGCAGGTTGGGGACATGGCGTAGGGCTTTGTCAGATTGGTGCCGCCGTTATGGGCGAAAAGGGTTATCTTTACAACGAAATATTGTTGCATTATTTTCGTGGGGCGGAATTGAAGAAAATATACCCCTAACCCCTAAAGGGGAATAATGTGCGAATATTTACAAATCTAAACATCAGATAATAATCAAATAAAATACTGTAAATCAATATTATAAACTAATTTAACTAAACACATAATACGCTATATCTAAATTAAAATAGATACTTATAGCGTATTAAATATGATATTATTATACTGATTACGATAAATATTTTTATTATAATACGCTATATCTAAAATAAATACTATATTTGCAGCGTATTATAAACACATAAAAAATGGCTCAACTTATTGGAAGAAAGCGAGAAAGAGATTTCATAGATTCCCTTTTATTAGCAGATAATTCTGACTTTACGGTGGTTTATGGGCGTCGAAGAATTGGGAAGACGTTTATGATACGCGAGCATTTTAATAATAGTTTCGACTTTCAACTAACAGGTTTAGCCAACTCCACAACCCTCAAACAGCTTAAAAACTTTCATACAAGCCTAAAAAATCACTCAAAAAAAGCCTTTGACCAGCCTTCCTCTTGGTTCGATGCCTTTCAGCAACTGATTGAAGTGCTTAAAAAGAGTAGAAGAAAGAAGAAGGTCGTTTTTTTAGATGAAATGCCCTGGATGGATACTCCAAAGTCTGATTTTATAAGTGCTTTAGAGCATTTTTGGAATAGCTGGGCATCAGCTCGTACCGACATTTTGCTAATCGTTTGCGGTTCGTCCACTTCGTGGATTAACAACAAACTGATAAATAACAAAGGTGGATTACACAACCGAGTAACGCAAAAAATTAAATTAGAGCCATTTACACTGAGCGAGTGTGAGCTGTATTTGCAAAAAAAGAATATTCGCTGGACAAGGCATCAATTAATTGAATGTTACATGATTGTGGGCGGCGTGCCTTATTATTTGAGCCTTATGCAGCAGGGTTTAAGCTTGGCGCAAAACATTGATAAATTGTTTTTTTCCGAAAATGGAATGCTACGTAACGAATTCGATAATTTGTATGCTTCGCTTTTCCGAAATGCCGAAAACCACATTCGAATTATCGAAACCCTGAGTCGGAAAAATAGCGGATTTTCACGCGACGAACTATTAACCTTGGCAGGCTTACCAAACAGCGGTTGGTCAACTAAAATTCTCGACGAATTAGTCAGCAGCGGTTTTATCCGTCGGTATGTGCCTTTATACAAAAAACGACGTGATAGTTTTTATCAGCTATGTGACTATTATTCCATGTTTTATTATCGTTTTATTTTACCAACAAAAATCAACGATACGAAATTTTGGACAAATACCATCGATAGCGCATCGCACCGAGCGTGGACAGGTTTTGCATTCGAACAAGTTTGCATGAGTCATATCGACCAAATAAAGCTAAAACTTGGCATTAGCGGCATAAAAACAACCATTGGAAGTTGGCGAAAAGTAGATAGCGAAAGCGCTGCTCAAATTG
>JFJP01038796.1_pt1 | contig 16006 bp, 15 predicted proteins | sample 431651 | NCBI WGS metagenome assembly JFJP01 (sample SAMN02602958, study PRJNA72255) | Microbial mat metagenome, whole genome shotgun sequencing project. | biome: fresh water; feature: sink hole; material: water; isolation source: purple microbial (photo- and chemosynthetic) mats found in... | reverse complement strand
TATATCTCTGTAATGTGCTCTGGTAAATATATCAATCCAATATACTACTTGCAATGTTATGTAGTGTAATGCTGATTGATCTTTTATTTGAAATCCAGTTGACATAGACATCAAAATTAAAAATAATCGATGAATTTTACCACAAAAAACTGAAATTTAACTCCTCTGTAAATCGCAGCATCCCGCTACGCATTTATTTTCATGACTACGGATGCATTTGATTTATGCGGCAAGATGCCGCGAATGATTCGGCGTAGCGGGACGCTACGCCGAACGGGGGATTGCTGTGCAAGTGTCGTTCGGAAACGACCGAGAATACAAGCACGCGTATCACTAAGAGTACTAGCTCAATTTGTTTATTTTAATAGAATATAGGAAAAAATCGAGCTGTTCTTCTGGCTGTTTTAAGTTTTTCAATACCTCTTCTAGCTTATCAGTATCCTGACTGTAAATATTAATTGCAGTATCAATAACTCTAAGAAAGTAAATCTTTGCAACTTCTTCACTCATCATGCCTTTTTTTGCAGTTTTTCGCAAATATTTTTCAATTGAACAAACGGCATTATAAATAGCGGGTTTTCGGTATACTGTTTTTTTTGCTGGATTGCCCGGAGAAATAGCTACTTGGTATGTATAGGTATTCGTTAACAAACATTTTTTACGAGCCACATCCTCACCCATACAATGAGTACCAGCATCTTCAGCTTTTATCGATTCTACATCATCCACTCTGAGCCAATGCATATCGAAAACAAAGGTTGACACTTTGATATCCTTATATACTTCCCTATCGGTTTCAGCAATAGCTAAATTTTGCGCACTCAATGCTGATGTGCTAATAATAATAAGAAATAAAACACCTACAAATTTCATTTTCATGGCTTTTAATTATTCGTTACAAATATATGAGCAGTATGTTAAGATTGTGTTAAACAGAAATTATGATCCTATTAATTAAAAAAACCTCAATATTAATTTAAAATTACGTGTGTGTTAATTTTAATAACACACACGTTTGTAAACCATTATTTAACCAACCATAAATCTTTATAAAGATCGTCATCGCCAAACTGAATTTGAATGGCAGCATTGTAGTTCTCAGCATTTTCAGTTTTCTCTGCAGCAGGATACTGAAAGCGGCGTGGGATTTTTTTAGAAGCATTTACCCCCGAACCACCTTCCAAGAAAGCTGGTACGGCTGTTCTTCTCCATTGGTAATAAGCTTCCCAACCTGAATTCTGAAAAAATGAAATATATTTTTGTTCCAAAATTTGTTGTAATCCATCGGTGTTATCACCTTTATATGTTACTTCGGCAGAAGCAAGGAAATCATTGAATTTTACAGTATCACTTGTTATTGTTTTACCATCCTTATCTGCAATGGTAAGAATGGTACTTTCTTTTACCCCATAAAAATCGTTTGATGCTGTAATTCCTTTAACATACCATGCCGAAGCATCTCCTGCAGCCCAACCTCTGTTAATACCTTCGGCAATGTTAAAGCATAATTCTGGGTAACCAATAATAATATATGGCTCGGGAGTATTCACAACAACATCTTGCTTATAGTAACGATTATAATTTGAGAAGGAATATTTTCCATCGGCAGAATTTTTACTTAAATCGGCAATAGGTAAATTATTATCGGAACCGTTATAAGCGGTATGGTCGTTGCCCATTTTTCCTGCTTTAATTTCGGCAGGGGCTGGGGTGGCGATAACAAATAAACGAGGATCTTTGTATTTTACAGCAAGATCAATCCATGTTTTTGAAATATTGTGACGGCTATTATAGTTACCTGCTATACCTACCTTAGGGTGTTTATTGTAAAGGCTATTAAATTTAAAAGCTACATGATCAGAGTTAGATGTAAATACAGGGTATTTTACAGCGTCGCCTAAAATAGCAGCAAATCTTTCTTTCACCTTTAAAGAAGGGGTGTCATCTGCTCTTTTGCTTAAGCTAACAAGTACCCTCAAAGTGTAAGAATTAATAGTCTTTTGCCATTTTTTTAAATCATTACCTAAATAAATATCTCCTTCAATTTTTGGTGCAGGCTTAACAATATTAATTACTGAATCAATAGTACGATTGGCTTCATCTAGCATATCAAGACATTTGATATAAACCGTTTCTTGAGAATCGTATTTAGGCTTCAAAATTAACAAACCTTTACCAGCTTCTGTCATGGGTATATCACCTACCCTTTGAGTAAGCCAAATAAAAGAATATGCTTTAAGAAATTTAGCTAAAGCAACATAAGGATTGGTATTCAATGTGGCATCCATTTTTGGATTGGCCCATTTTTCCATTTCTTGTGCATTAGTTAATACGTCGTACATTGTAGCACTAACCGACCAATCGTAATAATTATTACCACCATAATAAGTATCATTTGATACAATAAACTGATTCCAGCGACCTACGGCATTCCAAGGTCCTTCATAATAATTTCCAGGTGCACTATTAGTATAACCACCACCCACAAAAATATCATAAAGCATTCTGTTCAACAATCGAGATGGGGGTACAATCTGCTCACTAGAACTGATATTTGGATTTTTCTGTAAGTCTTCAAATTTCTCACACGAGCTGAATAGCAAAGCAACTATTGCTAAGGCCATCCATTTTATATTATTTATTTTTTTCATTTTATTTATTTTTTTCAATGAGTGAATGAATCAATTAAAACGTTAAATTAATATTAAAACCAATTTGTCTTGTTGTAGGCGATTGCAAGCGGGCATCAGAAGGTCTAACCCTTAAATCATTATTTGCCGCATTAAAACCTTCAGCATATTGATCCATGTCCATATTATTTACTTTAGAAAAATACAGCAAGTTTCTGCCAACTAATGAAACTGTTAATTGTTGTATTTTGCTACCAAATATTTTAGCAGGAAAAGTATAACCAAAAGAAAGTTCGCGCAATTTTGCATATGATTTATCAACCATAAATTCCTCTTGTACGTTACTATACACTGATTGAGTATAAGATTGTATTCTTACTGCTTTTTCATTTTTAGCAAAAGTTAATTCATCCCAATTAGTTATGTAGCCATTTTCAAAAACTGGGGTCCCGGAAACAATGGTAACACCTTCGCCAATATATCCAGGATCAATAGACCCATTATCTCTATAACTTTCCCATTCGTGTAAACGAGCTTCGCCATAGGCACCTTCAACCAGAACAGGGCTATTACCAGATTGAAACTGACGAGCAGCTAATTCATTAAACATTTTGCCACCTAAACGTCCATCAATTTGAAAACTAAAAGTAAAATTTTTGTATAAAAGAGTATTGCTGATACCCCATACCAAATCAGGATTTGCATAACCCAATAATTTTTTATTTTCATCCCCTTTAGGTGAATATAAAGGCATGCCACCAGCATCGTAAATAATACTACCTTGTTGGTCTCTATTGTACATAGTGCCATAAATAGCATCTAATCTGTCACCAATTTCATAATAATGGCCATTAATAGAAATACCCTCTTCGCCTTCACGCACTTCTTTTAATGTTTCTTTGTAGGTAGCAGCATTTAATGCAACCAACCATTTTAAACCATTACGTTTAAATACAGGAACAATGCGGGTTGATATTTCAAAACCATTTTTTTCTGTTACCACCCCATTTATCAGCTCATACATATAACCTGATGAGGGAGATGCGGTTTTAGAAAAAATTTGTGGACCATTCGACATTATGAAATAAGTAACATCGATTCCAAAACGATTATTGAAGAAATTAGATTCTAATCCTCCTTCATAGGAAGTAACAGAATAAGGATCGAGAGAAGAATTCGCCATAGTAGAAGTAATTGTGGCTGAAGGTTCATTATTATACAAATTACGAACGATATATGAATTTTGATTCAAATAGGTAGGACCATTGTAGGTAGTTTGAATATGAGAGCGTAGTGAAGAACCAAAAGGGTCACCAAAACCCATAGCCTGATAAGCAGGACCAATTGAAGCTTTTGTTAAAGCACCTTTAACATTAGCAAAAGAAGCGCGAAGTTTGATACTTGAAATAGCCTTTGGCATTTTTATATAATCTGAAATCATTGTACTGATAGTGGCTGAAGGATAAAAGAATAAATTATTATCTTTTGGAAGGGTAGACAATTTATCCCATCTACCAGTAGAAGAAAGGGTTACATAATTTAAATACGATAAATCGAAACCATAGTAACCTGAATATACCATCATATTTGCCTTATAATTATATGATCTTACCGGATAAAGTGAATTTGAAAAATTGTACACACCTGGAACAACAAGAAAATCAGTTGTTTGGTAAATAGAGTTATATGTAAATTCGCGTGAACTAGCACCAGCCAATGCGCTTAAGTATATTGATGGTGTAATATTTTTATTGTAAGTAAGTAACAAATCATTATTATTCTCAAAAGAATTTCTTCTATCTTCATTATAATCGCCTTTTTTTTCAGTCTCGCGACCATATTTATTTGCAGAAAAGGGAACTTTTTCAGTCCTTAACATATCCCAAGTTGAAGCTTGCGTGCGTAAACTTACATTCATATCATCGTTTACTTTATAATTTAACTTGGCGTATCCATACATATCATTTTTGAAATGTTCGCGAGTCCACTCATAAGCCATAAAATAAGGATTGTTGGCACGACCATATTCAGCAAACTGCTGTTGAATACCTTCCTGTCCGGGCATCCAATAATCATGCATATCATCAATATCCCAATGCGAAGAACCATAAACACCAAACATATATACAGCACTATTTGGACCATAATAAATATCGGGTACATTAGGTGAATACTGACGGTTATAATTTAAACTGGCTTCAATATCAAGTTTTGAAGTAATCTTATATCCAGTATAAATATTAACATTGCTAACGTTTAAACCTGCATTTGGCAACATACTTTTTTGATATGCATGACCAGCTGAAATTCTAGAGTTAAAACGATCTTGACTGGAAGTGATAGATATATTATTTGTTGAAAAGAATCCAGTTTCAAGATATTTATGAAAATTATTTTTATAAGAAACAAAAGGAGTAGAATCTCTTTTTCCGGTAACTTGATTAATTGGACTATTCCATTGTGCTATGGGCTGGCCTTCTAATCGGGGACCCCAAACATTGGCACGAGTAAATTTACCACCATCGGTAGGTAAATCGCCAAAGGCATAGGTATAATTCTCGCCAATACCATATTCTTTCTGAGTATTTAAAATAGAATTAAATCCTACGTCGAAAAGATTGCTGCTATTGAACTCAATTTTAGTACCTTTTTTATCATCAGCAAGTCCTTTTTTGGTAGTAATAATAATGGCACCGTTTTGTCCGCGGAAGCCATATAATGCAGCAGCATTAGGTCCTTTAAGAACAGTATAGGTTTCAACATCATCGGCATTAATATTATAAGAATCGGAGTTTACGGGTACACCATCTACTATAATAAGTACATCGCTAGAACCACGAAGTATCATTTTAGGAGAAGCCAACATTTCTGCTGAAGGGGCGATGGTTAAACCTGCAATTTTACCGGTTAAGGAATTAATAGCATTTGGATCGCGCACCTTTTTCATATCCTCACCAGATATTTCCTGAACAGAATAACCAATATTACGGGTGTCTTTTTTGATACCGAATGCAGTAACCTTAACTTCTGCAATCTGTTTAGATTCTTCTTCTAAAGTAACTGTAATATTGGATTGATTACCAACAGCCACTTCTTGAGATTCAAATCCCACATAAGAAAAAACCAAAATATCATTTGGATCATTAATAGTAATGGTATAATTACCATTTACATCAGTTACAGTACCTGTAGTGCCACCTTTAACGGTAATATTCACTCCAGGCAATGCTTTCCCTTGGTTGTCAGCAATTTTTCCGCTGATTTGATTTTGGGCCCATGCAAATACACTAATACCCATTAACAATAAAAAAGTCGCCATTCGCTTTTTCGATTGCCTACATAAAAGATTAAAAAGATTTCTCATACTTAAATTGTTTGTGGTTTAAATTTGAGGGCAAAGTAGGTCGGTATTGTTAGTATTCTGTTTGATTTTATTTAAAATTGTTTTTAAGTAAATAAATTCACATTTAATTAAAGCACAAGTAATCTTATTTTTACATTCGATTCCAAATAATAAATATTTAATTAACCTATACTTAATTTTTTTCTAAAACAAAATACCTACATTAGCAAATAAAAATGCTGAGTATATTTAGTTTAAACACATGGAAATGTGATGGGAATTACCTTTCGCGCATCAATAATCTATCTATTTTACTGAAAGAAATACAACCCGACATCATAACTTTTCAGGAATCATTTGAAAGTCTCGATGGAAAATATTCAACAAACAGTTTTATTTCTAAAGAGCTATCATATAATTATGCAACTACCTTATCGCGGTTTAAAGTTCGTGAATTAGATGGGGTAAAAATGCAAAGCTACTCAAATGTAAGCATTCTTAGCAGGTTCCCCATACAATCAAAACAAATCATAAAACTACCATCATCAGAAATGGATGGAGGTAGAGATTGCATAGCAGCAGAATTTAATATCAATAACAAAAGCCTGTTAGTTGCATCGCTGCATTTAAGTCATTTAAGAAATCAGCCACAATTAAAATATGAACAATTAGAGCATTTATTAGGTCATTCATATATCAAAAAACTGAACGCACCATTAATAATGTGTGGAGATTTCAACAATGAGATAGATACCTATCCGCTAAATGAAGTATTAAATAAATACAATATCAATTATGATCACATTAATAAATACCCAGGTGAAATTAAGAATACGCTGATTAATAGTAATAAAATAATTGACCACATATTTGTATACCCGAAATCTAATCATGAGAGCATACAAACAATAAACTATAAGATATTAGATGGAGGAATGCTTAGCGACCATAATCCTGTTATGATGAACTTCCGCTTGGCTTAATTATTAATAACTAAGGTAACATTTTCAATAGAGACAAATTTCTCTATCGCTTTTTTAACATTAAAAGTTTCGATATACTTTGCCCAAATAGCACCTAATATAATAACGCCATCAAATCCATAATTAATAGCAATTTCTGTAGTTCCCTCTTGAATACCGCCAATGGCAAGTAATTTTGATTGGTATTTTTTCTCTTTCAGCTTATGTTTTAAATACTCATGATCGAATTGAATTTGATCAAACGGTTTAGAAATACTTTTAAAAATAGGACCTAACCAAATGTAATCATACTTTCCGTCAATTAGAATAATATCGTCAAAAGTTTTTGCAAAGGTTGCTTTTACACATTTAATATCAGGTTCTTTAATAACACCTCTTCCGGCAGAAGTAATATAATATCCGGCCAGATTAAACTCGTTTAACACTTCATAATGATTGTGGATAATAATCCGGTTATGGTATTCCTTTGGAATTGATTGTATAAATGTACGGTAATCTTGTAATGTAAAATCAGGCTTGCGCAAGTGAAACCATTTTAGACCTCTTTCTAAAAGTCCTATAATTACATCCTCTTCGTTTAATATCCTTAAATGGTATGATATAACAATTGTATTCATTTTGAAATTTTGTGATCCAAAAGTAGGATTAAAAAATTATTTCTACAAAAATGTAATGCATGAAATAGCACATTAAACAATTATTTCATCATTACTAAACAAACTATTAATAAATCTTATAAACTTTAACTTAAAATTAATAAATTAAATATAAATGCAACAATAGAACTGTTATATTAAGAAAAGTTAACTTAAAATTAATATAATTAGAAATTAGAAGACGAAAATCAAGTGTATTTTTGCCTTAACTCATATTAGAAAAATTATGAAAAAGAAAATAGTAATCATAGATGATGAACCTTCCATTTTAGAAATTCTAAGTTACAATTTGAAAAAGGAAGGTTATCAGGTAGATACCTTTGAAGATTCTACTATGGCAATCAGCCATATTAAAAAGCATTCGGCCGATTTAATATTAACAGATTGGTGTATGCCGGGTATGGATGGTTTAGATGTTTGCCGAGCAATAAAGCAAAGCAGTGAGACATCAGGTATTCCAATATTTATGCTTACTTGTAAAAATGATGAAATTGACGTTGTAACAGCGTTGGAACTAGGTGCAGATGATTTTTTAAGCAAACCATTTAGACTTAAAGAACTTATAGTTAGAATTAAAAAGACATTAAAACGCGAAACACAGCAACCAGAATTTGAAAAACATATAATTATTCGCGACAAATTAAAAATTGACGGTCAAAGTTATACTGTATATATTAACAATGAAAAACTAAGTTTAACCAATTGTGAATTTAAAATTCTCCAACTATTAGCAAGCAAACCTGGCAGGGTATATAGCAGACAAGAGATTATTGACCTTATAAATAATAATGAAGAAGAAGTTGTTGTTACGCTGCGTTCGGTTGATGTTCAAATTGTAGGCCTGCGAAAAAAACTAGGAGAGTATAAGAACTATGTAGAAACCATTCGCTCAGTTGGATACAAGTTCATTCCTACACTGTAATATTGAAATATTTCAATGTTCTCTAAAAACTGAAATAATTTCAAACTCAGTTTTTTCATAAATGTGCTGTCAATATTAATTTAATTTAAATTTATCATTGCTCTAACTAATCCTGAATAATTCGGGGATACTTTTGCAGAGTATTAACGAAATATATATGGAACAAATCGATTACATTTTAGTAAACTGCTGTTTGAATAACCTAAAAGAGGTGGTAGAGAAACTTGAAAAGAGCCATCCCTTTCAAATAGCCAAACAACCCGCATTGAGTTTAGCCATGTTAAGGGCAGAAGACTCTGTTGAATCTCAAGAATTTTATTTAAGTGAAGCATTGGTTACCGATTGTGAAGTGAGTTATAATGGCATAACTGGCTATGGAATTTGCATGGGCGATGAACCAGTAAGAGCTTATTGCATTGCAGCGATTGATGCGATGCTTCAACAAAGTGAAAAAGATGAAATACTGGAAGCATTTTTGAACATCGAAAGCGAAAAAATTAAGCTGAAAGAAAAAGAAGAATACAACCATATTCAAAGAACTAGGGTTGATTTCAAAATGATGGAACAAGCATAATAAACAGTTTAAATAAAATCAAATGATAAGAGAGATACAATATAATGAAATTTTTGATGCCCAGGAGCACTTCAGACTAATTCTGGACAGCATGTCCCGACCTGGCAAAATTAATAAGATATATAACGAAAATATTAGTACCCCCGAGGGATTAAACAATGCTAGTGCTCTTATAGGATTTGCCTTATTAAACAGAGATGTGGGGTTTTATTCCAACAAAAACAAAACGCAAATAGAAGAATACTTTGTAGTAAATACCAATTCAAAACCGGTAGCTGCGAATAAAGCCGATTTCATTTTCATAAATGGCAACGAAGAAAGTGAAGTGATTGATGAGGCAAATGAAGGACTTTTAGAATATCCTGAAAAATCAGCAACAATAATAATAGATGTTGAAGAAATTTATGATAGTGCCAAAGATCAATCGCATGAATTAATTTTAAAAGGACCAGGGGTAATGACTGAAAAGCGTTGTTATATTCGGAATATAAAAACAAGAATTTTAGAACAAATTAAAGAGAAAAACTCTGAATTTCCTTTAGGTATAGATATTATATTAACCGATAAGCAAGGAAATGTAATATGCATTCCTAGGAGCAATCAATTAACATGGAATTAAAAAAATAATATGGCATACGTATCAGTTAAAGGCGGAGCAGATGCAATTGCTCAGGCAAAAGAACTTGTAGAGTACTACAGGCTTAAAGATAAAACCAAACCTATAGAAATAGAGCAAATAAAATCTCAGTTTCGTTTGGCTATCGACAAAATTATGGGAGAAGGTTCTCTCTATGCACCAGAATATGCAGCAATAGCATTTAAGCAAATGGAAGGCGATGTATTAGAAAGTGCTTTTGTATTGCGGGCTTTTAGAGCTACCTTACAACGAAAATATTATTCTGACATATTGGATACCCGCAATATGTTTGTAAAAAGAAAAATATCGTCGTCATTCAGAGAAATTCCAGGCGGGCAAGTCTTAGGACCCACCAGAGACTATTCTCAAAGACTTATTGATTCAACAAAATACAATGAATCTGAGCAAGAAATTGAAAATTTTCTTTCATCATTTGAAGGAAAAATAGAAAAGGAAAAAATGCAAGAAATCACTAGCTTCAATAAAGTAATTGACTTATTGAAAGCTGAAGGATTATTAATGCCAGCTGAAAGCAATTATGATAAAACGGTAAAAGACGTGACCTTAGAAGCGGTAAAATATCCTGCTCCCCGATCGGTAACTTTGCAGATGTTGGCACGAGGTGAAACAGGAGGTCTTATGACACTTGCTTATAGCAGCATGCGTGGTTTTGGAGATGGTCATGGCACCATAGGAGAATTAAGGTATGGCAGTGTTAAAGTACTTGTAAGTGACACACAGGGCAGGAAACGTTATATTGGAAATGTAAACCTAACTGAATGTGAAATGATAACAAAAATTAATACTACCAAAGAAGCTAAGATTCCATACTTTGCAATAGGTTACGGATTGGTTCTAGGTCAGAACGAAACCAAAGCAATATGCATGAGTATTTTAGAAAGAGGAATCAGAAGTGGAAAATCAGAAAATCCTGCCAATAATCAGGAATTTGTGCTTTACCATACTGAAGGGGTAGAAGCAATGGGATTCACTAATCATTTAAAACTCCCTCATTATGTTACCTTCCAGTCGGGTTTAAATAACCTACGCGAATCTGTAAAACGCAACACGAATATTCAAGATGAAAAAATGAAAGTTTATAAAGAAATGGCCAAACAATTTCAAAAATGATAGAAAATATAAAATTTAACAGCAGCTATAATTTCGCCTTTATAGACGAAACAACTAAAAAAGAAATCAGAAGAAAGCTACTGAAAGCCATCTGCATACCAGGATATCAAGTACCTTATTCATCGCCAGAGATGCCGATAGCAAGAGGCTGGGGTACTGGAGGGCTTCACCTAACATTGGCATTAATTGGCAAAACTGATACATTAAAAATGATTGATCAGGGAAGTGATGCCAGTGTGAATGCCTGTAATTTGCGTGATTTTGTTCAATTAACAACAAATTGTAAAACCACGTATGATACAAACGAAGCTACTTTAATACAAACACGTCATAGGATTACAGAGGAGAAATTGACCGATAAACAGATTATGGTATTTCAGGTTCCTCAGCCCGAGCCATTACGAAGGGTAGAGAGATATGAGTACAAAACCCGCCAGATGCATGCAGAAAGTGATTATGCCAAAATGTGGCTTACCTTATATGAAGCGTTTGTTAAATGGGGTGATGTAATGCATGGTGCGGGGTATCCGGTAATGGTAAATGGACGCTATATTATGTCGCCTTCACCAATTCCAAGATGGGATGTTCCCAATTTAAATATGGCAGATTGTATATATCTTTTCGGAGCCGGCAGGGAAAAACGTTTATATGCAGTACCTCCGCATACAAGGGTTGAACCATTAGAATTTGAAGATGTTAAATTTCATATTGAAAACTTCAAAGATGTAAAATGCGAATCAACAGGATACAATATCGCTTATATGGATGAGATGTATCAAGACGATGGGATCACAAAAAAATTCTATATCAACGACAGCAATTTTCTGGACAAAATGATAGAAAAAATAGCTGTAAACCAACATTCAAATAAATACATAAATCAACTTAAAAAAAATGAGCAGTAGTATAAAAAATGATTGGGTTTTAAAAGTTGAAAACCTTACCAAAATATATGGTAGCTATTCAGATGAAACCATTGCTTTAACGGGTCCTCAGAGGGGAACCAATATTTGTCCCATTACCGGTAGTATTGTTGCTTGCGCAAATATTTCGTTTGAACTATATCCTGGCGAAGTTTTAGGCATTGTTGGAGAAAGTGGTTCAGGGAAATCGACCATTGTAAAGCAGCTTTTCTTCGACATGGAAGTAACCAATGGCAATGCATATTTAAAACCTTATAAAAACGGAACCGTTAATATTCTTACTGAATCAAATCAAAAAAAGCGTTACATGCGCAACCATCTTATGGGCATGGTGTATCAAAATCCCAGAGACGGTTTGAATTTCAGTTTCACATCAGGTGGAAACATTGCTGAAAAATTGCTGATGGCAGATATGTTTCATGTGGGAAAAATTAGAGAAAGAGCCTCTAGCCTACTCAGTAAAACAGAAGTACCTGTAGCACGAATGGACGATCTACCGGCATATTTTAGTGGTGGCATGCAGCAAAGAGTTCAAATTTCAAAAGCCATTGCCAACAATCCGCCTTTGCTATTTCTTGATGAAATTACATCAGGTTTGGATGTATCTGTTCAAGCAAAAGTACTCGACCTCATAAGGGGTTTGCAAAGAGAATTAGGAATTGCAATGATAGTAGTATCGCATGACCTTAGCGTTATCAGAATGCTTACCGACAGAACCTTAGTGTTGAAAGATGGCAGAATTGTAGAGCGGGGATTAACCGATCAAATTTTACAAGACCCGCAACATGAATATACACAATTATTAGTTAGTTCACTTTTATAAAATTTTATGGCAACCATATTAGAAGTAAAAAATCTCAGGAAATTTTTTCACCTTTATATTCTCAATAATAAGCAAATAGAAGCGCTTACTGATGTTGAATTTAGTATGGAAGAAGGTGAAATAGTAGGTCTTACCGGTAAATCCGGCTCAGGGAAATCGACCCTGATGAAAACCATTTATAGAACATATCTTGCAAATGAAGGAGAGATAAATTATCTTTCTTCGGCTTCTGGAATAGTTGATTTGGTTACAGCCAATGAGCATACAGTTTTAGAACTTCGCAGAAAAGAAATTACTTATTGCTCTCAATTTTTAAAGGTAATTCCCCGAGTTACCGCGGTAGATGTTGTTGCCGATCCCATAGTAAAAAAAGAATCGGATAGAATTTTGGCACGAGAAGTTGCCACTGAACTGATACAAAAATTAGGACTCCCAAAAGAATTGTGGGATGCATTTCCATCTACCTTTAGTGGTGGTGAGCAGCAGAGAATAAATATAGCCCATGCCATAATTTCAAAGCCTCGCTTTCTATTGGTCGATGAGCCTACAGCATCATTAGATGCAAAAACAAAAGATATAGTAATTGAATTAATTTTAGATTTGAAGAAGCAAGGCACTTCTGTGCTGCTCATTACTCATGATGAATATACACTTAGTAATTTGGCTGATAAAATAGTTCATTTACAACATGGAAGAATTGTTGAACAAACCTATGCATAAATATGAGCAGCTTAATTATTAATAACGCAAATATTATAACCCCAACTGAAGTAATATGCGGGGGTTCGGTAATCATTGAAAATGGAGTAATATTAGATATCAATAGCTATTCCAGAAGTATTGAATTATCGGACATACCAGTAATTGATGCTGCAGGCAAGTATTTAGCTCCGGGTATAATTGACATCCATACGGACGCAATGGATTCTGAAATTAACCCGCGCCCTAATGCCAATTTTCCAATTCACATTGCATTCAGAGAACTAGAGAAAAAAATGGTAAGTGCCGGTATAACCACAGTTTACCACTCTCTTCATTTGGGCTATAAAGATGCTGAATTGAACTCTAAATCCAAACTTCGTCGCGAAGATGTATTTGCTGAAGTATATAAAAACTGTTTGAGCAGCAAATTAATACATCATAAAATACATTTGCGATATGAACTTACCGGAGTTGATGATTATTTGATGTGTTTCGACCTTATTAAAAAATCATACATTTCACTCTTCTCGTTTATGGATCATACACCCGGTCAAGGGCAATATCCTTTAGAAAGGTTTTTAAAGAATATGAGAATGCGGGGTATCCCAGATGAAATAGCCCTTGCAGAAATAAAAAAGAAAGCTGATCGTCCAAAAATCAGTAATGATCAGTTAAATGAGCTGATTCGTTTCGCTCTGGAGCAAAACATACCAATAGCATCACATGATGATGATAGTGTTGAAAAGGTAAAGACAAACCATCAGTTGGGTGTCAATATTTGCGAATTTCCTATTAATATGGAAACTGCAAAAGAAGCCCATGAATTAAAAATGGCTGTAGTTGGCGGTGCATCTAATATTTTAAGAGGAGGCTCTACCAGTGGCAATTTGGCTGTTGAAGACGCTGTTAAAGAAGGATATATAGATACTCTTTGCTCAGATTATTACCCAGCCTCACTTTTATACAGTGCATTTATTTTATTTGAAAAAAATATACTTACTTTGTCTGATGCTTTTAATTTAATAAGTTTAAATCCGGCAAAAGCAGCACAGATAGATGCAATAACCGGAAGTATAGAAAAGGGGAAACAAGCAGATTTGATTTTAATTGATTATAAAAACAAATTACCTGAAATTGTAGCCGCCATAACTTCTGGAAATGTTGTAAATGAGTATAGATATATCCACAACAAACAAAAAGAGTATGCAAGTTTTTAATGATATCCGTACCGATTTTGACTACGCTACGTATTCCGATGTGCAATACCATTCTATTTCAGAGAGCCATATAATAAAAAAATGCGGTGAACTAAAAGTATCGGATAAATACACTTTTCAAAATAATACTGTTCTCATAAAGCCATATTTAGGTTACGCAGTTGTGTCAATGCTTATGGAACAACAGAAGAATGAAAATGTATTGCATGCTATTAGAAAAATCAACAATCAGTTAAATTTGTTACAAAATACTGTGCAACCGTATCTTTATTTTTTACCTGAAGATAGCTATCACCAAACCATAGCAAATACTTTATCTGCATCTAGATATACAGAAAATATTTTAGTTAAAGGATTAGAAAACGAATATCCTCAAATCATTTCTGAAATATTAAAACCGATTAAGCTGTCTCAATCAAACGAAATCATTCACATGAAAATGATTGGACTGAATGCTTTTGGAAGCTGCTTGGCTTTACTCGGAGTATTTGAAACGGAACATGATTACTCCAAAATTGTTTCATTCCGAAATCAATTTTATGAATCCGATACAGCGAAAAAACATAATATCAAGTGGACCAGACCATTTATTGGTCATATTACCATTGCCTATTTAGCGAATGATATTGAAACAACAAGCCGCAATGCTTTGAGCAAAGCAATAATTGATATTAACAAACAAGTTGATTGGACGCCACTTATTTTTAGCATCAGAAAAGCTGAATTAAGAAAATTTGAAAATTTATCATCCTTTATTAAATCAGAGCATTTTCCCGAATTTACATTTTAAACGCATAATTATGTTACATCATATTGACTTTTTTCCGGAAGAATTAAAAAACAATGATAATAAATCTGTATTAAGTGAAGTACCATTCATACATCCTAGCTGTAAAATAAAAGATAGTAAATTAGGTGCTTACACAGCCTTAGGGCCCAACACCTCAATATCTGAATCCGTATTTGACGATTATAGCTATACAGCAGGCAACGTATCAATAGTGTGGTCTACTATTGGAAAGTATTGTTCTATAGCAAATGGCACCAGAATAAATCCAGGCAATCACCCGCAATGGAGAGTTACTCAGCATCACAGCACATACCGAAGAAAACGATATGGATTTGATGAAGCAGATGATAGTGAATTCTTTCAATGGAGGAAAGATCACCATTGCGTGATTGGTCACGACACCTGGTTAGGCACTAGGGTGATTGTGATGCCCGGTGTAAAAATTGGAATAGGCGCAGTTATTGGCGCTGGAGCTGTAGTTACTAAGGATATTGGCGATTACGAAGTAGCTGTTGGTGTTCCTGCACGAGTTATTAAAAAGAGATTTTCTGAAGATCAGATAAAAAGATTATTGGCATCGGAGTGGTGGAATTGGGAAAGAAATGTTTTAGAGGAAAGGTTTAATGATCTTCTCAACTTAGATGTTTTTCTTGAAAAATACTCTTTTTAGTTTTA
>JFJP01058877.1_pt1 | contig 16007 bp, 18 predicted proteins | sample 431651 | NCBI WGS metagenome assembly JFJP01 (sample SAMN02602958, study PRJNA72255) | Microbial mat metagenome, whole genome shotgun sequencing project. | biome: fresh water; feature: sink hole; material: water; isolation source: purple microbial (photo- and chemosynthetic) mats found in... | reverse complement strand
AACCCCATCCGTAGCAAAAGGCTCTCTACACATGCCAGTTTTAAAATGCCCTTATCGAGAAGAAAGAGATTCACCTCACCCACTTTTAATCACACCCTATTTTACTCCAGCGACCAGTTTCGTATTGCGTAAAATAAAAAATCGGGTTTATTTGAAGTTGGACGGGAGCCGTGGAGGCTTGACTTGCGAACCCCGCTAGGTTCGAAAGAAAGCAACGGTAGCATGATTTTGTCTGCTGCGGTTTCCTGTCCCTTTTTCAGCAAAAAAAAACGGCCTCCGTTATGAAGGCCGTTTTTTTAGAGAACAAAATCTCACCCGTTTTCTTTTTCGGTAGATTTCTTTTTGGGCTTGTCTTTGGAAAACTTACCTTTTTTGAAATCTTTCTTTTTGTCAGCCTGCTCTTCATCTTCGGCGGTCTTTGGAACAACCAACACCACTTTCAGCGATGCGTTGACTTCCGAGTGTAGATGAATTTCTACTTGGTGCGTCCCCACATCTTTGAGAGGGTGCGCCAGCTTGATTTTTTTCTTGTCGAGATGAACATCTTCTTTAACCAAGCGGTCTAAGATGTCGGAGGCCGTGATTGAACCGAAAAGTTTTTCCTGCCCTTTGCCCGACTCCATCTGGAAGGTTATCGTCATCTTGTTGATGCGCCCCGCCAACTGATTGGCATCGTTCAATTCGGTAGCCTCTCTTTCTGCTCTGAGTTTTTGCAGGCGCAGAACTTGCTGTTTATAAGTGGTCGTTGCTGGTGCTGCCAGACCCTTGGGGATCAGGTAGTTTCTGGCATAGCCTGGATTGACCTTCACGAGATCAGCTTCGGCACCAAGGTGGGGGACTTTTGTTTTAAGGATAACTTCGATCATATTGTTGTTTTTTTAGGTTTAAAATGGTATATCGTCTTCGTCCACTGCGGACTGTGTCGGCTCGTCTGATGGCGGCTCGCTCCTCTGTGGTTTTTGTGGGGGACGCTGAGGGCGCTCTCCGCTCTGAGAGCGTTCTGGAGAGCGTTCTCCACCATCCTTGAATTCGGCATTTTTTGGTCTGCCCAAAAACTGCACTCGGTCAGCACGCACTTTGAGGCGGCTAACTTTTTTTCCGTCTTTGTCGTCCCACTGGTCGAGCTGTAGGCGTCCCTCTACAAAAATAGGAGTTCCTTTGCTCAGGTACTGCCCGCATGTTTCTGCTTGGCGTCCCCATGTTTCAACAGTGACATAGGTCACTTCCTCGCGATCATGACCGTCCTGCGTTTTGTAGGTCGTATTTATCGCCATGCCCACATCACAAACGGGTGTGCCTTTCGGGGTGTACCGTACTTCGGGATCCCGAGTAAGGTTGCCCATAAGAAAAACTTTGTTCAGGGAAGACATAACCTTGGATCACGCGCTGGCGTCTGCCTTAGCTTTTTTAGGTTTCACTGGGCGAGCCGCCTTTTTATCTGACTTCACTTGGAGGTACATCTGCCTAAACACCTCTGGAAAAAGGGTAAGCTTGGTTCTCAGTGGTTCGATAACCGTAGCGGGTGCAGAAAAAAGTATGTTTATATAAAAACCAGAATCAAAACCGTAGTGCCCCCGCTCAAATTTGCGGCGATCAAGCTTTTGCACGCCTTGCACAGAGCCACCTAGCCCTTTTATTTCACCGGAAATTTTGTCAGCGATATCCGGCACGGTATCGTCCTTGCCTTTAGTATCCAATATGTATAATGCTTCGTAGTTTTTCATAACTCTATCTGGGCTGTTTCAGCCGTTTCCTTCTTACTCCTCACTCTCTCTGCTGTTGCTTATCTTTCTGATCACCGTTAAATTCGTTCATCGCTGTCGGCAACCCGTTGCCGAACGCGCACTCTATCGCACCCACCGCCCGATCCATCATTCTTTCCAACTGCGGCAGTTCATCTAGCCTAAATTTATCTAGCACATGCTCCGAAAGCTCTCTTCCCGGCATCTGTGCACCTACACCACAACGCATCCTTGCGACTTGATTCGTCCCGAGCCGCTCTATCACGGATGCCAACCCCCTGTGCCCGCCAGAACCGCCCCCTGGGCGGATTCTTATCTGACCAAGCGGCAACGATACATCGTCCAGCACGACCAAGATCGAATCAATCCCTTGGTGATGCCAGTCCAAAAAAGACCTGACTGCATCGCCGCTCAAATTCATATATGTGGCTGGTTTTATCAGCCACGCCCTCAAGCCCGGCCCTTCAGCCCACCCAGTATTTGTTTGAGCCGCCATGGCGTTCCATTTCTTTTCTAAACGCCAATGAGCACCCCTGCGCCCAGCCAAACTGTCCAGCACATCAAAACCTACATTGTGCCGCGTCCCATCGTACTCCACCCCAGGATTCCCCAGTCCAACAACCACGGATAACATACACCGTTTTTATTAGGCGGGCGGCGGCATTGTCTCAAGCCTATGCCGCCAAAATGACTCCCGTTATTTCTTCTTGGTGTCTTTCTTGGCCGCGCCCGCAGCGGGAGCCGCCGCGCCTTCGGCGGGCTTCTTCTCTTTAAGGACTTCGGGCTGCGCAGCTTCGGTTACGCCAGCTTCTTTAGCCACTTCAACAGCTGGAGCAGCCACCGAGATAGCCACAATATCTTTCGCGTTCAAAACCGTAACGCCCACAGGCATCGGAATTTCGCCAACATGGAAACTCTGGCCGACATTAAGCGTAGAGACATCCACGCAGATCACTTCAGGCAAATCTTTCGGCAGACATTCGATATGCAACTCGCGGAGCACGCAATCCAGAATACCACCGAATGTTTTGACGCCGATAGCTTCACCCGTGGTCTCAAGCGGAACGACGGTGCGGAAAGTTTCGTCTGGCGCGATCTCGTGCAAGTCAACATGCAGAATCCTGCCTGTCATGGCATCATGCTGCACATCTTGGACGAGAGCCAATTTTTTGGACGACCCCACCTCCAAGTCAACAAGTATATTTTCGCTAGACGCATGAGCCAGCAGCGTGCCGATTTCTTTTTCCACTATTTCCAGATTTGTGGCCTGCACCCTCTTTCCATACAGAATGGCAGGCACACGCCCGCTCCTGCGCAGTTTCATGGCATGTGAGCGACCTTTGGCTTCCGCCCCGCGCTCGTTCGCTTTCAATAAGACCGATTTTGACATAACTCTTCCTTCTTTATCTAACAAATTTTCCTCTTTCGCTATCTCCTACAAGATTCAAAAGGGGCGGGCATTCAACCAAAGAAAATTTCTTTGTCAAATAATTTGTTTGTTTTTTATTTTTTTTGTCGGTTTTTATCCGTCACTGGTTGAGGCGGTTTTTTATCGCCCTATCTATTTCTCTTTTCGCATCCGCGCTCTTGATGTCCTGTCTCCTGTCTTGGTGCGTTTTGCCTTGACCCACGCCGAGGCGGATTTTTACTCGCCCGTTTTTCCAGTACATCTCCAGCGCAGGGATGGAGTGTCCTTTGACGGATGCAGTAGAATAAATTTTTGCTATTTCACTCTTGTGCAGAAGAAGCCGACGAGGTTGCCGCGGCTCGTGGTTGAAAAAATGGCTTTTATCATACGGGGCGATGTCGCACTGGTACAGTATCGCGTTACCGCCCTCGATGCGTGCAAATGCATCGGTTATGTTGGCCTTGCCAGCGCGTATGGATTTGACTTCTGTTCCGCACAACACAACACCAGCCTCGTATGTTTCAAGTATCTGGTAATCTCGCCTCGCGTTCCTGTTGGAAGAAATTGAGTGGTCCGTTTTTTGCGCGGGCATAACTTAGTTTAAAACTTTTCCGCGCTTTCACTGCGCGTCCGATGAAACTGTCCGCCCAAAAAAAGCGGATTCCCGAAACGGTTTTTTAAGCCGTGCGCTTTTTTTTCGCACGCCCTTTTTTCGGCACTTCTTTATCTTCTTCGGCCTCTACTCGCTGAAAGGCAAGCTTCTTTTCGGCGATTTCTTTCAGCGCCACATCCATGAAGGACATGCGCGGATCGACTGGCACCATCGGGCGGTATCCTTGGCCAAGCTGACGAACTCGCTTAGACACCATGTTCACCAGCACCTCGGGGTCATTGATCTCCAACATCGCCGTACTTAATAAATCGCTTTTCATAGGGTTTTTCGTTAAAAAAGGGAACTGGAGGTTAATGATGAAACCTGTTTTGACAAGATTTATTTTTAAAAAATTGTTTTCTTATAATGTTTTGCCCGCTGCCGTGCTGTCCCGCCACAGTTCACGCCCCCGTTTTAGGAAGGTGTTCTGCACAGTACTCTTGTTCGTCATCAGCCACGCGGAATGAGAGTGAAGGGTCAGTGATTTCCGTCCTCCCACACACTGCGCACGAGTGGAACGCCTCCTCTTTCTCGGGCAGCTCAACAGGCATCACTTTTCGCTGTGCCCCGTGCGAAATCGTCTCCCGTGCAGTGCTGGCAGATGCGCGGATGCTCTTTGCTACCATGGGACCGAAGAAAAGCAGGAAATTGGCTAGACTGGCGCAGATGGCGAGCTTTGTGTTTGAGTCCGATGCGAAAAAGTGCAGCAAGATCATGAACCCCGAAAAAATGGCCAGCCATTTCATTTTGAAAGGGATTATGAAAAAAAGGAGTATTTCGTAGTTGGGGTACAACGCGGCGAATGCAAATAGCAGAGAGAGGTGCAGGTATGTGCCGGTCGCATCCGTGTGATCCAAAAGGAAAGCGGAAATTCCCGTCCCGAAAAGGCCGATAAAAAAATACATGTTCAAGCGGAACGAGCCCATTCCTTTCTCCAGCCCCTCCCCTATCATCCAGAGAAAGAGCAATGCGAATATGATCCAGAACCAACTCATGGTCTGCGGTATAAAAGCGTAAGTGAACATCCTCCACCATTCCCCAGACGCTATGCGATCTGGCTCCAGCGTGAGCATGGAGACGAAACTCGGATGGACTGATACCAGTAGGAAACATAGCGCATTGAGAACAACTATGCCTCTGACGAGGTGCGGAATAGCGAACTTGCCGTAGATGGATTCAATTTGGTCAAACATAGTGGTACATTTCAATATCTGGGCATGGACATGTCAACCTGACGCGCCCACGCATCTATCCCGCCCTGTAAATGTGAAACTTTTTTAAAGCCCGCTTGATGAAAAAGATGAGCCGCGTGAACGCTGCGTGTTCCTATCTTGCAATACACGACCATCTCGTTTGCGGAATCGAACTCGTGTATCCGGGAAGGGAGTTCCGACATGGGCACGAGCATCGAGTTTTGGAGCTTGCAAATTTGTGCCTCGTGCGGTTCACGCACATCTATGAGCAACGGACACGGATGGCTCTGCAGTCGCTGGTGTAGCTCTTGAGGAGCCATTTCTGGTATGGAAGGGTCTTCAAAAACTTCCGTTGGCCCCTCGATGGCAGGCATCCCGCAAAAATGCTCGTAATCAATCGGCTCGCAGATCGTTGGGTTTGCGCCACAGATTGGGCACTCTGGATTTTTTCTGAGTTTGAGTTCGCGGAATTTCATTTTGAGCGCATCGAACAGGAGGAGTCTCCCGATCATGCTGTCACCTATCCCCAAAATCAGTTTCAGTGTTTCCGTGGCCTGCTGCACACCTATTATGCCAGGCAGTATGCCTAGCACACCGCCCTCGGCGCACGAAGGGACTAGACCGGGCGGCGGCGGCTCGGGGTAAACGCACCTATAGCACGGGCCGTGCGAGCCCCAGAAAAGCGTGAGTTGCCCTTCGAAACGAAAGATGCTGCCGTAAACATTCGGTTTATCCAAAAGCACGCACGCATCGTTCACAAGGTAGCGCGTTGGAAAATTATCCGTGCCGTCTATGATGACATCGTATTCCCGAAAAAGATCCATGGCATTATCGGAGCGCAGAGCCATCTCGTAAGTTTCCACTGAAACATACGGGTTTATTTCGTGTATGCGCTCTTGGGCGGAGAGCACTTTAGGTTTGCCGATGCTGGAGCTTCCGTGGATTATTTGGCGCTGGAGGTTGGAAAAATCAACGACATCGAAATCCACTATGCCGAGATGTCCGACACCAGCAGCGGCCAAGTACGAAAGGAGCGGGGAGCCAAGTCCGCCAGTGCCTATGGCTAGAACCCTAGCCGACTTGAGTTTTTTTTGCCCCTCGATCGTGACTTCTGGCATGATCAAGTGGCGGCTGTATCGCCTGATCTCCTCGTTCGAGAGGCTCGCTTTGCCGAATGTCTCTTGGATTCGTTTTAGGTGGCTCATAAAAGGTCGTTCAATCTAGCCGCAGCCAATTATTTTGCAAATTTAATAGAGCGGACATTTTATAAAAAACGCTTGCCGAAAGCTATCACCCTTTTGGATTCGCTTTGAAAACCGTGCGGGAAACGAGCCACGCCGTAGTCTAGCAAAATCAAAATTAGAAACGACGATGCGAGCGTGAAAGCAAGCCACGCTACTAGGCGAAAAAGCCCCAGTATCCATTTCATATTTTTATCCTACCCTATCCGCCAGCCGATACACGAAAAATTTCCAGCGAATCGCCTTCGGCCAGCTCCACGCTATCCCATTCATGCCGCAAGAGAACACGCCCGTTGAGTTCCACCAGAAGCGTGCGCGGCTCCATGTGCAGTTCGTTTATCAAACCCATCATGCTCAGACGAGAGACGATAATTTTTTCTTGGCCATTGACATTAATCGTCATTTTCATTTTGCAGGCGGCGGGTAATAGAGGTGGACACGGTCGTCTGGACGATCACAAAGCAAATGTGTGCTCAAGCCCTCGTATCCCTGCTCTCGATAAACCCTGCCAGCTTTTCTCAAAAGCGGGATCATGTCGGAGGCGAACGAAAAGTTTTTGAACTGCTCGTGTTCCCAGCCAGCTTCGCCCTTGAGAAACGGGACTAGCCAGTCAAGTGCCACTCGTATGCTCTGGCCTTGCGGTCCGGCGTGATGCCATAGGTCAACTCCGACTTTGTCGCCAACCATCGCGGCGGCAAAAAGGCCTCTCAGGTTAAGGATGCAATACTCGAAGGAACGCGAGCGCATGAGTTCGTACGGCTGCTCTCCGTCCTTCGTTATCTGCCTGTCTATGCGGACTATTTTGCTCCGTTCCAAAAGCCGTGCAGCATTTTCGGTGTCGCCCACATAGAGTGCCAGTGCGCCTGCCTGTGCGTCAAACCATGTGCCATGGTTATTTTTTTTCTGGTATTCTTGGATGCCAAAAGGGTGGGAGACAACCCAGTTCAAATACTGCCTAAACCATTTTTTTAAAGCGCGGCGGTCGCCCTGCGTCCAAGACGGCGAACCCTCAATCATCCGTGCCGCATCCAGCGTCCTGACCATTTCCACGCCGCGAATGAGCCCCAGCGAAAGTCCTTCTTTCCAACCTGGCACCTCTTGCGCGAACCGCAGGTGTGGGTTCATGGCCGTATCAGCGTCCAGATACCACGCACGGAGCAGCCGCGCAGCATGTTTGGCATAATCTTCGTTGCCGCCCAAATAATATGCGAGTGCCAGCGGCTCCACCGCCCGCAACATACCAAAAAGTGATTTACGGTCATAATCTTCGTTTTCGGCCTGCGGATTTATGCGCCCGTCCCAAAAATAGTAAGGGCGACCCGATGATGTCCACGGGTTCGGCCAGAAATAAGGCGAGAGCGTGAGGAAATCGTGCTTATCACCGCTAGGCGGAGTTTTTCTTTTTTGCATGACGGAAAAAGACCCTTCGCGCAGTTTTTGTCCAGCCTCCAACAAAAGAGCGCGGTAGGCTGGCAAGAGAGCAGTGTCTTGCTCTGCGATACGACGACGAGCTTCTTGGAGTGCTTCGCCGTCGAGATAAAAAAACGGGCTTTCTTCTGGTTCCGTTTCTGGGATTGTTTCTCGGGTCAACATCGGTAGCGGGTCGCGCATCGGGATGAGACTTTCGATCTTGGGAAAAAACCAGATCAAAACCCCAGCAGCAGCCACCAGAATAATTACGAGAGAAATTCCTAAGACTTTTTTCACTGACTTAATTTATTGGTTTTTGAAATGCGCCAGTCATGCTGGTTCGAGTTAACTGGATGATCCGCGCAAAATATCCACGGGCTTGATCCGTGCAGCTCTTATGGCAGGGATGTATGAGGCGATAAAGACTGATGCTAATCCGAGTGTGGCTGCCAAGATGTAATGTTCCAACTCCCATTGCACCATGAAATGGTCGGCCTTGAAAATGCCCCTTATTTTCAGCGGTATTTTGGAAACGCTCCATGTCAAAACCGCGCCAAGTCCACAGCCAAGCGTAATCCCCACGAAGGCTATGCAAAGACCTTGGTAAACGAAAATTGATGAGATGTCTTGAGCCGTGTAGCCCATGGAGCGGAGGATGGCTATCTCTTTGATTTTATCCAAAACAGACATCGTGAGAATATTGAATATGCCGAAGCCCGCCAGCAATATGATGCAAGAGACGCCGACCGCCGCCGATATCCGTATGGCTGCAAAAATTTGAAGGTTCCCTTTTTCCCTTTCCTGCCATGTCCTCGTGTTGTGATGAATTAAATCCATGATGGCCTTGGCGTCTTGCGCTGCCCGTTCTGGGTTGTGTAGCTGCACCAATATGTAGCTGGTCAGAAACGGGTCTTGGATGGCCGTCTGAGCCGCACGGCGATGCACATATATCCTTTTCTCATCAATGTAGTTGATGCCCGTCTCGAATGTGTTAGTCACCTTGAACTTTCTGGGTTCCTTGTCAGGCCCAGTCGTGAGGTATACATTCTGGCCGAGGCGGACTTCCAGTTTGTCGCGCAACTGAATGCCGATGGCGACCGCGTCAGGGTTATCGCGGAAGTCCTCAATAAACCCCGAATTGATCTGCGAGACGAAGTCGGTGGCCTCCATGTGGTCTTCAAGTATGATCCCCTGCATGATGCACGGCTCGCTCCTGAACCCAGAACGGATGAAAACATTTTTTTCGACTATCGAAGCGCAAGAACTAACATTTGGAAAAGTGCGGATGATTCGCATGATGCGGAACGCCTCATTGATGCCTGGATAATATTTTCTGGCTTGCGGGTTACTCACAGCAACCACGGATTTGCCGTCTTTTTGCAGGATGTCGGAATAAGTTTCTTGGAAACGGTCGCTGACCAGTAAAGCACCTTTGCTGCCCAAAATCGTCTGTATGAAATAGGTTTGGAACCCTTCTGTCTGCGCCTGACCCACTATGAAAAAACCGACACCAAAGACCACGCCCAGAGAACTCATTATCATAGCCCGTTTGCTTTCGACAAAGAAACGGAAAGCTATCAGCAGCGTTGGTTTCATCTGATTAAAAATGCGCCGGATTTACTAACGATATACAGATGGTGACAACGGTTTAGTGCGAGACATTTTCACGCAGTTTAGCTTTTACGCTCTGGCCAGGTTTAAAGAGGTCGTGGTCGCTGAGGATTACCATCTCGCCCTCGCGGACGCCTTCCAATATCTCGGCCACCTCTATGCTTTTAAAGCCAATGCGCACTGGCCGTGACCTGACTATGCCGTTCTCAACCATGAGCAGGGATGTGCCAGATATGCTGCGAACCGACTTAGTGGGCACAAGCATGGCGTTCTCGTGCTTGCCCAACACAATATTTAATTCACCAGTCATCCCCGGCAAAAAACGGTCAGGCGGATTTTCCAAATCCAGCAGGACGCTATACTCTTGGTTTTTTCCCTGCGGCAAAACCTCTTTGAGGCGCCCTTTGAAATTGGCTCCTGGCGACGAGTATAGCCGGACGATGGCAGACATCCCGTTTTTCAGCGCGCCCACATCCTCCTCGTTCACCTGTGCGCGGATGTGGCATTTTTCGGAGCCGATTACGAACATGACAACACCGCCCGATATGACTTCACCTAGCTGCCCGTTGGACTCCAGTACAACGCCATCCTGCGGCGACCTGACCATGCCAAGCATCACCTGCATTTGAGCGGATTCAAGTGTGCGCCTTGCAGCGTCCACAGCTATTTGCAAGTTCAGCTCTTCGGTTTTAAGCCGTTCTTCAAGCATTTTCATTTCTGTAAAATTGCGGTCATACTCGGACTGTGCGATGTTCTGTTCCTGCAAAAGGATACGGAGCTGTTCCATCTGTTTCTTCTTTGCGTCCAAAGCGATCTGGCTAGATGGGCCAATCTCTTTCTGTTTGTTGGCTGTCTCGTATTTGGCCTGAGCCTCTTTGAGCTGTTGGTTGGCCGATTCGCTGGCTATCTCGGCAAGCAAATCGCCCTCTTTGACAACCTGCCCTTTTTTGACATGGATAGCAGAGACGATCCCCGAACTCTGGATGCGCACGCCCGTTTGAACGACTGGCTCCACCACCACCGTGCCATAGACGGCAGAGACAGCTTGCCCCCTTTTGACAAGACCCACATCAACTATAACTTCTGGCCGTAAAAACCACCACGCCGCAATGCCAGCAAGCACGAGTCCTACCCATACCAGCAACATCACACGGGATTTACCACGCCGTTCTTTCAACACATTTGATTTGGATGCCATGCCTTTTCCGTTTGTCCTGTCTGATTTTTAATTTGGCGGGTCATTTTGATGGTTTTAAAGAATTGGTCAAGGCTTGTTGCTCCAAAATCAAAACACGATCCCCGGTAGCGCGATCCAACGCCGCCAAAGCCAGCTCTAAGTTGTAGTGTATTTGCAGCCGCCCAGCATGAAGGCGGACATATTGCTCTTGGGCGTCCAGCACATCCAACTGCGAAATGTGTCCCGCATCGAACTCGCGCTGGAGCAGTGCCATGCCGCGTTCTGCCTCCACGAACTCCTTTTCATCCATCGTAGCCAAAAGATCGCGGATGCTTTTGAGGGCAGAGACGGCTTGCCCTACCTGCTTGGGTATTTCCCGTTCTAGCCGCTGCACCACTATTTCCCTTTTCACCACTTCATCGCGGGCGTTGCGTATCTGTCGCCATGTTTCTCCGCTAGTGTCAATTATGCGCCATGTGGCCTGTGCCCCGAAACCCACACCCGTAAATGTGTAGTCTGGATCATCTTCTGGCGGCGGCATATATTTCGCATCCAATGTTTGTCTTATTGGGTTGGTATAACTCGGCGGCTTGGCTGTGACCATCACGCCGCCGCCCACCCCCAGCGTCGGGAAAAGCGGTGACGCCTGCACCCACACTTCTTCGTCTGCAAGAAGCTTGGAGTTTTTTATGAGCCTGAGGTCGAGCCGTCTTTCGATTGCCCGTTTGGCTAGATGTTCTTCATCTAAGTTTTGCGGTGCTTTTTGCGGCAATGTCCCCTCGACTTCCCTGCCATCGGCAAACGAAGCGGGTGCCCCCAGCACCTCGCACAATTCCAACATGCGGCGCTTCCGGTCGTTCACCATCTGGTTTTTTCTATCTTCCACGAGCGACGCGTTGACCTCCATCATCTTCATCTGGCTTTTGGATATTTTGCCAGCCTCGAAAAGTGACGGGGCACGCCGTGCGCGCTGCATGACCAGATCCGCCTCTTTCATGTGTATTTTTTCCAACTCCTGCGCGTAAAGCGCAGCGGCAAAAGCTGTGCGTACCTGGTAAACCATTTCTAGCAAAGCGAGCTGCAAGTTCACTTTGGCGGAATCGCGTGCAATCTTCATCTTGGCGAGACTCGGAATTATGGAAACGCTGAATATGGGCTGCACTGCGCTAACACCTGCTGTGGGCGGGAACGGGGCGTAACCAGCCTGTATTTGCGGCAAAAATGGGGAACACCCCTGCAAAATCGAAACTCCGACCTCCTCGGTCTTCAGCCGCGCAAGCTTTACATCAGGGTTGTGCTGGATAGCCAGCGACACGCACTCCTGCCAGCCCAGTTTTACGGGTTCGGGAGACAGCGGCCCTGCACGCAGGCAAAACGGAGTCACGCACAGAGCCGCTGCAGCAAGCAATTTCGGCAATAGCATTTTTTTTTTCATGGCTGCATTTTGGTTGTGCTTGGGAAAGAGCTGCGCAGGGAAAGGTTGGACGGAACAGCCCTTATCGGCGGCTTTGACGGCAGATATTTTATGGATGGAATAGAGCTGTCCACCTCAGCATCCATCGGAAACATCCTAGAAAACATCACGCGATCCAGATCGGCCAAGGCAACACTGTACTGATGCCGCGCCTTGAGTTCGATGTTCTGTGCAGTTTTTAAATCCACCGTGGCCTGCAAAATGTCTAACTGCGTGCCCATGCCGTTTTCCACAGCGGATTTCGCCAGATCAACAGCTTGCGTGGCCATGGCCACATTGCCTTTTTGCGATTTCAACGATGTTTCGGCCTGCTGCAATGTAAGCAGTGCTTTGCGGACATCATACTCAATGCGCCTAGCCACCTGCTCGCGCTGTATCGCCCCACGCTCCACCTGTATTTTGGCCAGCTTGGCGGAAGCTACTCCCGAAAACCCGTCGAAAATATTCCAGCTACCCGTCAATGCCACTGTGGAAGATGTGCTGTGATCGAAAAAACCGGGGCCTTTAGCATCGTCCTGCGTCACGCCCGTGCTGGCGTTCAGGTTCAAGGTCGGGATGTATGTCGCCTTGGCTATCTGTAGCTGGCGTTTGTTTATTTCTGCCTGCTTATCTTGCGCCGTAAGCTCTGGCGAACGGGATAATGCTTGGTAAACAATTTCATCTGGATCCGATGGGTAAGGCGTTACAGAGAGTTCTCCTTCAAGTTGGAAATCCTCAATCTTGAAATCTTTCGTCCAGTTTTTACCCATCAACTCCATGAGGTTCATCACGGAAGTGCGCATGTTGTTCTGCGAAATTTCAAAGCCAGGCATCTCGTTGGCGAGGCGAACCTCTGTGCGAACAATGTTGAAACGGGTCGTCCGGCCAGCTTTGAATAGTCCTTTCTGCCTCTCCACTTCGCGTTTCAGCAGCTCTATGTTCTGCTTGCGCACCTCTATCTCCGACTGGTTGACGATAACATCGTAGAACGCAACCCGCGTCTTGTGAATGAGTTGGTTGACCGTAGTTTGAAACTGCACTGCCGCCAGGTCATCGGAGAGCTTTGATATGGCCACTTGGTTCCTGTTGCGCCCACCAGAATAAAGGCTGTGGTTCAGGTTCAGCGATACCGACCACGAATCCTTGAACCAAGAATACCCTTTATCGTTAAAAAGATCACCGTCCGAAAGACCACTCGTCACTGAGCCAGTCACATGCGGATAAAGAACCGCCTTGGCAGAAACCACGGCTCGCTTTGCACGCTCCAGTTCCTTTTGCGCCAGCAATATTTCGCTGTTGTTGCGCAAAACCTCGTTCAGACAGTCCACCAGCGAAAATTTTTTGTTTGCCGGAATCTGTGGCCTAACATCGGCTTTTATGTTTTCTTCTGCCGCAGGCTCGCCTTTAGCTGGAGACGGGCACAGCACTACCGCAAAGCATCCCGCAACAAAAGCGGCGGAGATGCTTTTTATTAAAAATCCAATTTTTTTTTCCTTATCTGGCATTAGCACTACCTTGCAACTTGATAGTCTGCTCAAACTGCGGATCCCGCTGTTTTCCTAGCCCAACAGCCTTGTTGTAAGCCTGCGCCGCTAAGTCCAGTGCCTGTGGATTTTGGCTCGCGTAAATCACGGCCAAGTTGTAGTGGGCTTCGGCGTAGCTTGGGTTAAGCTCGATCGCTTTTTGAATTTCCCGTTCTGCCACGGAAAGCCGTCCCTGCCGCAGGCACGCTAGACCAAGATAGTTTCTCGTCTGGAAATCGGACGGACTCATAGCTACCGCTTTAGTCAAAAGCTCAATAGCATCATCATACTTCCCTTCCGAAAAATACGCAATACCGAGAGCCGAATGCGAAAAACCATCACTAGGAGCGAGTTCTACGGCCTTTTTCAAAATGATTTGCGCCTCTGCGTAGCGACGCTGCTCAACACGCACCACGCCCAAGTTTGAAAGCGCGTAAACATTCGCGGGATGCCTGCGCAGTATCTCTTCAAAACGCTGAGCCGCTTTTTCTGTATTGCCAGCTTCAAAGAAAGCAGCCGCATCCTTGGCCACCTGCAACATATCCTCGGGCGGATCCATGGAAGCGGACGATTCGTCCAAAGAATGATTTTCCAGTGCCGTAGCTGGTCCGCGATCAAGCGAAGCGGAAATAGACGGAGCAGGAAGCGTCGCCATATTTTTCATCCATTCCATCTGAGCCTCGGTCAATACCATTTTGGGAGACGCCAAGATTTCAAGCTGTTTTTCCAAAACATCCGACTGGAGCTGTAGCCGCCTGAATTCGGCTACCATCGCCCGTTTCGCATCCTCCTTGCGCGGCTGATCCTCAAGCTGGCGCTGCACGATATCACGAAGCATTTCATTCTCAATCTGGAGTAGCGAAGATTCCTTAGACGAACCGCCCTGTGTTTGCACCATTTCGAGATTCTGCTGCGCTTCGTTCAGCTTGGCAGTCAAAAGGGAGAGGTTTTTTTCGAGTTCCTCGTTCTGTTTTGCCATGCGCTGCAGCCGCTCGCGCGTGGCATCAAGCTGTGATGTAAGGTTCGCGATTGCTTCCGTTTCCGAATCCCTGATCGCAGCCACTTTAGATTCGGCTCGCGCCAGCCGCGAGCGTAGTGCATCCATATCCCTGTCATCGCCGCGCTTCGTCCTGACTTCTTCGGCCAGCTTATCGCGGTCGGCCAAAGCACGCTGCAATTTTTGCTGCGCCTGATAAAGTTCGTTTTTGAGCTGGTCGGGTGCTGACTGCCCACGGAGTTGATCGCGCTCCCGTTGTAAGTCCTGTATCTGAGTGTCCCTCTGCTGTATCATTTCGTTCAACTGCTGCAATACACCCGCCACGCCTTCCACTTTTGGCATCGGGGGTATGGAAAGGCTGCCTTGCGATGGTGTCGAGGGCATCTGTACTGGGATGGCTGGCATGACAGGTATTGCAGGAGGCGCATAGACAGTAGTATTTTCAACAGGTGGCGGCATTTGCGGCTGAACCGGCTGAGGAATCGGGGCAGGCGCAGGGGCGGGCTGCTGCGGCGGCATGGGAGGGTTGGCTCTAGAAATTGTTGCATTGCCACCACCGCGCATCATCAGCGTGAGGTCTTTAATTTTTTCATCCACCGCTCTGGCTCGGAACTCCACTAGGCCAGGCTTCCATGTGGGCGACTCCTTTTTGATCTGGTGAATGGTTTTTTGAGCCACCTGATATTCACTCAGTGCTCGCTCAGTGCTGCCATCCTTTTCCAGTTTTTCAGCCTCTTTGACTTTGATATAGAATTGCAAGTAAGTGTCAGACGGATCTTTTTGAGCAAAAGCAGATGCCCCACTCAAATAAAATCCCAGACAGACTAGCAAAACCTTTTTCGATAGGCCTACTGCCGTCTTTACAATTCCATACTGCTGCGCTTTTTCCGCCCGATATATCATATGCGTTGGTTCCTTTTGCGGGAAAATCCTTTTCCCTTATTTGGAGCCCATACAGCAATAGTTGTGCCGAGATTCTCCATCACGCTTAACATTTCTGCCTCTTTTTAAGATGCTGCTTAGATTTTTAGCCTGTTGCCTGACAAAAAGCAACTATTTAGAGACACCGAAAACAGCTTCTTCACATGGGGCTGCTGTTGCACGACATGGGTGCAGATGCGAAGCGTAGGCACAGCCTGTTCCCTTCTGCCCTGCGCAGCACGCCTCTTTCGAGTTCCAGTCACCACTCTCACGCAGGTGGAAATGGAACGGCTTGTCTGCGTGAACAAAGTCATCCTGACCTGTCTGCCGTAGCCTTGCCGAAGGAGGAACCATTCGATGGCGGAGTCTTCGATGATGGCCTCATTGATGCTTATCAGCGATCAATTTGCTGGAATGAGTGCTGAAAATTCTTGCGCAAATCTCTCGGCTTCCGTGCATCGTTGTCGAACCTGATCCCAAGCGGAGGCGATGTCCGTCGGCCCCACGACGACCAACTCCTGTGACGGCTCTTTTGCTCACTGGAAAAACAAGGTCAAAATCCACAGAGGATTAAACCTCCTGTATAACTGGATACAACAGTCTGTTTTGGAATAAGTTGTGACAGCGTGTTTTTGGGCTTATGCCGCAGGATTTCTTTATACCCCGAAGGGGTTTTCTA
>JFJP01007725.1_pt1 | contig 16009 bp, 19 predicted proteins | sample 431651 | NCBI WGS metagenome assembly JFJP01 (sample SAMN02602958, study PRJNA72255) | Microbial mat metagenome, whole genome shotgun sequencing project. | biome: fresh water; feature: sink hole; material: water; isolation source: purple microbial (photo- and chemosynthetic) mats found in... | reverse complement strand
TCACAAGCTGATCTCAAGGGGTTTGAACATGAAGCCATTCTGGGCAGCGCAACACGTCAAGCACCTGTCGGGCGGATTACAAATTTGTCAGTTGGGCCACAAGCCTGGTGGCTGCGGGCACACTTCGCGGCAGGAGAGCCCGCGTGAAAATTCTCATCGTTGAAGACGAGCCCAAAACGGGCGACTACCTGCGTCAGGGCCTGCGTGAAGCGGGCTACACCGTGGACCTGGCCACCCACGGCCTGGACGGCCTGCACCTGGGCCTGGAGGGGGACCACGATCTGGCCATTCTGGACGTGATGTTGCCCGGCATGGACGGCTGGACCGTGCTCAAAACCCTGCGCGCAAAGGGGCGGCACATGCCCGTGCTGTATCTGACCGCCCGCGACGAAGTGGCAGACCGTGTGAAGGGCCTGGAGCTGGGGGCGGATGACTACCTGGTCAAGCCGTTTTCGTTTGCCGAGCTGTTGGCCCGGGTGCGCACCATCCTGCGCCGTGGGCGTCCGGGCAACGAGCCCACCACCCTGGCCGCGGCCGACCTGGAGCTGGACCTGCTGCGCCGCCGTGTGACGCGGGCAGGCAAACGCATTGACCTGACCGCCAAAGAGTTTGCGCTGCTGGAGCTGCTGATGCGCCGCAGCGGTGAGGTGCTGCCGCGCAGCCTGATTGCCTCGCAGGTGTGGGACATGAACTTTGACAGCGACACCAACGTGATCGAGGTGGCCATGCGCCGTCTGCGCGCCAAGGTGGATGACGGATTCGAGCCCCGGTTGCTGCACACCGTGCGCGGCATGGGCTACGTGTTGGAAATGCCGGAGGACCAGTGAACAGCCGCCCCATGCTGCAACGCCTGACGCTGACCGCGCGGCTGACCGTGCTCTACACCGCCGTGTCCGCTGCTGTGCTGTTGGGCCTGGGGGCCCTCACGGCCCAAGCGGTCAACACCCATTTTGACGAACTGGACCAAATCACCCTGCACGAAAAAATGGCTGTTTTGCGCGGACTGGCTGCAAACACGGCCTCCCTGCAGGAATTGAGCGCGCGCCTGCCCGATGTGCTGCAAGGCCACGAGGGCCTGCTGGTGCGCGTGACCGACGGCGACCGCCTGCTGTACGCCACACCCAATGCCGCGTTCCCTCCACCCGGTCACTGGCAGGCGGTGCAAGACACGTTGGCCGCCCCCGCCAGCGCGAACGGCACGCTGGTAGCGCACGCAGCGTTTAACCCGGTTCATCACACCCACTTCGTGGCGCAGTTTCTGCGGGTACTGTGGGCCTACATGGCGCTGGCCACCCTGGCCAGCGGTCTGCTGGGCTGGTGGGCGGCACGCAACGGCCTGTCGCCCCTGCGCACCATGAAAGCCCGCGCGCAAGTCGTGAGTGCCCACAGGCTGGACGAGCGCATGCCCGTGGACGCCGTGCCCGTGGAACTGGCCGACTTGGCCCAAAGCCTGAACGAGATGCTGGTGCGCCTGCAGGCCGACTTCGACCGGCTGTCGGCGTTTTCGTCAGACCTGGCACACGAACTGCGCACTGACCGAAACGCAGGTCACGCTGTCACACAAGCGCACTGTGGACGAGTACCACAACGCCTTGGCCTCCAACTCTGAAGAATTGCAACGGCTGGCCCGCATGGTGTCGGACATGCTGTTTCTGGCCAAAACCGAAAACGGCCTGGCACTGCCCAACCCCGAGCAAATTGCCCTGCACGCAGAAGTGGCCGCACTGACCGACTTTTATGACGCTCTTGCCGCCGACAAACACCTTAGCTGGTCAGTGAGCGGCACAGCGCAGGTCCAAGGAGACCGGCTGATGCTGCGCCGGGCATTGAGCAACCTGCTGTCCAATGCCATACGACATTCGCCACCCGGCTCTTGTGTGACCATCCACTTGAGCAGCAGCTGGGAAGGCACCACGGCATCGGTGGCCAATGAAGGGCCCGACATCGATGCCGATGTGTTGCCCCGCTTGTTTGACCGCTTCTACCGCGCAGACGCTGCGCGCCGCCACCCCGCATCAGACGGCGCGGGTCTGGGTCTGGCCATCACCCGCGCCATCATGTTGGCGCACGGCGGTGGCGTGAGCGCCGAATCTGCGAACGGAACCACCCGCTTCACGCTGGCGTTTCAAAACATGCCGGCGTGAAGGTGCAACCCTGCGTCAGCCCTGAAGGGCTGCGTCCACCAGCTTGTTCAAAGTAGCGCTGGGGCGCATGACGGCGGTCACCTTGGCCGTATCGGGCAAGTAGTAACCACCAATGTCCACCGGCTGGCCTTGCACCGCGCGCAGTTCTTCCACGATGGTTTGCTCGTTGTCGGCCAGCTGCTGCGCCAAAGTGGCGAAGCGGGCCGCCAGTTCAGCGTCGTCTTTCTGCGCTGCCAGTTCCTGCGCCCAGTACATGGCCAGGTAGAACTGGCTGCCGCGGTTGTCGAGCTGACCTGTCTTTGGGCTGGGGTTCTTGTTGTTGTCCAGCAATTTGCCGGTCGCTGCATCCAGCGCCTTGGCCAGCAACACGGCTTTCTTATTGCTGGTTTTCAGGCCCATGTCTTCAAAGCTGACGGCCAGCGCCAGGAATTCACCCAGGCTGTCCCAGCGCAGATGGTTTTCTTCCACGAGCTGCTGTACGTGTTTGGGGGCAGAACCGCCCGCGCCGGTTTCGTACATGCCACCACCGGCCATCAAAGGAACGATGGACAGCATCTTGGCGCTGGTGCCCAGCTCCATGATGGGGAACAGGTCGGTCAGGTAGTCGCGCAGGATGTTGCCGGTGGCACTGATGGTGTCCAGGCCACGAATGACGCGTTCCAGCGTGTAACGCATGGCGCGCACCTGGCTCATGATCTGGATTTCAAGGCCCGCCGTGTTGTGCTCGTGCAGGTACATCTTGACCTTGGTGATGAGCTGCGCTTCGTGCGGACGGTACTGGTCGAGCCAGAACACCACGGGCATGCCGGAATTGCGGGCACGCGTGACGGCCAGCTTCACCCAGTCGCGGATGGCGGCGTCTTTCACTTGGCACATGCGCCAGATGTCGCCGGTTTCCACGTTTTGGCTCAGCAGCACTTCACCGGTGTTGATATCGGTGATGTTGGCCACACCGTCTTCGGTGATTTCGAAGGTCTTGTCGTGTGAACCGTACTCTTCAGCCTGCTGCGCCATCAAGCCCACGTTGGGCACGGTACCCATGGTCTTGGGGTCGAACGCGCCGTGCCACTTGCAGAAGTTGATCATCTCCTGGTAGATGCGGGCGAAGGTCGATTCGGGCATCACGGCCTTCACGTCCTTCAGGCGGCCGTTGGCGTCCCACATCTTGCCGCCGTTGCGGATCATGGCGGGCATGGAGGCATCGACGATCACATCGTTGGGCGAGTGGAAGTTGGTGATGCCTTTGGCAGAGTCCACCATCGCCAGTTCGGGGCGGTGCTCGTGGCAGGCGTGCAGGTCGCGCTTGATTTCGTCCTGTTTGCTCTGTGGCAGCGTGGCGATCTTGCCGTACAGGTCGGCCATGCCGTTGTTGACGTTGACACCCAGTTCTTTGAACGTGGCAGCGTGTTTTTCAAATGCTTCTTTGTAGAAAATCTTCACGCAGTGGCCGAAGACGATGGGGTGCGAGACCTTCATCATGGTGGCCTTGACGTGCAGCGAGAACATCACGCCCGTTTTGCGCGCATCTTCAATTTCGCGTTCGTAGAACTCCAGCAGCGCCTTTTTGCTCATGAACATGCTGTCGATCACTTCACGGTCGAGCAGCGAGACCTTGGGCTTCAACACAATGGTTTTGCCGCTGTTGGTGATGAGTTCCATCTTCACATCACGTGGGCGGTCCAGCGTCATGGACTTTTCGCCGTGATAGAAGTCGCCGTGGTGCATGTGTGACACGTGCGAGCGCGATGCCTGGCTCCACTCGGCCATGGAGTGGGGGTTTTTGCGGGCAAATTCCTTCACGGCCTTGGGGGCGCGGCGGTCGGAGTTGCCCTCGCGCAGCACCGGGTTCACGGCGCTGCCAATGCACTTGGCGTAGCGGGCGCGAAGGGCTTTTTCTTCGTCAGTCGAGGGCTGTTCAGGGTAGTCGGGAATGGCGTAGCCCTTGCTTTGCAACTCGCGAATACAAGCCACCAATTGCCCCACCGATGCGCTGATGTTGGGCAGCTTGATGATGTTGGTGCTGGGCTTGAAAGTCAGACGACCCAGCTCGGCCAGGTTGTCGGGCACCTTCTGTTCAGCGCTCAGGTATTCAGGGAATTCAGCCAGCACACGGGCGGCCACAGAGATGTCGGACGACACGACATCGATACCGGCCGGTGCGGCAAATGCGCGCACGATGGGGAGGAACGCACACGTGGCGAGGAAGGGTGCTTCGTCGGTCAGTGTGTAGATGATTTTGGATTGGTCAGCCATGAAAGTCCTCATTGTTTTGGGTGGAAGATGTGCAAGGAACAGCGTGTGCCCACCCGAGATATTAAGCCCGAGTTCTGACGCCGTTCTTGTGACCCTGGTTCTCGTGCGCAACGGCTTCACCGTGTGCAGCGGCCACCAACTCGGACAGGGTGCCGCAGGCCGGGCTGAGCACAGTGGCGACCACGGAACCCAACATGCCAAAGCATTGCTGCGAACACGACACTCCCGCCCCGCCAAACCTGGTGGATCTGCCCCGCTACCGCCGCATCCTGTGGGCGGCGCTGCTCGTCAACGCCATCATGTTTGTGATTGAGGTGGCAGCAGGCATCAGCGCCGGTTCCCTGTCGTTGCTGGCTGATGCCGTGGACTTTGCCGGTGACGCACTGAACTATGGCGTGTCCTTGGCGGTGCTGGCGGCCAGGCTGTGCAAGTGGAGCAACAGCTCTTTGTAGATGAACTCGAACAACTTGCTATCGCCCGCCGCAAACAGCTTCTGGCGCTTCCAGCCAAACGGCTTGCCCTCGGCAGTTTTGGGATGCTCGGGTTTGTCGGTAAACGGGGCCGCCCTGGGTGTTTTTGGAACTGGCACCGCCTAGCCTGACCTCGCCGTGGCGGGCCTGATGGCGACATTGGCCCTGCAGGGTGGCTGGCAAGTGATGCAGCAGGCGCGCGAGGAACTGGCCAGCTCCTCTGTGACTGAAGCACACCGCCATGGCGAATCCAACTGCAGCCGATAAAAGGACACAACCCTGTTCGGGTAATTATGTATACGATTAACCAGATATTTTGTATACAGTTTTGCACACACGTTTCAAACAGGAGTTGTGCATGACCGTTTCCACCCACCCCGTTGATGAGCATTTGCCAGCGCCCAAGCTGGCGGCTTTGGGCCTACAGCATGTGCTGGTGATGTACGCAGGGGCCGTTGCAGTGCCGCTGATCGTGGGGCGAGCGCTCAAGCTCAGCCCAGAGCAAGTGGCCATGCTGATTTCGGCCGACCTGTTCTGCTGCGGGCTGGTCACGCTGATCCAGTCGCTGGGGGCCACACAGTGGTTCGGCATCAAGCTGCCGGTGATGATGGGCGTGACGTTTGCGTCCGTGGCACCCATGGTGGCCATGGCCAACAGCAACCCGGGCGTGGCCGGTGCCGGATTGATTTTTGGCTCCATCATCGGCGCGGGGGTGGTGTCCATCCTGATTGCTTTTCCCGCCGGTGGTCACAGGCACCATCATTGCCGTCATTGGCATCAGCCTGATGCGCGTGGGCATCAACTGGATTTTTGGCAACCCCTTTGGCCCCACGGCCCCCAGCGTGGTCAACCCTGAGCACGCCAAGTGGCTGGCCGACGTGACGGCGCTGGCCGGATCGGGCACCGCCCCCGCCGTTCCGAAAGGCCTGGCACTGGTGGGCACCGTGCCCAACCCGCTGTACGCACAGTTGCCTCACATCGCCATCGCCGGCCTGGTGCTGGTGTCCATTCTGCTGATTGCCAAATACGCCAAGGGCTTCGTCGCCAACATCTCGGTGCTGCTGGGCATTGTCATCGGCGGTGTCATTGCCACCGGCATGGGCCTGATGAACTTTGACAAAGTGGCCAAAGCTGGCTGGTTTGACGTGGATTTTTGACCCCATCCTGATCCTGACCATGAGCCTGGTGATGGTGGTGGTGATGATTGAAAGCACCGGCATGTTCCTCGCCCTGGGCGACATGACCGACCGCAAAATTGACCAGAAAGCCCTGACTGCGGGCCTGCGCACCGACGGCCTGGGCACGCTGATTGGCGGCATTTTCAACACCTTTCCGTACACCAGCTTCTCGCAAAACGTGGGCCTGGTGGGCGTGACCGGCGTGAAGAGCCGCTTTGTGTGTGTGGCCGGTGGCGTGATCTTGATGGTGCTGGGCCTGCTGCCCAAAATGGCGGCGCTGGTCGAATCGCTGCCCACCTTTGTATTGGGCGGGGCCGGTCTGGTGATGTTCGGCATGGTGGCGGCCACTGGCATCCGCATTTTGGCGGCGGTGGACTACAAGACCAACCGCAACAACCTGTTCATTGTGGCGGTGTCCATCGGCATAGGCATGGTGCCGCTGATTGCGCCCAACTTCAAACAGTGGATGCCGCACAGCATCCACCCGCTGATCGAGTCGGGCATTTTGCTGGCCAGCATTGCCGCCGTGGCGCTCAACCTGTTCTTCAACGGCGCAGCGGCCAATGACAGCGACGCGGTGAACGCAGCCAAACAGGCCGACGCACACTGAGCGGCGGAGCGACCTCCGAACGCTGCTACTCCCCGATGACTACGCACTCCGCCGCACACAGTCGATGTACTTTTGCATGCTTATTGCGCACTGCGTTCGGAAAAGAAACCTCATGAATCAGTTTGCCCCTGCCGCCCTGTCACGCCGCCGATTCAACCTGGCCAGCGCCAGCCTGATGAGGCCGCCACTGCTGAACGCCTGCGCAAGTACGGTGCTCAATGCCCCCCCTTCAGGTGGGCGGACTGTTCGCCGGACGAATTGACGACCAGGGATTCATGGAAGCAGGCTGGCGAGGCCTGGAGCGTGCACGGCTGGAGCTGGGTGCCCAAACACGGCACACCGCCGGGGTGCAGCCCCGCAAAGAGTTGCTGGCAGCCGCTTTGGCGGATCTGGCAAGGTCGGGCGTCAGCCTGGTGGTGGCCCATGGCGGGCAAAACAACGAGGCCTGTGCCGAGGTAGCTGCCCAGTTTCCACAAGTGAAGCTCGTGGGGACACAAGGCGCGGTGACCGGTGCCAACCTGTGCAGCTGCGAAGTGCTGCAGGAAGAATCTGCCTACCTGGGCGGTGTGCTGGCCGCCCTGAGCACACGAACGGGCGTGGGCGGCCACATGTCAGGTATCCGTGTGCGCCCGGACTGAAGGGACGCGCTGCCTATGTGGCGGGCGTGAAGGCCACCAACCCTGGCGTGAAGGTGCTCACCAACTTTTCGGGCAATCAGGATGACAACGCACTGTCCAAACGCATTGCGCTGGCGCAGATGGCTGCCGGAGCCGATGTGGTGTTCACGATGCTGAACGCTGGCCGAACCGGTGTCACTGAGGCATGCCGGGAAAAAGGCACACGCCAGATCGGCAACGTGATCGACTGGGTGCAACGCGACCCAACAGTGTTTGTGAGGTCTGCCATGGCGGATGTCAGCATGACCATGTTCCAGGCCGTGAGCGACGCCTGCAATGGCAAATTTCCGGCAGGCACAGTGCAGAAAATCGGCATCTCGAACCCATTGGCGGTCAGCCTGAACATGGCCAGCGATCTGCCGGCCAACGTACGTCAGCACGTGGAGGCGGTGGCCCACTCGCTGGCGCAAGGTGAGACCACCGTAACTGATGTTTGCGCGGGGCCTGAGTTTCCCAACCCGACTTGAACCTCCGCACCAAACCCCCTGTAACCCAGAAAATTGCACAGGGCATCCAGCATGGGTGTGCCGCTGACGCGGTATTGCTGCACCCGTCCGTTGGGCATGGTGCGGGTCAGCAGCACGTCCAGAAACGGGTTGCGTGACGAAATCCGGGCCTGCAGGTCGGCCCGCTCGGCAATGTTCCAGCCATGCTGGTCGGTGGGGCATGCGTCGCTGTCCGGGTGGGTGGCTTCCACGGCCGCCTCCAGCACTTTGGCGTCGGCTGTCAGCCCCAGAATTTCCAGCACCGGGCCCGACACGCGGGTGAATTCACCCACCTGGTTTTGCTCCCAGTGCCAGTCGGTGGACAGTTCGGTAAGGGCCTTGTAACGCGCCTCGCTGTCGCGCAGCTCTGCCGTGCGAGCCAGCACCTGCCGCTCAAGTTCGTGGTTGTAGTCGTCAAGTTGCTGGTACAGCAGGCGCACCTGCAGCAGGTTGTGGATGCGGGTTTTCACCTCCAGCAGGTCAAACGGTTTGCTGACAAAGTCTTTGGCCCCGGCTTGCAGGGCGCGCACCTTGTGGCCCGGCTGGGCGGTGATGACCAGCACAGGTAGGTAGTCGTCAGTATGGGAGGCTTTCAGCTGTTCCATCACCTCAAAGCCATCCATCACCGGCATGAGCAGGTCCAGCAGGATCAGGTCGAACGGGGCTTGCTGGTCAAGCGCGTACACCTCGGTGGGGTCGGTGGTGCTGCTGACCTGGGTGTAGCCCGCTGTTTCCAGCATGTCTTCCAACAGGCTCACGTTGGCGGGCTGGTCGTCCACGATGAGGATGCGGGCATCCAGAATGTGCTGGGTTGTGAGGATCATGGCGTGGTCTCGTTGTTGTTGTTAAAGCGATTTGGCGCACTGGCATGCGCCAGTGCCGCATCAAGGGCTGCCAGCAACCGCTGGACCTTGAAGGGTTTGGTCACATAGTCAAAAAAGCCGGCGTCCATGCCCTTCTGAATGTCACGTGGCACGGCATTGGCACTCAGAGCCACGACGGGAATGTGGGCCGTGCTGGGGTCAGACCGCAGGATGCGCATCGCATCAATGCCGTTCAGGCCGGGCAGATTGATGTCCATCAGCACCACGTCGGGCTGGTACACACGGGCATATTCAATGCCCAGGCTGGCATCGGGCGCACCAAGCAGGCGCCAGTCGGTGCGGCGGGCAATCACCTTCTCCACCAGCTCCAGGTTGGCCGGGTTGTCTTCCACGTACAACACGGTGCGCAACACGTTTGGCGTGTCGGCTGGTTCTGATGTGGGGGCCAACACCGCATCGAAAGGTGAGATGTCCAGCGTGGGTGCCGTGGTCAGGGGCATGCTCACCCAAAATTCACTGCCCACACCCAGCGCGCTGTCGGCACCGATGTCACCACCCATCAACTGCACCAGACGCTGGGCCACCACCAGGCCAATGCCGGTGCCTTCTTCGGTGCCCTGCTCTTGCCCCAGCCGGTTGAAGGGTTGAAACAACTGGGCCAATTTGTCAGGTGCCATCCCGCGTCCGGTGTCACGCACGCAGATGCGCACCGCGTCGGGTTGGGCCAGCGTGCACTGAACGGTGACATGCCCGCCCACCTGGTTGTATTTGATGGCGTTGAACAGCACATTGATCATCACCTGCTTGAGCCGCGTGTGGTCGGCCATGACGTAACACGGTACCTCCAGCGGCACAAACACCATGGCAATGCCGCGTTTCTGCGCCTGTGGCTCCATCATGGCGCGGCATTCGGCCAGCAACTCGGACAGCAGCACCGGCTCGTGCGACAAACTCACGGTGCCCGATTCGATCAGTGCCAGGTCCAGAATTTCATTGATGAGTTCCAGCAGATACCAGCCGGCTTTCAAAATCTGATCCACGCTGCGTTTTTGCAGCGGCGTGGGCGGCGGGGTGCCCGAATCGACCAGCTGGGCAAAGCCCAATATGGCGTTGAGCGGCGTGCGCAGCTCGTGGCTCATGCTGGAAATGAAGTCGGTTTTGGCGCGGTTGGCTTTTTCTGCGGCCACCAGTGCCTCGCCCAGTTGCTGCTGCACGAGGTGGCGCGCCGAGTTGTCGGTGCTGATCAGCAGGTAACCAATGATGTCCCCCGCATGGTTGCGCAGCGCAGTGATGGACACCAGGGCCGGGAACGAGCTGCCGTCTTTGCGGATGTAGGTCAGCTCGTGAATGTCCTCTATGCCCCTGGACGCCTTGAACGCCAATGCCTCGAAGCCAGGCGCAATGTGGGTGTCCAGCTCGGCACTCAGGGCCAGGGCACGGGCGCGCACCTCGGCGGGGTCGTGCATGTCGCTGGGGCGGGTACGGTCAATCACCTCGGCGGCGCGGTAGCCCAGCATCTGTTCGGCACCCACGTTGAAGAGCTGGATGATGCCTTTTTCGTCGGTGGCAATGATGGAAAAACTGGCGCTGGTCAGGATGGCGTTTTGCAACACCTCTGCCTTCAGCACCTGGTCCTTCGACAAAATGCGCGAAATGGTTCAAAGCGGCCGCCGCCCACTGATGTTGCGCAGCAACACCACCACGATGGCAATCACCAGCAGCACGTGGATGAAGCCGCCCATAAAGGTCGAGGTCACCAGTCCCAACAGCCAGAGAACAATCAGCACAACTGCCAACGTGTAAAGCATTTGAATTCCATTCGGCAAGAAAAGTCAAAGCGGCACGGTAGCCCCGCCCCAGCTTTTCACCGTGCGCTATCGCACATAAGCCGCCATTAAGTGCGACAGAGAGCACCCAGTTCAAGAAAAGTGCCCAACTGTCGGCCAGCCGGTGGTTGAGGTAGGCTTGTGACCCTGATGGCGACTGGAGCCACCACCCGGAGACACAACCCCATGAAACCCACACCCAATGCCACCCTGTCGCCCGCCGAGCAGGCCCTGCACGACGCCGCTTGCGACTACCACCGCTACCCTGTGCGCGGCAAGATTGCCGTCACCCCCACCAAGGCCCTGACCAACCAGCGCGACCTGTCGCTGGCCTACTCCCCCGGCGTCGCCTACCCCTGCCTTGAAATTGCCGCCGACCCCACCAAAGCCGCCGAATACACCAGCCGGGGCAACCTGGTGGGCGTGGTCACCAATGGCACCGCCGTGCTGGGCCTGGGCGACATCGGCCCCCTGGCTGGCAAGCCGGTGATGGAGGGCAAGGGCTGCCTGTTCAAAAAGTTTGCAGGCATCGACGTGTTCGACATCGAACTGGCCGAGCGCGACCCCGACAAACTCATCGACATCATTGCCAGCCTGGAACCCACGCTGGGCGGCATCAACCTGGAAGACATCAAGGCGCCCGAGTGCTTCTACATTGAGAAGAAGCTGAGTGAGCGCATGGGCATTCCCGTGTTCCACGACGACCAGCACGGCACAGCTATCATCAGCAGCGCCGCGCTGCTCAACGGCCTGGAGCTGGTGGGTAAAGCCATTGGTGACGTGAAAATTGCCGTGTCAGGCGCCGGTGCCGCCGCCCTCGCCTGCCTGGACGTGATGGTGGGCCTGGGTGCCCGCCCTGCCAACATCCTGGTGTGCGACTCCAAAGGCGTGATTTACCAGGGCCGCCCCGGTGGCTACGACGAGTCCAAAGCCCGCTTCGCCCAAGACACCACCGCCCGCACCCTGGCCGACGCGGTCAACGGGGCTGACGTGTTCCTTGGCTGCAGCGCCCCCGGCGTGTTGACCGCCGAGATGGTGAAAACCATGGGCCCCAGCCCCATCATCCTGGCGCTGGCGAACCCTGAACCCGAAATTCGCCCCGAACTGGCAAAGGCCGTGCGGCCCGACTGCATCATTGCCACCGGCCGTTCGGACTACCCGAACCAGGTCAACAACGTGCTGTGTTTCCCGTACATCTTCCGGGGGGCACTGGACTGCGGTGCCACCCGCATCACCGAGGCCATGAAGCTGGCCTGCGTGCGGGAAATTGCCGAGCTGGCCAAAGCCGAAACCAGCGACGAAGTGGCCGCCGCCTACGCGGGCCAGGAGCTGAGCTTTGGGCCCGACTACCTCATCCCCAAGCCCTTCGATGCGCGCCTGATCCTGCGCATTGCCCCCGCCGTGGCCAAAGCCGCCGCCGAGTCGGGTGTGGCCGCACGCCCCATTGCAGACATGGAGGCCTACCGCCAGGAGCTGACCCGGTTTGTGTATCAAACCGGCATCCTGATGCAGCCCGTGTTCAACGCCGCTAAAGCCCTGCCCAAAAACGCCAAGCGGGTGGCCTACGCCGATGGCGAAGACGAACGCACACTGCGCGCCGCGCAAATGGTCATTGACGAAAACCTGGCCACGCCCATCCTGATTGGACGGCCCGCCGTCATCAACGCAAGGCTGGAGAAAGCGGGCCTGCGCATCCGGCTGGGGGTGGACTTTCAGAACGTCAACCCCGAAGACGACCCACGTTTCCGCCGCTACTGGGAGCACTACCAGAAGCTGATGGGCCGCAACGGCGTGACGCCCGACATGGCCAAAGCCGCCGTGCGCCGTTCCAACACGCTCATTGCTGCGCTGATGGTGTCGCTGGGCGATGCCGATGCCATGCTGTGCGGGCTGGTGGGCACCTACGAAACCCACCTGGAGCGCATCCGCAGTGTGCTGGGTGTGGCCCCCGGTGCCAGCAACTTTGCCGCGCTGAACGTGCTGATGACCGAGCAGCGCACCCTGTTCATTGCCGACACCTACGTCAACGACGACCCCAGCGCCCAGCAACTGGCCGAGATTGCCGCCATGGCGGTGGAACAGGTGCAACGCTTTGGCCTGCCACCCAAGGTGGCGTTTTTGTCGCACTCCAGCTACGGCTCCAGCATGCGTCCCTCGGCCCGCAAAATGCGCGAAGCCCGCGACCTGTTCGTGGCCGCTCACCCCGATGTGGAATGCGACGGTGAGCTGCACGGCGACGCTGCCCTGAGCGAAGACGTGCGCAAAACCTACCTGCCCGAGACCACCCTGAGCGGCTCGGCCAATGTGTTGATTTGCCCCAACCTGGACTCGGCCAACATCCTGTACAACGTGCTGAAAACCACCAACAGCCACGGCGTCACCATCGGCCCGGTGCTGATGGGCGCGGCAGCGCCGGTGCACATCCTGGCCCCGTCGGCCACCGTGCGCCGTGTGCTGAACATGACCGCCCTGGCCGCTGCGCACGCGGCGGTCAAGCGCAAGTAAGCCCCGCGCCGCTGAGCCAGCCCCTTCAGCCCAGGTCGAGGGTGCCCGCCAGCGTCACACCGTGCGGGGGTTCGTAGCCCGCCACCACCACCACACGGTGGGGGTGGTCTGCCAGTTCGTCCAGCATGTCGAGCACATGGCCGATGGAGGCGCGGTCCAGCGCAGCAAATGGGTCGTCCAGCAGGGTGAGTGCGGCACCTGATGCAAACCCCGCTGCCCAGCGCAGCTTGCGCCGCATGCCCATGGACAGGGCGTAAAGCGGTTTGTCAAGGTGGGGCAACAAAGCAAACCCGTCCAGATGTTCGGCCAGCTCGTCGGCCTGCCAACTGGCGTGCCTTGCCTGCTGCTGGGCCAGGTAGGCGCGGCCGGTGAGCGCGTCGAGCGCGTTGCTGGCTGGGTCGCACCAGAACACCTGGGCGGTGTAATCGGGGTTCGGCAGGCAGTCTGTGCCCCAGGCCGGGCTGCCGTTCAATGTCAGCGTCCCTGCGGTGGGGCGCAACTCGGCAGCCAGCAGGCGCAGCCATGTGGTTTTGCCTGCACCGTCGCCACCCAGCAAGGCCGTCACGCCGGGTGGAAGCCGGGCGCTCCAACCGCGCCAGGCAGGGCCTTGGGGCCAGGCAAAGTCCAAACCGTTCACATCCAACACCGTTCGCCTCCCATTCAAGCCGCAGCAGCCCGTTCCCAATGCCGCAGACGCCACGCGGCTCCCACGGCGCAGGCAGCGGCCAGGGTGCCCGCCCAGAACACGGCCGACAGGCCCCATTGCGCACTGATTGCTCCGCCACCCAAACCGCCCAGCACACCCGACACGCCGTAACCCAGCACCGTGTACAGCGCCTGCCCCCGTCCGCGCAGGCGGCCCGGGAAGTGGTGGGAAATGAGGGCAATACACGCCGTGTGGTGCGCTGCAAACGTGATGGCGTGCAGCATTTGTGCCAGCACCAGCAGGGGCAATACCAGCGGCCAAGCGGCGGTCAGCGCCAGCCTGGCGGTGGCCAACACTGCGGCCAGCACCAGCCAGCCAGTCAGGCTCATCAGCGGCAGCCAGCGGCCCTGGGTGAAAAACCACGCCACCTCCAGCACCACCGACACGGCCCACAGCGCCCCGATGGTGGTTTTGCTGTAACCCAAGCTGTCCAGGTACAGCGAAAAAAACACATAAATGGCCATGTGCGACAACACATGGCAAAACACGGCCGCAAACAGCCATGCCACTGCGGGTTGGCGCAGCAAGGCCAACACCGGCTGGCTGGGTGGCTCGTGGGCGTGGGGCGCGGGCTCTTTCACGTCGGGCAGCCACCACACGCTGGCGGTCAGGGCCAGCAAGGTGGCCACGGTCCACGCGGGAAAGTCGGCCATGCCACGCCGCTCGAACCACGCGCCGGCCACCATCACTGTCACCAGAAACCCCAACGAGCCCCACAGGCGCACCCGCCCATAGCGTTTGGCGTCAAAGCTGCCGCCCTGGCTGACGAGGTGCGCCATGGCAGCTTCGCTCATGGGCATCATGGAACTGGTGTGCACAAACATCAGCAACAGCACCACCAGCAACCCGGCAAACCCCAGGTTGGCCCACAGCCCCAGCGAACACACCAGCGCGGCCGTGGCCCCGTACCGCAGCAGCTTGACGCGTTCACCCGTGCGGTCGCTCAGCCAGCCCCAGCCGTACGGCGCAAACAGCCGCGTGGCCGACTGCACCGAGGTCAACACGCTGATGGCGAAAATGCCGAAACCCGCCTCCTGTAACCACAACGGCAAGTAGGGGTTGAAAAACCCGATGTGCGCAAAGTAACTGGCCGACAGCGCCGAAAACGGCACCAGCGATGCAGAGCCCAAGCCGGGGCCGCTGGCGGGTGTGGGCATGGGGGCGCGTCAGTCGCGCTCGCTCCACAAGACGCCGCCGGTGGCCCAGTCTGATTTTTTGACCTCGACCAGGATCACGTCCACACCCTCGGGCTTGCTGCCCAAGGTGTTCACGGCGGCCTCCGTCAGGGCTTTGACCAGGGCTTTTTTCTGCTCAGGCGTGCGGCCTTCGAACAGCTCAACATGGATGGTAGGCATAAAAACCAATAGCTTGAAAACCAATACCAACAAGCGGTAGAGGCTATTTTTGTTTGTAAATGCTGCGGGGTGGGCCACCCGCTGTGAGTCAGCGCTGGTAGCTGCAATCCATCTTATCAAGCCGTCGGCGCAGGGCGGGCCACTCACTGTCGCCATCGCGCTCGCTGCCGTCGCCCAGCCACTGGGCCAGTGTGCGGTCAGCCGTGGCAGGACTGGCCTGCAGCACCTCGGCGCGGCCCGCACACGCGGCCATGGCGCGCAACTGCGCCCGGGCTGCCCGCTCCAGGTGGTGCATGAGCATGTAGGCCTCGGCCACGGTGGCACCCACGGTCAGGGTGCCGTGGTTTTCAAGAATGAGCCCGTCATTTGCACCCAAGTTGCGCACCAAGCGCTCGCCTTCGTCGGCGGTGAGCGCCAGGCCTTCGTAGGGGTGGCGGCCCAGCCGGCCCCACAGGCGCATGGCATGTTGGGTGGTGGGCAACAACCCGCCGGGCACCATCGACAAGGCCATGCCCCAAGGGGTGTGCAGGTGCAGCACACAGGCGGCATCGGGCCGCGCGGCATGGATGGCACCGTGGATGGCAAACCCAGTCGGGTTGACCGAGTGCGGCGAGTCGCACAGTTTGCGCCCACTCACATCCACCTTCACGAGGTTGGACGCACACACCTCGTCAAACAACAACCCGTAGGGGTTGATGAGGTATGCACCCGGCGCGCCAGGCACCGCAGCCGAGATGTGGGTGTAGATGGTGTCGTCCCAACCATTCAGGGCAGCCAGCCGGTAAGCGGCTGCCAGGTCTTGGCGCACCGCCCACTCCAGCGCCGACACAACGGGAGACAGGGCCATCAGCCGCGCTGGCCGGGAATGGGTGCCAACGGCTGCACCACATCGCCACACTGGGCGCGGTGCTGCAGGGCGTGCTCCATCACCACCAGGGCCAACATGGCCTCGGCAATGGGGGTGGCCCGTATGCCC
>JFJP01031745.1_pt1 | contig 16011 bp, 26 predicted proteins | sample 431651 | NCBI WGS metagenome assembly JFJP01 (sample SAMN02602958, study PRJNA72255) | Microbial mat metagenome, whole genome shotgun sequencing project. | biome: fresh water; feature: sink hole; material: water; isolation source: purple microbial (photo- and chemosynthetic) mats found in... | reverse complement strand
TGTTTTTTACCAAATTAAAGAAGTATTCTAATAAATTTTGTTTCGTCCTGTTTTTATGGGCGTTTTGGTCATTATTTGGGAATTTTATTTAATACGCACGTTGCCAAACTACTATATAACCAAGCAATAACATTTTTTCAATCAACACATATTTCCTTTGTAAATTAAAAGAGCATTTACAATTAAATATGGCGACTACAAATAGGATAAGAATTAAATACGTTAATTTGGTTACAAAAAAGGATTAATAACAAAAATACGTTTAATACGCGATAATCATCAATTAAATACGTTATAATACGCTTTATTTTGGCAATTCGCAAACACAAAACAACCATAATTTAATACGTTTAATACGTTTTTATTTGGCATTTTTTCCAACACTCTCTTTTATTAATTTCAAATCATCATGAGTGTTGGCAACCAAATTAGACAACATTTCTATTATCACTTTATTCTGATTGTCTTGGACCCGCTTCTGTATCTCAATTTCATTCTTTAATCCGATTATAGTCTCTCCACCAGGATCATATTCTGGATATTCCCCTTTATTATAAACAGCCCCTGTTAGCAGCCAATTAATATTGCATCCAGCTTCTTGTAAATATAGTAGCATTACCGTGCTGGGCTTCACCCCATTCGTAAATCGAAACATATCTTGCGTTTTGCCGGATATTTCTTCTACCTTTTTTTGCAGCTTCCCAACACTACCGTATCGCTTTTCTGCAAACTCAACAATTCTTTTATGAATACTCATTTTTTTTAATAAAATTAACAATATGCAAAAATATATAAATATTTCAAAAAGTCAAATAAAAGTTTGTTAAATATGAAATTAATTAATACACAATTTGCCAAAAGCAAATAATTCTTTGCTAAATACAAATTTTTCTTGGTTTTTTACAAATAATATTTGGTTAATTCAAAATAAATATTTAATTTTGAATTGTAATTGTTTAACATTTAAAATTTAAAACGTATGGAAAACTTAAAGAACGTTGATTTTCGCAAAGGCGAATATAAAGGTGTACTTCTAAAAGTTGCTACAAATAGAGGTGCCGCACCTGTAACAGTTTATAACAGCATAAAAAGAGGTTCAAACAAATACCTCGCGGATGTAGTAGATGAGCTACGTGTACGAAATGAAACAAGATCTGAATTTAACAAATTAGTAACATCAAATTAAACCACATGATTAAATCACAATATAAAGATGGGTTAACTCCTATGCAGATAGCGGACATTGTAGGCATCAATGTTAAGAATGTTCGCGAAAAAATCGGCATTGATGACTACTTTATGTATGGCATACCATCTCCATCAGGAAGAGGTAGATCAACATCCTTATATTCTTTCGACGCATTAACATTATGGGGATACAACAGTATGCTACCAGTGCAAACGACTTCAGCATCTATTGCTAAACGGTCCGAACGGTCAGACAAATCAAAACCAAGAAGCATAAGCGAAAAAACTTGGGGCGTCGGGGTCCAAAAGATAAAAGAATCTTACATAAACCACAGCCAAGCTAATCTTAAATTGATATGTGAGATAATTTGCAACAATTTGCAAATAGAAGGCTTCAACGATGCGGACCCAACAAGATTTTACAAAGCAATTAAACGATCTGAACGCCATCGCGATATAAAAGGCGTCTTCTTTTCTGATCCTGACGGCAACTGGGAAGACATCCGCCAACGCAACATGAAAAGAAACCAAAGTGATCTTTCAGAAGCTGTGCCACGTTATGATTATTTCGCGATGCTCGAATCTGCGGGGTTAGCAGGTGATGGTTATGGTGCCGGTCGTATAATTGTAATCGATGACTTTAAGCGTGATGCCTGGGTTGATAAAAACGGTCAAGCGATTATGACCAAAGGCTTGGCATTCATCGATGGTTTAACTCGTTATCCGTTACTTTATATGCCTTGCGATGAAATCACGACTGAAGCTGTCGCTCGTGGAATTTTATTAGTCGCATTCCAATATGGGCTATACCCTAACACCGTTTGGGTTATTGAAAATTCACAAGCAATGAAAAATGCGAATGTCGAAGGAGTTATAAAATCACTTTATACCGATGAAGAGTTGATGAATTTCAAAAATCAAACTTGGATTACACAACTTTTCGGTTGTCCTCCGTCGCCAATAGTCCACAACGTGCCTCACGTGCCTCGCTTTGCAGGGAAAGCTATGATTGAACGCCAATTTAGACTTGTAAAAGATGAATTTGATGCGGTTTACTTCCCTAAGCAATACCAAGGCGGATCACGTCAAGAAGCGGTCACTCTCACTCGTGCAGCAATGCCTTATTTTAACTTAACAAACGTAACTAATCTCCCTTTAGATTTGCAATTGACAAAATACGAAGATTATTGGTTTATGCTTTGGAATTGGCTCTATGAAACCTTCGTGAACCGTCCTCGCATATCGATTTTTGGCAAAGTTAGCCGCCGCCACGGCTTCCAACCCACAATTGCAGAAGCTTTTGATCATTACAATCACAATAACGACAGGATGCTCCCTCAGCTTAATGCTGAACGTTATGCAAACATCATATACTTTGCACAGCCAAATAGGACATCTCAAAAAAATCTTATTACTATTAAAAATCGCCATCGTTTAACCTGCACTATTGATGGTCAAAATGTCAATATAGTTAGCGATGCAATCACTTCCAATTTAATATCTCATAAAGTTGCTGTCATGCCTTGTAATTTGCCAGGGTATGAAGGTCAATACCTTGTTATGAGAGCTGATAATAGAGCCAACCCAGAATTTATTGGCATCTTTAAAAATTACATCGCTGAAAGCTTAGCCGAATCGGAAGAGTTCCGCAAAGAGTCTCGTAAAATCAGAGAAACAGCGAATCGCCAACTTGACGATGTTATCAAAAAATCTTCCTCAAAGATCCTGCCTATTGCCGTTGATTCCCCCCGCAATTTGATTGACGGCAAAGGCTGGATTAATCAATTGTCAGATGCTCAAGACGCTTCTGGTAACGACATCAACAAAGCATCAAAGCAATTAGTAGAATCAACTTCAATCACAAATGCAATCCAACCAGTTAAATCAAATTTTTCTAAATTAAGAGAGTTGAGGTCTAAAATTCAAACCCAACTTAAGGAGTTATAACTATGGGACGTCGCCCAAAAAATTATCAAGCCATTGTGCCAGTGCAAACAAAAGCTTCATATTCGCCACAAAAGCTACAAGAAGCACTTGAAAAAGCCAATAGCTTGCCAAAGTCAAAAAAAGACTTTATCCAAAACGTTCTAATGAATTTAGGACAATTATCAGCAGTTACTACATATCAAGCTAAATTGATACAAGAAATTGAAACAGATGTTAAGGCTAAAAAAGCTGAATTTAAACAAGCCTTAGCCGCTTCTGAACCGATGAAAACACTTGACGCATTAAAAGCTGAACTACGTACTAATGAAAGCGAATATAATGCTTGTTTAGCTAAATTCGACGGCATATACGAAGAAATGCAGTTGATGGAAGCGAACGGTGAAATAATCGATGCTGATATTAAGGCATTAATTGGATAGGTGAGGTTATGTCAGTATTAACAGAAAATTACATTACACCAGAGCAACGCAAAAAACTATATTATGCAGCTCAAGCTCTTGTTTTGCCACACGAGCGAAGCAATTCGGACACTGTAAAAATAGTTAGAGATAGCTTTATGACTTCTCTATATCCTAAAATTGAGCATTATAGCCAGTTAACAGAAAAGCAAGCAAATCATCTTATATCTGCAATGCTCCAACGTCAAGAAGATAGGCAAAGGACGTATAAAGACAGCGAAACAGCCAAACAAAAGCATGATAGATTGGTTGCAAAACTTATGGCAATCACTCTTGAAATGACTTTGCTTAATCAAAATTATGACAGCTGGGAATACATCATCGAAGGGCATACTCTTTCCGGGAATGCTCTCCGAAATTGGATGCAAGAAAAATTTAGAGCAAACCAATTGCCAGAGCGAGTTCGCAACCGCCTTTTTGCAACTTTCGTGAACCCGCTTCTAAACAAATGGCTAATAGAAGGCATGCTCAAACAACGCATCAAAGACACTACAAAATTCTACTGGAGCGACGCATCAATCGAGCAATTACAGTACCTAACCGTTAGGGCTGGTCAAATGCTGAATGTCGTCCAAACAAATAAAACGAATTTGCAAAACGATTTGCAAACGAGGGTAAACTAATGGAAGAGATTGTAATGACATCCGAGCGAAATGAAATCGCTAAAAACAATCTTAAAAGGCAGTTAAGGATGTTAAAATTGCTTGAAAAAAAATTCAACAGTTGGGTTTACATCGGCGGCGAAGATGCTTCTGCGATTGGTGCGGAGTTACATTCACAGCTGAACAAGGTCATCGACACTATTGAGTGGTTAATTATCAATCCAAAAGCTGAATTAATACGCTACTGCGTAACAATGGAAAGCAAAGACATCTTTTTGTATCGTGCGTTGACAGAAAACAACGCGTTAAGAGCTGAAATTAAAGATCTGAATGTTAAACTTAATTATGGGCTACAAAATGGCTAAAAGAACAAAGGTCGCAGAACCAAAACCAATCGAATTCTCATCACTTAATGAAGTTGATGGTGCGTTGTTTGAAATATCTCAATTAGACGCAAAAATTATGTTGATTGAAAACCAATATAATGAAACCGAACAACAATTACGGAATGAAGTAACCGCAAAAACAGCTCCAATGAGAGAGCAAAAAGCTATTATCGAAAAATCAATTAAAACCTATTGCGAAGAAAACAGGGAAGAATTTGGCAAGAAAAAATCCGTTGATTTAAAACATGGGTCGGTCTTTTTCCGACAAACACCTCCGAAGGTGTCAACTCTAAAAGGCATCACAATTAAAGCCGCTGTTGGATTAATCGAAAAATCAGTAACTTGGGCAAAAACCTTTTTAAGAACTAAAATTGAAATGGATAAAGATGCCATTTTAGCATGCCAAAAAGGTGGCGAAATATCCGATTCTGAATTGTCAGCAATGGGCTTGGAAATCACTCAAGATGAGATCTTCCAATATGAAATTAAAAATGCGATCGAGGTGGAATAAGCATGGAAGCTATCTTAATCAACATTGATGAAATAGAAGTAAATCCGATAAACAGTTCAATTTATGGCGAACCTGATATTGACGAGTCGTTTAAAGAATCCATTGCTAAATTTGGCATTTTGGAGCCTCTCCACGTCGTCGAATCAAAGCTACCTTACCCTGATGTAGAAAAGCGCTATACTCTTCTCTCTGGTCACCGTAGGTTGAAAGCGGCACAACTAAACAACATTGCAGAATTGCCTTGTATAATTGACTCTGCCCCAAACCGTGATTTTTGCGACTATCTTTTATTAGCTTTCAACCTCCAAAGAGTAAAAAATGAAGCAATAAAAGGACGCGAATATTCGGAGTACAAGCAAAAATTGAGCCACTTGTCGCAACTTAAAATGTTAAAAGGAGTTAACTTCACAGCAAACGACGTAGATAATGCCGTTTTTGCCTTAACGGAAAAGCTGGGTATTAATCTCGATAAACCGCTTAAAATTCCTCAATCAATTGCAAAACATTTGGGCATATCTTACGAAAAAGCGGAGATGTTGGCTACAATTATGAGCAACGATATAGCTCAATCTTTTGTCGATGCCGTGACTCAAGTTGGGGGCAGTCCAAAAAAAGCGAATGAATTAGTTCAGTTTTGGATGGATAGCCAAAAAGCATTGGAAAATGGCACCCAAGCAGGGACAGTTTATAATGAATTAATAGAAAAAATCAAAGCTATCTTTAAACCACTTGGTTATGACTTTTATCGCAATACACTGATGCCGATTAAAGTCATTAAAGAGAGGAAAAAAGAAGCCAACCCAACAAAAGAAGACGCGAAACAACTTACAATTGATTACCCAAGCTACGTAAGAAAAGATGATAAAAACACCGTGCCAAAAGGCAGCGAATATGTGTTTAACGCTGATGGCGAAAAGTACCTCGTAGATGTTGAAATATTATTAGAAAAAATTCAGGAGAAAAACCTATGGAAAAAGCTGTTGTAAAACCAGCCATTAAAGTCAACAATGCCAAATTATTGACGGTTGAAAAAAAGAAAGCTCAACCAACTCAAAAAAACAGCACTTCAAAAAGCGGAGTTGAAATATTTGAGTCTGTTAAATCGCAAATAGAAGAGCAAAAATCGCCTATTGATTTTATTGAGCATTTTTGCAAAAAATTAGACGTGCCCCCGTCGCAATTTTGGAATAAAAACCACTACTGGACTACTACAATTAAAAACCATACAGTTTCGCTTTATTCCGTGAAAGAAAGAGTGATGCTAAACAATGTAATGTCATACGAACATTATGTAATAGTTGAAATTAATGGTCAAACCTACTTAATTGATGCCGTGAAAATAGCTGAAATGATAATAACTTTAGAAGAGTTGAACTAATGCTATGCCCTGTCTGCCAATCTGACGACATAAGAGTTTACCATTCGCCTAATCGGCGAGATGTGGAAACAGAAAAGCGGCTTTTAGAATGCCAAGAGTGTTTTACACAGTTTTGGGCAGTCCAAAAGTTAGTCAGCATTAGACAGGGCAAAAAGCATGTGCCAATTGAAGAAGCTGAAGAGTTAATTCCGGCACTACAAAATCAATATTTCAAAACCATTGAAAATCGACATAACTACAGGCAGATAGAATTATGGCAAAAATAACATTGATAAAAAAGAAAGCTCGCGACATTGTCAAAGCAGGCATAAACGCAGGTAAATCACAAGCAGAAATATCCGAAAGTTTGACTGCTTATTTGAAAAGTTCAAAAAAAGCATTTGAAACCGATAAAAAGCGGAATTTTGCTGATATTGAAGCCGAAATGAAGCGATACAAAGAGTTTTTATTCGGAGCTACTGCGAAGCCAGAAGCAAGGCAAATTGCAACAAAAGTTTTAAAAGAAGCCGACAAAGATTTGGTTGCAGTTTGGAAAAATAGCCCAGAAGAAGCAATTAAAACTGTTGAAGAGGGTTTAAAAGATGGCAAATCTGCCAGCGAACTTTCAAAAAGCCTTAGCAAAAAATTTAATCTTGGCGAATTTAGAGCAAATACGATTGTCAGAACTGCAAAAAAAGGGTTCAACAGACTAAACACAATTCAACAGGCATTGTCCGCAGGTGTTGAAAATTTCAAATATGCAGGTCCAACATCAGGGACAGAGCATGACCTCTGCAAACGAAATGTTGGCAAGGTTTTTTCAATATCTGAAATACGGAAAATGCGTAACGGACAACGCGAACCAGTTGAAGCATATATGGGTGGCTATAACTGCCGCCATCATTGGGAACCAGTTGTTGATTCTGTTGATTCTAAAAAAGAGGTGGCACCTGTGGAAGAAAAAGACTTGCTAAATGCAATTATTGACAAAATAACGAACAATAAAAATCTTATAAAAGCGATAGAAAAAATCGGTGCAAAATTTGACGTTGTGAAGTCAAAATCTGGTAGTTCAATATCTACTTACCTAAAAATAAAAAAACAATTGCCAGACAGCCATTTAAGCGATGATATTTATGTTCTGCGACTTTCCGATCATAACACGACAATGCGGAATAATGACTGGAATAAAAGTTCTGAAATCATGTTTAACTATCGTTACAGCCCAGATGTCGAAAAGCAAATACTGGAGCTTCACGAAGAATATAAAAAAGCAAACCGCAGGCTGATTGAAACAGAAAGCCTGCCAAAAAAAACCACGCCAAACAAATCAGAATTGCTATCTAAAGTCAAAGAAGAAAAACAAGCAATATTTGATAAAGCGAATGTATTGTTGCAAAAAAGAGAGTATTACGTTGAAGAGAATGCCGTCGAAAGCAATATAGAGTTAATGCTTGAAATTCTCAATAGCTCTAACTTTGATTCGTATGCAGATTTTGAAACTTTAAGGCGATTAAACCGACAAAAAAACTTTAACAACAAAGTATATCCACCTGTATTTTATCTAAAATGGTAATATGGAATTATTTGACAAAACAAACGAAAAAACTCCAACCTGCCGGACATGCCAAAACCGGCAAAGTTGGCGGTGCGGAGGTCGTAACATCCAATACTGTGGTGTTACTGCTTCAAACAGGACTTTTAACAAATTACAAAAAATCAACTGTAACAAAACAGCATGCGTAAAATATAAAAAACGATGAAAACAATGAAAAATAAAGTATTAAAGGTTGTTAGGGTCAGTCACGGTAAAACAATATTTGGGAATGAATGGTTCACATTCTATTGCCCAAATTGCGAAAGCCGGTTAGATAAAAAAGCGGACTGCCCTCATTGCAAACAGCAAATTAATTGGAGGAGCAAATAATGGAATTGGTTAGCAAGGAATACATGGATGGCACAACAGTCTTCGCAAGTGAAGTAGGTACGTTCATGGTTACAATGATAGAGCATCCAGCTTTAAAAGACTTGTCGTTGTGCAAGAATGCTTTTTGCCCTTATAATGACCGCAACACTGGTCATTGCAGGTTCGCGGAGTTGGAAGGTCAAGCTAAAGGGTATATTCTAATAGATTGCAATATAAGGAGCAAATAATGAGCGACTCAATAGGTACCTTAACACCAGAATTTTTAAAGAACATATTTGGCGATCTCAAACCCCCAAAGCAAAAGGAGATGACAGAGCAAGAGGCAATTCATGCCTTATGGCTTGAAATAAACGACATCGCCGATAATTATGAAATGCTGCACAATATTCGCCTATTGTCAGCAGGAAGAAGCGAAAAAGGCAAATTAAAATTACAGATTAAAAGGATAAACAATGAATAATCGGAATATACTAAATGAGGCTTTACGCGATGAAGTTCTGGAAGTGGTTGCCCAAAAAACAGGCATCCCTATTGAGAGCATTTTAAGCCGGTCAAAAAAGCATGAAATACTCACCGCAAGGCAAATCGCTTCTTATATACTCGCAAGAGTGTATAACCTGCCTCTGAAAACAGTCGGTCATTGCGTCGGCGGTTATGACCACGCGACAGTCCTAAATTCTATTATGATTATAGAAGATTACATATTTTTGAAAAATAGGTATGAGTATGAAATCATTGAAGAGATTCTTGGACATTTTACTAATAAAAAAGCACTAATACTGTCTGCATAAATCAAAATAATTTATAATTTTGCAGGTGGAAATTAAGGAGTTTATGAAATGAAATGGTCAGACCTACGCAATATGGGCAACCGCCCAGAAAAACGCCGCTATCACGACGATATGGATGAATATATGGCACGTGAAAAGCGAAAAACAAGATGGCTATCAGTGGCATTTGCCATCATAATATTTGCCACATTATTTGCAATTGAATCACTATTCGATCACTTATTTTAAAAGGTTCACTATGAAAAAATCAGTAAAAACAGGCTTAATTGCCGTATCGTTCCCTATTGCAGTGTTGTTATTGTTTGCAATTGTTTATATAACAAATAAAGAGGATTTCGACGCAGAAGATGCAAAGAGATCCGCTGAAAATGCAAAGTTTGAATCAGAGTTAATAGAAAATATAAAAAGCGAATTTACAAAAGGAGTCGTCGATTCGGTAATATACGACGGCGAAAACGAAACTTTGACAATTCAATTAAAAGAAAACGATTTGAATGCAGATTATTTCGCAAACAAAACTGTTCTTGCAGCTCACTTTTTAATTGATCCAGCAAGGTATTTCTATTATTATCCATCCTTAAAAATGGTTACAGTCGTTGCTTATTATAAAAACGGCACTTATGAATCTTGCATGGTGTTGCGTAGTTCTTTGGAAAGGTTTATAGGCATAGAAATTAATAAATACAACTCTCTTGAACAGTTTAAAGCAGGTGTGTATCCTATTCTGACTGCAAATGCGGTAAAATATGCTGATAAATATATAAGCAATTAGTGGAGTAGAAATGAAAAAATATACATTCAATTCGTGGGTGAAAGCATGTTCACCAATTTGTACGCAAATGCGTGTAGAATATAAAGAAATGGACAATCCTGAAGTGTTCAAAAAAAAAGCCGATAAAGCCGGCTGGTCGGTCGAGGATTACGGCAGCTATATTTTGATGAGAAGATAAAAAAAGCCCGCAAATGCGGGCTTTTTTATTGCTTAAAACTTATGTTTGCAAGATTGGCAGCGAAATCATTTAAAATTGAAATTTCATCGTCAGTCAAACCCAACAAAGAGCGTCCTTTTTCTTCGTTAAAGAAAGCCCTTTCAGCCAACTCGGTATCCACCCAGCCCAACGTGAATTTCATAGCCTTTGAATCCGCATTGATGTACCCCAAGCCGTCCAACATATCGCCAGTCGCTCTCAGGTTCACTGTGCCACCTTGAAATTCATCAGGATAAACAATAGATTTGAACTTTTTATATCCGTTTATCAACAGCCAAGATTTGCCAGCTTTTGTTTTGAAAAAAACTACATTATCATTGCTTCTTTTAGCCTCGTTCGATAGCAATTTCATTTTGCTTCTTGTAATGCCACCCGCAGGTCTTGCGAACCACCGCTCGGAATATTTTTTAAAAGCACTGCCTTTTGCGTCTTTGCCGGATGCAGTTCTTTTTTTAATCAATTCCACTGCTTTTAAAGCTACTTTTTTTAAATCAGCTTCCGTTAATGTAACTTCTAATTTTAGCATCCCCTACTTCCTAAAAGAATTGTTGACCTGCTGGTTCTTCAGCCTTTTCAAAAAGTATGTCTGGTGTATTGTCCGGCTTATTCAATCGCAAAATTGAGTAAACATCATCAGAAGTAGTTGGAATGGCATTGGTTTTCAAAGTCTCTATAAAATCAGCTCTTTCCGTCATGTCAACATCTTCTGGGATTGTAATTTCAAAATGCCATGGTGCGTAAACAGCCGAAGAATCAAAATTAACCCTGTAATCTTGTGCGATCAGCTGATTAACTAATAATTCAGTCGCATATTTATCACTCAAAAATATGTCAGATGACATTTTCGCCAAAACTTGTAAAGCTGCACGACTTCCACCAGATGTTGGTAGTTCGGTTGTGTTGGCTTGACCTAAAATTGCAATCGAAATTGCAGTTTCCATTTTAGCAACAAGAGTTTCAAAAGATGTGCTTCCTTTTGCGTCGGTCATCGAGTGAAACATAAAGCTAATGGCATCAGACGACATAGTGTAGTTATTGCTCACAACAGATTGAACGGCTGATTCTGCCGATGTAATTTCATCGTCAGTCGCTCCGCGTTGATAAGTCGCCTGCACAATCCCTTTTAGCTTTTTATTGAAATTTGACCACTCTTTTAAGTTGTCATTAAGTAAAATTCCGCCTGTTTGAATTATGCGTCGCAAAACTCCGCCTCTTCTGAAATCGGAATTAATCTCTAAAATGTAATTATTTTGCAAATCATTGACAGATAAAACAAAATCTCTTTTCAAAGTGCTTGAACTTGCATCTAAAAAAGCAACCTCAAAATCGCTATACTTCTCTATTTCAGTTGGATCAAATCTTTTAAACAAAGAAGGCATCTTTTTGCCGTCAGAATATAGGTTCGACCAATCCCATTGGAGAGCAAAAACCCCATACATCGCTGCTTGGATTCTAAAGTCAAAGATAGAGTTGATTGCACGCTCTAAACGCCGTTCAGCTATTCTGCACTGTTCGGCATGTTGTGTGTTGCTTTTGTCATCGGCTGTAATCTTCCAATCAAATGATTTGACTGCTGTTTTGCGAGTTGTTATATTGCCACTTACACGCTCGTTGACAACTTCCAGTTGCATTAATGCGGACATTAATTGCCGGACATCGCGGTTTTCTGCCTTTTCATTATCAGCTTTCACCTGTGCAGCGAAAAGTTCTGGGAATGTTGGATAGTTCCGCGTTTTAAATATATTCCAAATGTATGCCATTTTAACACCTATTGATTATTGAAGCCAAGTTTTTTGCCTAAGTTTATTTTGCTCGAAATTTCAAAGCTGTAATGATAAGATTCTGTAGTTTCATTCACTAACGTGTACGTAATCCCTTCAGGGCGTATATATATGCCTGTTACTATCCGTTCATATTGGGCGATGTCGGTTTTCAGAAAAACTGACTGACCAATTTCAAAATCGGAAGAATCTTTTGAACTCATTACAAGCCATCCTCAAAATATTCCAAATAAATGCCATTTTAAAACCCTAAGATAAATCTATAATTTGTTGCTCTAATTCTTTGATTATAGCTTGCAATCTCTCATTTTCATCTTCCAAATTGCAAACTTGATTGTCGGCTTCTTCTCTCATTTTGCTGTTAGTTTCTCTAACATCTTCAATGTACTCTTCGATCCAATCATAAATGTCAATGGACATTGCAGTAGCAGTTTTAGAGCTGAAACTTTCTGAAAGCTTGTCGTATAACCCTTCTTTTATGCTTTTTGCTGCATCATTAATCAATGGGCAAGTGTTTTTATATTCAAAACTCATATCTTATCCTTAAAAGTGAAAACTTTATAATCATTAGTTCCAGAGCGACGACCAAAACCTCTATCAAAAATTGCTTGAATAGAGCAAATCAGCGAATCTGGTGCGTCATCGGTTTTCCCTGCCTTTTTCCCTCTGAAAGAAAAAAGCTGTGAGAGGTATTGTTTGCCATCTTTTGAATTTGCGAACCCTGGTGGGAATAGAATTTTGCTTTGTTCATAAAGCAATTGGCAGTTGGCTGAAAGCTCGTCAGTTTTATATCTTTTGAAGACGGAATAATTGTCTAGAAGTCGGATGTCCTCGTTGTTATCCCCATGGGCATCTAATAAATCTCTCCAGTAGCTTTCTTGCGACACGTTACCGTCAAAGCAAACCTGTACAATTTCTCTCGTCATCATCGAAAGGATGTTGTTGAACAATTCTAACGAACTACTGAAAGAGCGACATACAGCACTATTGATATAGAATTTGCCTGTTTTTGGGGAAAACAAGCATGCAGTGATTGCAGTTGTGTCACCTTTTCCTTTTTTTGCCAAGTTTTGGTCGGTATAGATGACACCTCTGCAATCTTTTGGCAATTCACTCCACTCTTGGTAATATTCTCGTTTGAAAATTTCGCCATCAGCTGGCATTGGATTTTGTTGATAGTTGCCTTGCCATGATGATTCGGAAGTAACGCCTAACATTCTGCGTAAATCAGCTTCGGAATTTGCAGGGAAACGTGAACGCCATAGTGAACGTCCCTTTTCCCATGCTCTAAATACGTGAACTTTTAGCCTTGTTTCTTGCAATTCCTCATCGCTGAATTTTTCTTGCTCTTCAATTAGTCGATTGGTTAGGCACCTTCTATCAAAATTGTTCGCAAAAACTGTCAAATTCGCTGAACTTACATCCAAAGATTCATAAGCTTCTTGCAATTTAGCTAATCTTTTGCTTACAGCTTCATTTGTAAAAGAGCTGTCTAATGTTTCAATATCATCGGCGACTAAACTTTCTGGTCTATCCAAACCTTCCAATTGACCGCGTACTGAACGATCGATTGAGAAGGCTTTATAAACGGCAGTACCGGAAGGGAAAAGAGTGCAAGAAAATTGCAAAACGTCTTTTGAAGCAATTTGTATATCTGGTCGAAAATCCTGCATAATGCGACCTTGCGAAAGGAATGTGAGCATAAAAGCAATGTATGCCTGTGCAGGTGGCAAATCTTCTGAAATAGCTCCTGTAAATCGCTTTTTCCTTGTCAATAGTTCCCATAGTTGGAATTTACGACCTGTTACTGATTTTGCGAAAGCTCTTGGACCGGCTATAAAATGAATGCCAGAAAGATTCATGATTTCGACAATTCTATGATGAAATGTTGCTGGCTTGGAAAACCCTTGCCTATATATTTTTGATGGGAAATAGATCCGGTCAAATGCCCAGAAGTCTTTTTGTGCCAATTGTAACCGTTTTTGCCTTTTGTCTTCCGTAAGTTCGCTTTCATCAAATCCAGTGCTGGCTTCAATAGACGAGCGAAGTTGATAATCTCTAAGCCATAAAGCTATCTCTTTGTCAAGCTCTTGCCGGAATACACTTTTAAAGTCCATCGGCAACCTCACGAGCTATTTTAATTGCATCGCTTTCGGTTATTGTCGATTTCAATCGCTTTGCAAATCTGTAAAGGAATTCTTTTTTTAGTGTATATTTTTCATTTTCATTTTGTGCTTTCAATACGTCTTCGCGTAACTTTTTAAGCTTTGCCAATTCCATAGCTATTTTTGTCCGCTCTTCTGGCTTGAAAGAATCGGTTCTTTTTAATTGCTCTTCGATTACTAAAATTTGTTGCATCAAAACATCAACATCGCTTTCATCAATTTTAATATGCAGCTCGTTGTAAATTTCTGCCATTCTTGCTTGCGAAACCGAGGAGTCTGTAAAAGCATAACGACCTAATTTTAGTTTTTCGACATAAGAGCGAACCTGCTCGTAACTGCAATTGTGTTTAATTGCATGGTCTTTCATGGAATAGTTTGGTGTCGATTTCTTTTTTTGTAAAAAATCACGAGCTATTCTAATCTGCGTATCCAATGGCAGTTTTAATGCTTTTCTTGCTCTTCTCATTAATCTTCTTCCGTATATAAATCTTCGTAATAATCGACGCCCCAAAACAAACCTTCTAATGCTATTTTGCAATCTTCCATTGATATGCTAAATATATCAATGCTTTTCAATTCAAACCCTCGAAATGCCGTTAATAAATTTAAGATCCGTGATGTTAGCAAAATTGCGGATGATTTGTGAGCTTGGACATCAGAAACCTCAGCAGAGGCACTGCAAAGAATTGTTGTATCCATCGCCCCTTCAACCATGCCAGATTCATACTTCTTCCCAGCATAAGGAGCTGTGTAAATCGCTATAAAAGGAGAAGCCATCGCTGGTATTTCGCCAATTTTGCCAACTACTATGTTGTCCGTTGGCACTTGCAACCCTGTTGCGTAGTCAGTTAGCTTTTTTACTAATGCAGCTTCCGTATCGCTAAAATTCATAACAGCCCTCCATGCTACCAGTCATTGACCGTGCAGGAGAATCTCCCCCGTCGCTATGATTTGTTAAAATGTTAATTGCTTTGTCGTAAATGTTGTTATAGGTTTCGGTGTTTTCTTTGCTGTCGGCACCTTGAGCGTAAATGTATTGAATTAGCCACATTGCAGGCAGTTTAACCCAATTGGGGGCGTCTGCATTATCTGCCGGCACATCAAGCGACGTTATCGACGTTATTATTGAAGCTGCTTGAGCTTCAAAGCCATCGAAATCTTCATCGGTTAATTTGGCAATTAATTTTCGAGTACCGGATGCTCCGGCTAATTTTTCAAATTCAACTTTGCTAATAAACGGCATAATTTAACCACTTTAACAGTTCAAAAAGTCTAATTCAAAATTAAAGTCAAAAAAAAATTATAAATAGTCGTATATGACTATAAATTAAAATAGTATAGCATTAATTTTGAACTGTGATTGTGGCGAATATGTCGCTATGTTTAATTTAACGGATTCATCTATGGATTTTGCAAAAATATTAGAAGCAATTATCAAACTTGCCGCCACAAAGGGTGGCGTTGATAAACTTACGTCGGAGGAAATTGAATCTATTGTTTCGCCTCAAGACACACCACCAGACTTTATGGAAAAGTTTAAATCATTATTTAATCGCCCACCGAAGCAGGAACCCCCAAAATCAAGTTACACATTTGAAGAAATGCAGAGCGAATTGAAAAAAATCGCCGAAACATTCGGTGGTGAAATTAAAACTTTGAAAGACATCATCGGCGAACAGGCAAACAAAACCAAGTCTTACGAAGAGGAAATGAAAAAAAGAGTTGACGCAGAAAACAAAGCCAAAATCAAAGTCTTCCTTGAAAAAGCAGTTGCTGATGGAAAGTTGGCTACCGAAGAGGGCGGTTATTTTGAAGAAGCTGACAAAAAAAGCAAATACCAATTGCTTTTAGAAAAAGATTACGATTCGTGGAAAACAGAAATTGAAGCAAGGAAGCCTGTTGTTTCTAA
>JFJP01038731.1_pt1 | contig 16012 bp, 9 predicted proteins | sample 431651 | NCBI WGS metagenome assembly JFJP01 (sample SAMN02602958, study PRJNA72255) | Microbial mat metagenome, whole genome shotgun sequencing project. | biome: fresh water; feature: sink hole; material: water; isolation source: purple microbial (photo- and chemosynthetic) mats found in... | reverse complement strand
GCGGCCAGGTCGGACCAATTCCAGAAACCGGTAGCCAAGCCTGCAAGCATAGCCGCACCTGTAGCGGTAGATTCTACATTTTCGGGGCGTATCACCTTATTATTCAGAATATCTGACTGAAATTGCATCAGAAAATTGTTGGCAGTACCACCACCATCTACTTTCATATCGGTAAGTTTCAGCTTGGTATCGGCCTCCATAAGCTTGGCCAAATCGCAGGTCTGGTATGCTATGGATTCAAGGGTAGCTCTTACTATGTGTTCGCGCTTGGTACCTTGCGTAAGACCTATGATGGTGCCTCGTGCGTACATGTCCCAATATGGTGCACCAAGCCCAGAGAATGCAGGCACTACATACACTCCCTCAGTAGAAGATACCTTGTTGGCCATATCCTCGGTTTCGGAAGCGGTATTGATGATACGCAGGCCATCACGCAGCCATTTTATGGCAGCTCCAGTAGTAAATACGCTACCTTCAACGGCATAGGTTACCTGGTTTTCTACTTGCCAGCCTATGGTGGTAAGCAATCCGTTTTCTGAGAAAACAGGGGAACTACCTGTATTCATCAGCATAAAGCATCCGGTACCATATGTGTTTTTTGCCTGACCGGACACAAAACAATTTTGCCCGAAAAGAGCTGCCTGCTGATCGCCGGCTATGCCACTGATGGGAATTTTGTTTCCTTCAAACCATTCGGGATGCGTATAACCGTAGATCTCCGACGAAGATTTTACTACAGGCAAAACCGACTCTGGTATGCTGAATATATTGAGCAGATCCGCATTCCACTCTAGGGTATTTATGTCAAAAAGCATGGTACGTGATGCATTGCTGGGGTCGGTGGCATGCACAGTGCCCTTGGTGAGGTTCCAGATAAGCCAGCTATCTATAGTACCCATGAGTAAGGTACCATTGGTTGCTTTTATACGTGCTTCAGGTATATTCATGAGTATCCATCGAGCTTTGGATGCTGAGAAATATGAGTCGAGCACCAACCCTGTAGTTTCTTTTATATATTTTTCTAAACCTTCAGATTTTAGTAGGTCGCAAAACTGGGAGGTTCGCCTGTCTTGCCATACTATAGCGTTGTAAACAGGTTTTCCAGTTAGCCTGTCCCACATTACCAGTGTTTCTCTTTGGTTGGTTATACCAATGGAATCTATCTCGGTTGGTGATATGTTGGCTGTCCGCATAGCTCTATATATCACTTGTAACTGTGAGTTCCATATTTCATCGGGGTTGTGTTCCACCCAGCCGGGTTCCGGGTAGTACTGCGGAAACTCCTGTTGTGCTAAAGATATAATTCTGAATTGCTTATCGAATATGATAGCCCTTGAACTGCTTGTGCCCTGATCGAGGGAGAGTATATACTTTTTCATGCGTAAAAAAACTAATGCAATGCAAAGCCAAATTAGAAAATTATTTTCGCATTATTATACTATTTTGTAAAATAGAGCCTAATTTTGAACAACAAAAATAGATGCTATGAAAATATTAGTTACTGGGGGTATGGGGTACATTGGCTCTCATACTGTAGTTGAGCTAAGCAAGGCTGGTTTTACGCCAATCATTGCCGACAATTTGTCTAATTCACAGATCTCTGTGCTCGATGGATTAGAGAAAATAACAGGTACACGATTTGCATTTTATCCAATAGATGTATGCCGCAAAGATGCTCTCAATACCCTGTTGGCCGATCATCCGGATATTCAGGGCGTAATACATTTTGCTGCTAAAAAGGCTGTAAACGAGTCGGTGGTTAATCCATTACTATACTATAGCAACAACCTGAATTCGCTGATAAGTATTCTGGAAGTCATGATTGAACACCATATACCCAATCTTGTATTTTCTTCTTCGTGTACCGTATATGGCCAGCCCGATGTGCTGCCTGTAAAAGAAGATTCACCTGTAAAACCTGCTATGTCGCCTTATGGAAATACCAAGCAGATTGCAGAAGAAATTATTTCGGACAGTTTACTGGCGCATCCTTTGCTCCGGGCTATTTCGCTCCGATATTTTAATCCAATTGGGGCACACCATAGCGGACTTATCGGTGAATTGCCATTGGGGGTTCCTGCCAATCTGGTTCCATATATCACTCAGTGCGCCATTGGCTTGCGCAGTAAGGTAATGGTGTATGGTAGCGACTACAACACGCCCGATGGTACCGCCATTCGCGATTATATACATGTAGTAGACTTGGCCAAGGCGCATGTAGTGGCACTCAAAAGAATGCTTGGAAATAAACAAAAATCAAGTTACGAGGTATTCAATTTGGGTACCGGTATTGGTTTGTCTGTTCTGCAGATCGTAAAAACTTTTATACAAACCAATCAGGTGAATTTACCTTACGAAATAGTGGATAGGCGGGCAGGTGATGTAGAGCAGGTGTGGGCTGATACCAGCTACGCTAACGAAGAACTTGGATGGAAAGCCCTATTGGGAATAGAAGAAATGCTGGCTTCGGCTTGGAAATGGGAACAATATTACCGCACTAACAACAAGCAATAGTATGCACCTGAGAGACCATATTCCGGAACCCTGGCGGGTATTTCTGGGGGAGAAATTGATCACTCTGTATTGGCAAATCATCGAAGATTTTACCCGCGAAGTGTATGCCTCACAAATAGTTTTCCCGCCGTATGAGAAAGTATTTGAAGCGCTGAAGTGGTGCAATCCAGAGAGCGTGAAGGTGGTGATACTCGGACAGGATCCATATCATGGCACCGGGCAGGCCAATGGTTTGTGTTTTTCGGTACACAGGGGGATTGCTCTGCCTCCTTCATTGCAAAACATATACAAAGAGATGCACACCGACCTGGGTATACCACCCGAAAAGCATGGCGATTTGACTCCCTGGGCCTGGCAAGGTGTATTGCTGATTAATGCTGTGCTTACTGTGGAAAAAGATAAGGCAGCCTCGCACAAAGGACAAGGCTGGGAATGGTTTACGGATACCATCATTCAGATGCTTTCGAAAGAAAGCGAAAATCAGGTATTCATACTCTGGGGCAATCAGGCACGCAGCAAGAAGGCGCTCATTGATTCCCGAAAGCATCTGATCATAGAGTCTGCACACCCATCGCCTTTGTCTGCTTACAATGGTTTCTTTGGTAGCAAACCTTTTTCACAAGCCAATGAATGGCTCACCACCCGAGGTATTGCCCCCATAGACTGGCATTTGTAAACAAAGGGCTGAGGATATTGTTTAGGATTCCATTTCGCGCTATAAGCTCTCTTAACATACTTTTTTATAGACATAAAATTTCCGAAAGTGCTGAAACTCTCTTGAACTTCAGAAAATAACTTACCTGACCATGTATGTCAACAGTGATTTATAATAAGTCTTTGTGTAGTGCTTGAGTAGCTCAAGATTTTTTGGGCTTATACTTGAGGCGCATCCATACGTTGATGCATGCCAATCTGGATGAGGCCATACACACAGCTATACAACAAAGCTTTACTGCACTCATCTTGTGTATAGAGTATTTATTTGATATATTTCTGAGCAGATTTCATATTTTTGACTTATTTTTATATGCAAAATTAATACGCAGAAACAGATACTTTAGGAATGCACATACAGGCACTCAGAGAAGCCGTTGAACTAAAATTTGGACAACCAATACGTTACACCAAAGATTGTGCGCAACTATCAAAAGTAATGCATGATCAGACGGGCCGTGTACTTAGCGTTTCTACCCTCAAAAGATTCTGGCAATTAATACAATCACCTTTCAAACCTTCTGATTATACCCTCGATTCACTTTCTATTTATATCGGATATGCCAACTGGGAAGCTTTTAAAGAAAATTACAATGCCGGTGCTGAGCCAAGTATTTGGAACAAAACAAAAAAAATAGCCCGCAATATATCTGATATTCAAATGTACAGCGTGATGCAGCGCCTCCAGACCTCTATCTCAGGCCTGATACCGCGCCATTTCTTATTTATAAAGTATCAGAAACTAAAATCGAATGAGCAAACTGCTACTGCACTTATTGGCATCTCGGGCATTGGTAAGAGTGCAGCCACCATCAAGCTCATTCAGTCTATAAACGAAGATGACTCCAACAACGACATTGGTATTTTCATAGATACATACCTCCTGCTCAACCAAATGAACACCCCTACCAGGGTAGGTGCTTGGCTCGCCAAGCAATTCTACCCGCTCAACTCTGTTGAAGACATTTGGCAGCACCTCAATGATAAACGTACCGAATACGACGGCAAAATGCTAATCGTATTCGATGGGCTCGATGCATTGCGCTATACACCCGAAGTTGGGTATCCCATACTGAGCGATATACTCGATTTTATATGGCATATCTCAAAGTTCAAATGGATAAAAGCCATAGTAAATTGCCGGCCTGAAACCTGGAAAGACATAAGCTACCATATACACCAACATATGAACCAGCAGTCTATCTGGTTCGAAATTCAATTCAATATTCAAAACACCATACTGCCTACTCTGCCTGAGCTTACATCAGCTGAAATAGAGCAAATAGCCAAAATAAACCAAACCAAACTCAATCTTTCGGGCATACACAAATACGATCCCGAATTGAGCGACCTTCTCAAGCATCCGTTTTTCCTGAGTATATATATGTATCTGAGCAAGTCGAACCCTGAGCCCAATTTCATAGAGATACTGCAGCATTATTTTGCAAACTATGTACTTGGTGGCATACTTCGTAACGAAAAACGCAGAATCCTGCTCGACTACCTTACCCAAACACAATGGGCAAAATCTGATCAGTTTGTTGCCATTCGCAATATGAGCACCATCACCGCATACCCTTCTGCATACCAAGAACTCATAAGAAGTGGTGTGATTGAAGAAGCCGAAAAAGTGGCCCAGTACCTCAATATTATCACCCACATATATTTCAGCCAACCTGTGTACCTTGAGTTTATTATGGTAAACGAATGGTTACAACGATATGCGCTGTCTGATACACTTATATCCAGATTACAAGCATTTTATCAGGAAAATAATTACATACTACATCGCATTTACCTCTGGCTCATGCGATATGCCATAGCCGACGGAAATTCTGAAGTCGCCAACCAACTGCTGGCCGCTGCCCAAAGTGTCCCTAATTACAAGCAAATTTTCAACCTTTCTAAGGCTCCAACGCTTTTCTAGCACATTACTTTTCTGATCTGCTTTTTTTACAATAAATTTAAAAACAAAGCCATCTGCCTATGTTTTTTTTTATATCTTTGCTAAAACCACAAAATTTAACAATCAAATATCTGATATATGAGTTATCTTCAGTTTGATAAACAACAACTGATAAACCTGAATTATGCGCTTAAACGCGAACTTTTACGCAGCAACCGGGCAGGGTCATATTCCAACACTACTATTACTTTTTGCAATACTCGCAAGTACCATGGCATACTGGTTTGCCCGATTCCGGAACTCGACAATGAAAATCACGTACTTGTATCAGGTCTCGACGAAACCATCATTCAGCACGGGCAAGAGTTCCACTTTGGCAGCCGAAAATATCCGGGCAACAATTATTCACCCCTAGGGCACAAATACATACGCGAGTTCAATTCCGAACCCATACCCCAACACATATACCGTGTAGGTGGCGTTTTACTTAAAAAAGAATTGCTCCTTACCGAAGAAGACGAAAACATTCTCATTCGCTACACCCTGCTCGATGCACACTCAAGTACCCGCATCAAGCTTCAGCCTTTTCTGGCTTTCAGGCAGGTTCACAAGCTCAGCAAAGCCAATATGTACGCCAATCACAGGTTCGACAGTATTCCCAACGGCATAAAAATGCGCCTCTACGAAGGCTATCCTTTCCTCAACATGCAATGTTCTGTAAAAAATGAATATACGCATGCCCCAGACTGGTACTACAACGTAGAGTATATGGAAGAAATGGATCGTGGGTACGAAGCGCACGAAGACCTATTCTCTCCTGGCTTCTTCGAAATGGAAATAGAGAAAGACAAGCCTATCATTTTCAGTGCCGGCCTTACCGAAATGAAACCCGAGACCCTGAACAAAAAGTATAACGCAGAACTCAAATCCAGAATTCCGCGCGACAACTATATCAACAACCTCAAAAACTCTGCTCAGCAATTTTTTGTAAAAAGAGATAAAAAAACATACGTCATTGCAGGGTTCCCTTGGTTTGGTGTATGGGCCAGAGATACGTTTATTTCGCTACCGGGTCTTACCTTGGCTCAGGACGATGCAAAGGCTTGCAAAAGTGTGCTCAACACCATGAGCGGACACCTGCACAAAGGCCTGTTCCCAAACATGGGAACCGACCCCGATGCCGATGTGAACAGCGTAGATGCGCCACTCTGGTACGTGTGGGCTGTGCAACAGTATGCCCTCTTCACCGACAAGCACAAAGAGGTTTGGAAAGAATGGGGTAAACACATCATCGAAATTCTCGAAAATTTCAAAAGCGGTACCCGCTATGGCATAATGATGAAAGAAAATTCGCTCATTTACGCCGGTGCACCGGGCAAAGCCCTCACATGGATGGATGCACTCGTATTTGGCGAGCCTGTTACGCAACGCAAAGGTTTCAACGTAGAAATAAACGCACTTTGGTACAATGCCATTCAGTTTGCCCTCGAAGTGGCCCAACTGGCCGGCGACCACAAATTTGTTGACGAATGGAAAGATATGCCCGAAAAAGTGGCGCAGTCTTTCCTGAGTACTTTCTGGAACGACGAAAAAGCATACCTCGCTGACTATGCCGACGAAAAAGGTCCAGATTGGAGCGTACGTCCGAATATGGTATTCGCTACATCTTTACCATACTCACCACTCAACGAACACCAAAAGCGTGCTGTACTCTATCGCATAGAGAAAGAACTGCTCACCCCCAAAGGTTTGCGCACTCTTTCGCCTGCACACGAAAAGTACAAAGGCAAGTACGTCGGAAATCAGCCCAACCGCGATGCTTCATACCACCAGGGTACTGTGTGGCCATGGTTGCTCGGGCATTATGCCGAAGGCCTGCTCAGAGTGAATGGAGTTAACGCTATTCCCGCAGTAGAACGTATGTATTTCGAATTTGAAAAAGATATGACCATAGGTGCCATTGGTACCATTCCCGAAATTTATGACGGCGATCCTCCACACGATCCCAAAGGTGCTACCTCGCAAGCATGGAGCGTTGCCGAAGTTCTGAGAATGGCATATTTAATAGAAAAGTATAAACAATTATAAGCAAGAGCATGAGAGTTTTAATGTTTGGATGGGAATTTCCGCCGCACATAACCGGCGGTTTAGGTACTGCCTGCTACGGGCTTACCAAAGGTCTGAAAAGCATCCCCGGAACCGAAATCATTTTTGTTGTTCCTAAACTTTGGGGTGATGAAGACAAACGTTCTGTTGAACTTGTTGGAGCCGGTGATATACCCGTTTTGCAACGCATAGAAACCACTCAACAGTATTTCAGGGAAGATTCTTTTTCAAATAATGTAGCTCAGCAAACCTTTGATGAGCAATTGTACTCAATCGACCAACTATACGATCACGTTACTTTTGTTGAAATTGCTTCTTTGCTTTCTCCATACCTCTCCCCCGAATATTTTGAGCAAATCATAAAAGAGAAAAAACTCGAACGTTCAAAAGTTGCCATCACCAAAGAAGGCAAACTGGTGTACCGCGAAAATGGTGTGGTAAAATATGTAACCGTAGATTATAACGAGTCTTTTGGTGTCGACGATTTTGGTCGATACACATTTTCAGGTACTTATGGCCCTAACCTGATGACAGAAGTAGCCAACTATGCCAAAGTAGCTCCACGTATAGCCTCCAATTATACTTTCGATATCATTCATGCACACGACTGGCTTTGTTATCCTGCTGGTGTTGCCGCCAAAAAGATTTCTGGAAAACCGCTGGTTATCCACGTGCATGCTACCGAGTTCGATCGCAGCGGCGAAAGCGTAAACCAACCCGTATACGACATCGAAAGATATGGTATGGAAAATGCCGACCGCATCATCACCGTGAGCAACCTTACCCGAAATATAGTGATTGAAAAATATGGCATAGACCCCGACAAAGTTTTTACCGTATACAATGCTGTTGAACCCGATATGTCGGAAAGAAAAAAAGAAACCAAAAAAATTGATGACAAAATAGTTACTTTCCTCGGTAGGGTTACTTTTCAGAAAGGACCGGATTATTTCATCGAAGCTGCATTCAGGGTACTCAAACGCATGGATGGGGTCAGGTTTGTAATGGCAGGAAGTGGTGATATGCTCAAACGCATGATAGACCGTGCCGCTGAACTCAATATTTCCGATAGGTTTCACTTCACCAACTTCCTCAAATCCGATGATGTGAAACGTATGTTCGATATTTCTGATGTGTATGTGATGCCTTCCGTTTCTGAACCTTTTGGTATTTCTCCACTTGAAGCCATGCGGGCAAATGTTCCTGTTATTATTTCAAAACAATCAGGCGTTGCAGAGCTTCTTGAACATGCTGTTAAAGTTGACTATTGGGACATAGATGCCATGGCCGATGCCATATACGGCATTCTTAACTACAAAGCTCTTTCCGAAGTATTCAAAAAATACGGTCGCAAAGAAGTGGACGATTTGCAGTGGGAAAATGCGGCTCACCATGTTCACAAAGTTTATCTATCAGCACTTTAATCTGAATAATAGCATTTTATAATATTGTAAAGAAATATTTCATGAGAACTATCTGCCTTTATTTCCAAGTACATCAGCCCTTCAGGCTCAAAAGATATCGGTTTTTCGAAATCGGACACGATCACAATTATTACGATGAGTATGCAAATTATAGTATTCTTCGTAAAATAGCCGATAAATGCTACCTGCCTGCCAACCAGATTATTTATGATCTGATTCAGAAACATGGCAAAAAATTTAAAATCACTTTTTCTCTCTCTGGTTCAGTCATAGATCAGTTTGAAAAATATACCCCCGATGTGCTCGAAAGCTTCAAGCGTCTGGCCAAAACCGGATGTGTAGAATTTCTTTCCGAAACATATGCACACTCTTTGTCTTCGCTCAAAAGCAAAACTGAGTTCTTCGAACAGGTTCACGCCCATGCCGAAAAGATAAAACAGCATTTTGGCTCAACGCCTACTGCTTTCCGAAATACAGAACTTGTGTATAGCGACTATATTGGCGAAATGGTTTCTGAGCTGGGTTTCAAAGTAATGCTTACCGAAGGTGCCAAACACGTACTCGGATGGAAAAGCCCAAACTACATGTACTATAGCGCCAACAACAAGAAGCTGAAAATGCTACTCAAAAACTTCCGGCTTTCTGACGATATTGCCTTCAGGTTCTCAAACAAAGCATGGGAAGGCTGGCCACTTACTGCCGAGAAATTTGTTGACTGGCTTAACATTGCAGACCCCAAAGAAGAAGTTATAAACCTGTTTATGGATTACGAAACCTTTGGCGAACACCAATGGGCTGAGTCTGGCATTTTCGAATTCCTCAAATCATTCCCCGACACCGTATTCAAAAATTCCGATTTCACTTTCCACACTCCTTCTGAGCTGGCCGACCTTATGCAACCCGTGGCACCTATACATGTGCCATATCCCATTTCATGGGCCGACGAAGAACGAGACCTTACTGCATGGCTTGGCAATGAGTTACAAGACGAAGCTTTTGAGAATCTTTATAACCTAGAACCCATTGTAAAAAAATGCAACGATCCGGCCCTGCTCAAAGATTGGACTTACCTGCAAGCCAGCGACCATTTCTACTATATGTGTACTAAGTTTTTCTCCGATGGCGATGTGCACTCCTATTTCAATCCTTACGATTCGCCTTACGATGCGTTTATCAATTACATGAACGTACTGAGCGACTTTACCATACGTCTGAAAAAAGCAGCCGAAAACTCATTGGGCGATATGACACCAGACAGTCCGGAAGAAATTGCCAGCCTCATTGACAAATACCAGCTTGAAATTCAGAAACTGAAAGAAAAGATGGAGAGTAAAAAAACAAAGGCTATTGACAAAACTAAAAAACAACCTGCTGCCATAGATAAAACTAAAAAGCAACCTGTTCCTATTGATATTACCAAGAAGGAGCCCGAAAAGCTTATGCCTCACTCCGAAGACAAAAAGAAACCTGCCCAGAAAAAGGAAGCCAAACCTTCTACTCCTAAACCTAAAAAGAAGAAGGAATAACTTTTATAAGCATACAAAAAATGAGAAACCTGATAAAAAACCCTTTGTTTGAATCAGGTTTTTCTTTTTACTCAGTCTAAATTTCAAATTTCGGCAATCTTTGCAAACGATTGAATGGGATTTTGTATTAAAAAATAGTACCTTACAGAACATGCCCATCCCAAAATCATTGTTTTATATGCAAGAAATTTGCAACTTTGGACCGTAAGTTCAAAATTTACCATATGCTGTAAGTATTCATTCAAAACCCATTCAACAGCATACTTTTAAAACGTAATAACCATAAACAGAAATATATGGACGATAAATTACTCAAACCGGATTATATATTTGAAACCAGCTGGGAAGTTTGTAACAAAGTAGGCGGTATACATACCGTTGTGTCTACAAAAGCCCTTACATTGGTCAAAGAATATAAAGACAATCTGATTCTCATTGGACCCGATGTTTGGCGCGAAACCAGAAATAATCCGGAGTTTACTGAAGACAAAAAGCTTTTCAGCACTTGGAGAAAACGTATGGCCGAAGAGGGAATTAAAGTGAAGATTGGTCGTTGGAATATTGTTGGAAAACCTGTTGTTTTCCTGGTTGATTTCTCGCCTTTCTTCTCTCTCAAAAACGAAATATTCTCCGAATTCTGGACCACATACCAGCTCGACTCTCTGAGCGGCCAATGGGACTATATAGAGCCTGCTACTTTTGGCTACGCTGCCGGCAAGGTGATCGAAAGTTTCAACAAATACCAGTTGAATATAAGAGACAAAGTGGTTGCGCACTTTCACGAGTGGATGACCGGTACCGGTATCCTGTACCTCAAAAGCCACGCACCACAAATAGCTACACTCTTTACAACCCACGCCACTGCTGTGGGGCGCTCTATTGCCGGTAACAGACAACCTCTTTACAAAAACCTGAATCAATACAACGGCGACGCCAAAGCCCGCGAATTTAATATCATATCCAAACATTCGCTCGAAAAAATAACTGCTCACGCGTCCGACTGCTTCACCACAGTGAGTGATCTTACTGCTGCTGAATGTAGCCAGTTTCTCGAAAAACCTGCAGATATAGTTACGCCAAACGGTTTCGAAGACAACTTTGTACCACAAGCAGATGTATTTGCAAAAAAACGTGCCGATTCGAGAGCCAAACTGAAGCAAGTTGCCGAAGCAGTGCTTGGTTACGAACTTGCCGACGATGTCAAATTTGTAGGTACCAGCGGTCGCTATGAGTTCTGGAACAAAGGTATAGATGCCTTCATTGATGCCATGGGTAGCCTGAACCACCGCGAGCGTTTCAACAAAGACATAGTGGCTTGGGTACTTGTACCTGCCAACAACTATGGTCCCCGCCGAGATCTCATCGAAAGACTCAACGGTAATGATAAGAGCAATACTCCGCTCAGCAACCGTTTTATGACCCACAACCTGCACGATTCTGAATACGACCCTACTCTCAACAGGCTCAAAGAATTAGGCATCACAAATGGCCCTGAGCAGCACGCTAAGGTTATTTTTGTTCCTTCTTACCTCAACGGCGAAGATGGTATTTTCAATATCGGCTACTACGATTGTCTTATCGGATTAGATCTTACTGTATTCCCATCATATTACGAGCCTTGGGGTTATACTCCGCTCGAGTCTCTTGCTTTCCACGTACCTACTGTTACCACCACTTTGGCTGGTTTTGGTTTGTGGGTTAAAAGCAAAATGAGCGAAATTCACGACTGCGTTGGTGTCGTTGAACGTAACGACGAAAACTACCCACAAGTTGTTGAAGATATTGCAAACCGCATTATCCTTTGTTCATACAAGGCCGAAGAAGAAATACATCTTGCACGCGAAAATGCTTATTTCGTTTCACGTACTGCATTATGGAAAAACCTTATCAATTACTACAAAGAAGCCTATTCTATTGCCCTTTCGCAAGTTGCCAAACGCAACACCGACAGCTCTTATACTCCTAAGTTCGAAACACTGGTTAGCGTTAAAAAACCAAAATCGCAACGCCCGAACTGGAGGGTCATCTCTGTTCAGCCAAACCTGCCTATGGAATTCAAAGGTCTTGAAGAAATTTCAATGAACCTTTGGTGGAGTTGGAATTATGAGGCGCGCGAGCTATTTGAGATGATTGGAACAGGATTATTCAAGAGAGCTGAATATAACCCCGTGAAACTCCTTAAAGAGGTTTCTATCGACCGCTTCAACGACCTTAAAAACAACAACGATTTCGTTACAAAATACCGCCACGTATATTCGCAATTCAATGCTTATATGGCGGAAAAGCCTAAAGCGGAATCTATGAAAATAGCCTATTTCAGTATGGAATTTGGGTTGGCTGCTGCTGTGAAAATTTATTCTGGTGGTTTGGGTATTCTCGCCGGAGATTATCTGAAACAGGCTTCTGACCAAAACGTACAAATGGTTGGTGTTGGTTTGCTTTACCGCTATGGTTATTTCACCCAAAAACTTTCTGTGGGTGGCGAACAAATGGCTATATACGATCCTCAAAACTTCTCCGAACTTCCTGTTCATAAAGTAACCGATGCCAATGGTGATCAGGTTACCGTTCGCATCATCATGCCCGGACGCTCTGTATACGTTCAGGTATGGCGCGTGCAGGTTGGCCGCATTCCACTTTATCTGCTTGATACCGACTTCGAACGCAACTCGCACGAGGACCGCACCATCACTCATTACCTGTATGGTGGCGACAATGAAATGCGTCTGAAACAAGAAATTGTGCTGGGTATTGGTGGTATTCGTGCTCTCAATTTGCTAGGCATTCACCAAAACATATTCCACATAAACGAAGGCCACGCCGCTTTCATAGGCATTGAACGTCTCAGGGAATTTATTCAGGAGAAAAACTTCACTTTTGCTGAGTCGCTCGAATTAGTACGTGCTTCTTCGCTTTTCACCACACATACTCCCGTAGCTGCCGGTCACGATGCATTCCCCGAAGAGCTCATCATGACTTATATGGGTCATTACCCCGAAAGATTGCGTATTTCTTGGGAAGAATTTATAAACCTCGGAAAACACAATCCTACCGATAAGCATGAGAAATTCTCAATGAGCCAGTTGGCTATTTCTGCTTCGCAGGAAGTAAACGCGGTGAGTTGGCTCCACGGAAAAGTTACACGCGAGATGTTTACCTACCTATGGGATGGTTATACTGAAGAAGAATTGTATATAGGCTATGTGACCAACGGTGTGCATTACCCTACATGGACTTCCAGGTATTGGAGAAAACTCTACGAAAAACATTTTGGTAAAGATTTCGACAAAAACCTTGAAAAACGTGAACTTTGGAACAAAATATATACTGTTCCCGATGCTGAAATCTGGACTGTACGTCAGCAATTGCGTTCTATATTGTTTGAAGATTTGCTTGAGCGCCTGAGTGCTTCTATAGCCAAACGCCACGAAGACCCCAGAAACTTGCTTGCAATAAAGAGTGCTCTGAATAAAGACGTTCTTACAATTGGGTTTGCCCGAAGATTTGCCACATACAAACGTGCTTACCTCCTGTTCCAGGATACCGAGCGCCTGAGTGCCATTGTAAACAATCCCGACATGCCGGTTCAATTCCTGTTTGCAGGTAAAGCCCACCCGGCCGATGTGGAAGGACAAGAGCTCATTGAAGCCATTGTTGAAATCTCACACAAACCCGAATTTATTGGTAAAGTAGTATTCATTGAAAACTACGACATGGAACTTGCCTCCAGAATGGTACAAGGTGTGGATGTATGGCTCAATACGCCTACCCGCCCCCTCGAAGCATCTGGTACAAGTGGTATGAAAGCAGTAATGAACGGTGTACTCAATTTCAGCGTACTCGATGGCTGGTGGGTAGAGGGTTATAAAGACGGCGCCGGATGGTCGCTGCCCGAAGAACGTACATTCCAGAACCAACAGTACCAAAATGAACTGGACTCAGATATGATTTACAACACGCTTGAAAACGAAATCATACCTATGTTCTACGATCGCGATAGCCAGAACATACCACTTCGCTGGATTCAATACATCAAAAACTGTATTGCTAATATTACCCCGGATTTCACTACCAAACGTATGCTCGACGACTATATTGAGCGTTTCTATTCTAAGCTATTCACCCGTACCAAACTTATCACTGCAAATGACTATGAGCTAGCTCAGAATATAGCTTCTTGGAAAAAACGTATGTCGATTGGATGGGAAAGTGTTGAAATCATTTCGATAAATACCCCCGATATCATGCAACAACCATTAGTGATTGGCGAGGAGTATACCGGAGATGTAGTCATAGATTTGAAAGAACTGCCATTGGACAGCGTGGGCATGGAATTGCTCATGGTTACCAATACCGGTGAAAAAACCACCATAGTCGGCCGTTTCGAAATGGTACAGTCTCACGTGGATGGCAAAGTGGTTACTTTCTCAATGAAACTGCAGCCTTCGTTGCCAGGTATGTTCAACTACGGTATACGTATGTATCCGAAACATGAACTGCTGCCTCACCGCCAGGACTTCGGTTTCGTTCGCTGGATTTAAAAACATATTTATCTTTTATAGAAAAGCTGCCCCAAAAGGCAGCTTTTTTTTTATACGTTTCAAGCAAATTCTGAATGCGAACTTCATTTACTATTTATTCATATTGCCATTCATATTTTTATTATAAAGATTTATGGAATTTGAAGCAATGGAGTATCTAAATATAAAGATTTTATCAACACCAAACGAAACTATAACTAGTATGATAATTAGTTCAATGTATTCAGCTCTTTTACTTTTATACTTCAATCTGCCTATTGGATATGAAAATACAAGCTCTATACCGGCACTTCGGATCCAAATGCAAGCCACCAAACATATCCCCTTAGCAGAGAATGAGGATATTAAAACAATTTCTGATTCTACAAAGCTAGGTAAATCTATAAAATCAACTTCCAAAGATACACTTAATCAAAATACCGACATTCCTGTCGAGTATTTCTATCCAATAGAAGTATTTCCTAGGTTTCCGGGTGGTGATTTAAAATGTTTGGATTATATATATAGTAATGCCATCTATCCGGAACCTGCAATAAGAGCAAAGGCAGAAGGTAAGATTCTTGTGCGTTTTTTAATAGACAAAGATGGCCATATAAGTGATGCCAATATTTTGAGAGGTGTAAACTACGATCTAAACAGCGAAGCACTTAGAGTAGTGTTATCTATGCCGGATTGGATTCCTGCTTACGAATATCCCAATGAGCACCTAAATAAAGATTCTTGGTTTTATATTCCTATATCTTTTTCTTTGAGTGCCGATACACTTAAAAGATATGTAGTCAGGCCCAAAATTCATAAAATCAATCCTGAATGTAGTATCTATCCGAATCCAGCATCCGACTATTTTCAAATTGAATTAAAAGGAATGAATGATACAGATAAATTTAATTATACCATCCTCTCACAAAATGGGGAAATAAAATCTCAGGGTGAAATGTACGGGAATATAACACAAATAGATACTCGCAATTTTCAATCTGGTTTTTATATTGTTGTAGTTGAATCTATTGCATCAGGATTTAAAATAACTGAAAAGCTTATTGTCAGCCATTAAATTGCAAATAATGCACTCTGCTTGTTGGCAATCACATTCTCCATCCATGCAGGCGATCATGAAAATATTTTTTCATTTTTTTTTATACCACTATGTAAAGTTTCAAAAAATGATCTAATATTGCAATATAATACACACAAGTAGCATATATGATTTTATCTAATACTACAGAATACGGAATACGGCTGCTCACGCTCATTGCACGCGAGTCGGGTTCTTTCTGTTCG
>JFJP01038730.1_pt1 | contig 16017 bp, 10 predicted proteins | sample 431651 | NCBI WGS metagenome assembly JFJP01 (sample SAMN02602958, study PRJNA72255) | Microbial mat metagenome, whole genome shotgun sequencing project. | biome: fresh water; feature: sink hole; material: water; isolation source: purple microbial (photo- and chemosynthetic) mats found in... | reverse complement strand
CGGCAAATACATTCAACAATAAAACAGAACTATACTTTTTCCTCCTTTTTACTGAAAATAAGAAGTCCCATAAATGTCAGGAATCCATTTACCAGCAATAATTCAAATCCGAATTTATAGCCATTAAACAAGACATCAGAATACTTACTGAGGAAAAAACAAAACAGGGGTGAAAATATTGCAATTGCTGGAGTTACATTGTCTTTTACCCTCCTTTTCGTGAATAATCCAAATGAAAACAGACCCAGCAAAGGACCATAAGTATAACCGGCAATAGTGAAAAGTTTATCAATTACCGCCTTATCCTCCAATGCGCTGAATATAAGTACACATATAAAAAATATCAGTGCAATTGACAGGTGAACAACATACCTTATCCTTGTTCTCATTTTTTCAGTAATCCCCTTACGCTGATCGAGACCCAGAAAGTCGATGCTGACTGATGTAGTCAGCGATGTTAATGCGCCATCGGCACTTGGGAAGGCTGCCGAAATAAGTCCGATAAGGAAAACCAATCCGGCCACAGGACCAAGATGCCTTATTGCTACTGTTGGGAAAAGATCATCACTTGAAGCAACTGTTATTCCATTCTGCTGGATGAAAATGAGTAAAAGGGCACCAAGAAAAAGGAACATAAGATTTACAAAGAATAAAATAGCGCTAAAGGTGAACATATTTTTCTGCGCATCCCTGATATTGCGGCAGCTGAGATTCTTCTGCATCATCTCCTGATCAAGACCCGTCATTGTAATTGTAATGAACATTCCGCTGAAGAATTGCTTCAGGAAAAAACGCGGATGCTGCCAGTCCATAATAAAAATGTCAGAAGCAGAGCTATCCTTCACCGTTGCGACAAGCTTAAAGAGAGAAATATCAAGACTTTTACCTATATAAATAACAGAAAGAACAACAGCCAGTAACATAAATGTTGTCTGAAGGGTATCGGTCCAGATAATCGTCTTTATCCCTCCTTTCACAGTATATAAAATAATAAGAAGAATAAATATTAAAACATTAACCCAGAATGGAATGTTCCAGGCATCAAAAACGAAGATCTGCAGAACATGTATTACCAGGTACATGCGCAATGAAGCTCCCAGGGTCCTAGATATTATAAAAAAACCGGCTCCTGTCTTATATGACCAGAAACCAAAACGTTGATTAAGATAAGAATAGATTGATGTGAGCTTCAACCTGTAATACAGGGGCAGGAGAACGAGCGCTATTACCAGATATCCAAACAAATATCCCAGCACAACAACCATATAACTAAACTGAGTCTCTTTAACCCATCCTGGAAGTGACATAAAAGTAACTCCTGAGAGGGAGGCACCTATCATTCCATAGGCAACTACAAACCATGGAGAAGATTTGTTTCCAATAAAAAAAGATTCGCTATTTGCTTTTCTGGCTGTAAACCATGTTACGCCAAAAAGGATTGCAGTATAAATCAGGAATAAGGTAAAAATTATCAGTGGAGACATAGTTTATTTTTTTTACAAGAATAATAAAAAGAATCAGGACAAAAAATTCCGGACCTAATTAATAACCCCGGAAATTTGAACTAATTTTGTTAAAAACTATCATTTATGAGTTTTAACGAATTTCCATCCAGGCTGCTGGAAAATGCAGTTAACGAGTTTGCCTCTCTTCCGGGGATTGGAAGAAAAACAGCATTCAGGCTGGTAATGAATTTGTTACGACGCAGTAATGAAGATGTTCAGCGATTTGGCAAAAGTATAATTCAGCTTCATGGCGAGATACACTATTGCAAAAGTTGCCATAATATCTCCGATTCGGAAATTTGCAGCATCTGCAGTGATGACAGGAGAGACAAGTCAGTTATTTGTGTTGTTGAAAGCATACAGGATGTAATGGCTATTGAAAACACACGTCAGTTTAAAGGCTTATACCATGTTCTTGGAGGCATTATCTCTCCAATTGATGGAATTGGCCCTGCTGATTTAAAAATTGACACCCTTGAAGAGAAAGTGAGAACCGGAGGAATAAATGAGATAATACTTGCTTTGAGTACAACTATGGAAGGTGATACTACCAACTTCTACCTTTTCAAAAGACTAAGCAAGTATAGTATATCACTCACAACTCTTGCACGGGGGGTTGCTGTGGGAGACGAACTTGAGTATACTGACGAGATTACACTGGGAAGGGCCATAAACAACAGAAATCCATATCAGCAATGATAAAATCTATTAATAACTTTCTTTCCCTGTCAGGGAAAAGCATGAAGCGATCTGCAATAAGAGAGATTCTTAAACAGCTGCAGAAACCAGGAATGATATCTTTTGCAGGGGGTCTTCCTGCCCCAGAAACCTTTCCTGTTGAGGATCTTAAGGAAATAGCACTTGAGATACTTGAGAAAAACGGACCAGATGGCCTGCAGTACGGAACCACTGAAGGCGATCCCCTCCTAAGAAAATTACTGGTCGAAAGACATAACAGGCAGGGCTTAAATATTGGAATTGAAAATCTTATTATAACAACCGGATCGCAACAGGCACTCGACCTCATAGCCAGAATTTTTCTCGATCCGGGTGACTATGTTTTATGCGGCCTTCCATCCTATCTGGGCGGTATCAATGCTTTTTCTGTTTACGGGGCAAAAATTAAAGGAATCACCCTTGATGAAGACGGGATCAAACCGGTCGAACTTGAAGAAACAATTATTAAACTTAAGGAACTTGGGCGAAAAATTAAGTTTATATATCTTATCCCTGACTTCCAGAATCCTGCAGGGATCACCTTACCTGAAGCAAGAAGGATAAAAATAATTGAATTAGCTGAGAGATATAACCTCCTTATTGTTGAGGATAGCCCTTACAGGGAAGTGAGATTCGAAGGTGAACCTCAGAAGTTGATGAGCGAACTTGACTACACAGGAAGGGTAATTACTCTTGGTACTTTCTCAAAGATCTTCGCACCCGGTTTCAGGGTAGGATGGGTTATTGGTCACCCGGCTATTCTTGAAAAAATTTCAATGGCAAAACAGACTGCTGACCTCTGTACATCTCCATTCGTCCAGAAAATTATTGCCCGTTATATGGAGAAAGACCTGCTTGACAAAAATATTAAGAAAACAATAGAACTTTACCGGGCAAGGCGAACAATCATGATAAACTGCTTCAAAAAATATATGCCTGCAGGAGTCAAATGGATTGAACCTCATGGTGGACTTTTCCTGTTTGTTACTCTTCCTGAGAATATTGACACAGACATTATTTTAAAAAAAGCATTGGAAAAAAATGTGGCTTTTGTAGCAGGTTCAACATTCTTTTGCAATAATTCAGGACACAACACTATGCGTATTAATTTTTCATTTTCAAATGAAAAAGAAATCGATACAGGAGTAGGGAGACTTGCCCTTGTAATAAAGGAAGAGATGAACCTGAATTTATAACAGCCTTAATTGACAAACTACTCTGTTAAGCTAAAGTATAACAGATTCTCTGAAACATTTCTATGATCCGGTTGTTTAACTGATAACTTTTACATTTTTGAAAATATAGTTATCAAAAAAACAGGTCTTATGGCAAGAATGAACATTATTTTACCTGCAATGGGTGAGGGTGTTATTGAGGCAACAATAAATAAATGGCTGGTTGCAGAAGGAGCCGTGGTTAAAGAAGATGATCCTCTTGTTGAAGTAGCAACAGATAAGGTAGATTCAGAATTGCCTGCTCCTGCCGCCGGTACTTTAATAACTATTATTGCCAGAGAAGGGACTGTTTCTAAAATAGGAGATGTAATTGCCGTTTTTGAAAATGACATTATCCCGACAAAAGAAACAACAGAAAAGATTAATAAAGAGGTAGATAGAATAAGGGAAACCATTGAAATTGTTAAACAGGAAAAAGCTGAAGTAGAAAAAATCTCACATGAGATGAAGAGCAGGACACCTTCCGGAAAGTTTATGTCTCCACTAGTCAGAAGCATAGCTGCAAGGGAAGGGATAAGCTATTCAGAACTTGACAAGCTGAATGGGACCGGAATGGATGGCAGAATCACAAAGGATGATATCCTTAACATACTGGAAAACCGGAAAAAAATTATTGATAATGCCGCACCTGTAGAAATTGAAAACCTGGTTGGGAAAGAGTCGGTAGCCGACCGTCTGCCATCTGAAGATGAAATAATTCCAATGGACAGGGTACGTAAAATCATTGCTGAGCACATGGTTATGTCTAAAAGGACATCCCCGCATGTAACTTCATTTATCGATGCCGATGTTACCAGGCTTGTAAACTGGAGAAACAGCATCAAGGATAAGTTTCAGGCGACTGAGCATCAAAAGCTTACACTTACTCCTATATTTATTGATGCAGTAGCCAGGGCACTCTATGAATTCCCATGGATAAATATCTCCGTTGAAGGTAATAACATAATAAAAAAGAAAAATATTAATATCGGGATGGCAACTGCACTACCCAATGGAAATCTTATAGTGCCCGTTATTAAAAATGCCAATGAAAAGAACCTCACCGGACTTGCTAAAATGGTCAATGACCTTGCAGATAGAGCAAGAAACAATAAGCTCAGACCAGACGAAATAACCGGTGGCACTTTCACAATTACAAATTTCGGTAGCTATAACAATCTGGCAGGAACACCCATCATTAACCAACCCCAGGCAGCGATCCTTGGAACCGGTGTCGTAAGAAAAACTCCTGTGGTTATTGAGACTCCCGATGGTGATATGATCGCCATAAGACAGGTTATCATTCTCTCACTAAGCTACGACCACAGAGTAATTGATGGTGCACTTGCCGGAAGATTTCTTCAGAGGATTAAAGAGATTCTTGAAAACTACTCCTCAGATATTGGATAATATCACCAGGTTTAAGTTCAACTGATAATCGTTTATTTTATTGTAAACTGTTTTTTTAACAAAAAAGAGACTTCCTGAAAAAAGGTCAACACCAAATAGCCTTTTTTTCTAATATTTCAACTATATTAGTAGCTTTGAGTTTGAAATTTTAGTAACTTAAAGTTTCCTTATTCTAATGGTCAAACAGAGGAGATAAATATTTATGATTACGGTGTGCACAATCATCTCATTTAGTTCAATTACAATATGATGAAAAGGTTAGTTCTGATATCGTGGCTGTTGGCTACTTTATTAAATCAAGCAATATACTCCCAGTCGAGGACTGAGCTAAAAAACAACTTCTATGACGCTGAAAGCTGGATATTATTTGAGGCATATAAAGATGCGTTACCGTTGTACCAGCAATTGTTAAGAATTTACCCTGATAATTCTAATTTTAAGTACCGGATCGGGCAGTGCTATATCAATACACCCGGAGAGAAAGAGAAAGCAATAACCTTCCTGGAAGATGCAGTAAAAAATATTAACCCAAAATATAAGGAGGGAAAATTCAATGAGTCAGGTGCCCCCTATGATGCCCTCTATTACCTGGCCAATGCTTACAGGATAAATAACCAGCTTGATAAGGCTCTGAAAACCTACGATCAGTTTAAATTGAATCTTAACCCGGAAGTTTATGATTCCGCTGTGGTAAACCTTCAGATACAATCCTGCCTCAATGCAAGAGAGCTTATGAGTTTGCCGCTTTACATAAAAGAACGCAATCTTGGAAGTATGATAAACGAACAAAACTCTGAGTTCTATCCTGTTATATCTGACAATGAAGATCTTCTTGTGTTTTCGAGAAGCGAGGCTTTTTACGATGCAATTCTCTATTCCACAAAAACAAACGGCCAGTGGTCGGGTCCTCTGAATATGAACGAGATACTTAGAGTCGACAGAGATTTATTCCCCACCTCACTTTCAAATGACGGAAAAACACTATATCTCTATAGCTCAGCTGATTACGATGGAATCATCTATACTACAACAATTACCGAAGGCACATGGTCACCTTTAGTAAAACTTAATGAAAATATCAACACAAAATACTGGGAGTCGCACGCAACAGTCTCACATGATGATAACAAGTTGTACTTTACAAGTAATCGGAAAGGAACAATAGGAGGACTTGACATTTACGTTTCAAAACGCGATAGTATTGGCAATTGGGGACCTGCCGTTAATTTAGGCCCTGTAATTAACACCCCTTATAACGAAGAATCCCCATTCCTGAGCCAGGACGACAAGACTCTCTTCTTCAGCTCCAGAGGACATTTTAATATGGGAGGTTATGATATATTCTATTCAACCCTTCTGAATGAGAATGAATGGTCTGTCCCATTGAATGTTGGTTATCCGCTTAATTCAACCGACGATGATGTATTCTTCAAGCCGCTGAAAGAGGGTTATGTGGGTTATTACGCCAAAGATAATACTGAAGGCTTTGGAAAACAAGATATCTACCATATAGAGATCTTCAGTAACGACCATCCAAGAAAATTCTTCATACGGGGGATGGTTAAAGTCGCAGACATCCTGAGTAACTTTAAGGATAGCGTCAAGATCAGTGCAATGAATATTACAAATCCGAATCAGACACTTATTGTCTACTCAAATCCAGAAACAGGAGAATATGAGTTCCAGTTACCACAAGGAAATTATCAGATAACCTATGAAAGTGAAGGTGGGGAAAAAGTAGTGCGAAACCTTGAGCTTCCACTTACAATTCCAACAGACAGCTTTGTTCTGCCAGGGACCATCCTGCCAAAAACCGACTTCACTGCTGAACTTAATGTTGAGAGTAATAAAACTATTTCAGTTTCAAAAGGCGACTCCATATTGTTCCCGCTAAGCATTGAACCCAATTCTCTTCTGACTATTGAACACTGGCTTGGAGATTCTTTGCTATTTGTTGAAAGATTTTTAGTTACTGACTCCATTTTTAATTATAAAATGGTTCCTCAGAAAGGAGATAATAAGCTGGTATTTAAACTTACTGATAAATTCAACAATACAACTACCACCGATGTCTTCATTACAAGAGAAAAAGAAGTTACCAAACAACCTGTTATCCGTCCTGAATATAGTAGGATTATTGCGGCAAAACAGATTGCTGCATTGACTGATATGCTAAAAAGCAGAGGTGACAACAAGCTCTCAAAAGTTATTGATGATGCCCGGATAGAAGATCAGCAATTCGGAAAAATTGATGACCTTATCTCTTATCTGAAGGAGGAAGCTGCTAAGAAAAGTATAAGTCCTGATGAAATTGACAAACTGGCCCTTAAGGTTGCAGTAATGGATAATATACTTACTCAGGCTGCAGTCGATCTGATGGCGAAATATACAGATGGAGACCTGAAAAGGATCTTGTCAGATCTCGATATTTATGAATCTGGACTGACTACATGGACCGATTTACAGGAGTATATCTCAAAACAGACCGGTGGCAGGATAACTCCTGAGAAACTTAATGAAATTGCAGCAGCCATACTGTCTGACACTGATCCATCAATTTCCATTCTGAGAGAAAAAATATTAGCATACAGTGAGAACATAGAAGAAGGTGAAATTATCAGGCAATCTGTAGCTGCAGTCGACTTAAGAAAAATCAGATTAAAAGAAAAATGGCTTCAGAGTTTCTATAAGGAATCTATTAAACAGGGACTTACACCAAACCAGCTGTCAAAACTTATGGTTCTCATTAGTTCCTTAGTTGATACTCCTGTCGAACAATTTCTTAGTGATCTTATCAAATACGCCGAAGAACCTCTTCTTACAGCACTTAAAGAACTCGACCTGAAGAAAGAGAATATAAAAACTCCAAAAGATCTAATTACCTTCCTTATCCAGAACAAGGACAAGGAGAAATACCCTGAAGATGCTATTTATAAGAGTATTGCAAATCTTATCACATCCAAAGACCTGCCGGCTGACAAGATTTCCGCCCAGGCAACAGCAAAAGATAAGAGTAGCATCTGGGTTTTATGGATTCTTCTTGGTGCAGGCTTCTTCTTTACAATTATATACCTGAGAAGAAAAAAGAGTAAGAAAGAATAGAGCGATAAAACATTTTATTAAAATTTATGACATATGAATAAAAGATCTGTCTGTTTGATAGTTGCAATTTTATTTTTTTCAGCACTCGAAGCACAGCAGAGTAAAAGCTTCCAGAACACATTCCTTGAAGCTGAATATTTCTTTATGAGTGAGGATTATTCAGATGCTTTACCATATTACTTACAGCTTTACGAACAATTACCCGATAATTCAAATCTGGCTTACCGCATAGGTGTTTGCTATCTTAATCTGCCTGGGAAAAAGAATCTTTCAGTCGATTTCCTTGAAACAGCATCAAAAAACATGTCGGCTAAACATAAAGAAGGCACTATATCACAAACAGAGGCACCATATGATGCATTATATGATCTGGCAATAGCTTACCGGATCAATTATAAATTCACCCAGGCAAAAGAGACCCTGATTAAATTCTCCGGCACCCTGTTACCTGATGATAAGGAGAATCTCGATTTCATTAACCATGAAATCGCAGTGTGCGATATGGCTAAAGAGCTTATTGACAGCCCTGTAGAATTTTCAGAAACAAATATTGGAGACCTCTTTAATGATGAAAAGGCGAACTTTAATCCACTTATTACTGCAGATGGAAAAACATTCGCATACATGGTCACCCTTAAGTTTTACGACGCAATAATGTTATCCAACATGGTGAATGGCAGCTGGACACCCCCTTACAATATAAGTCCGGACCTTCAGACTGAAGGAGACATCTTTATTTCCTGTCTGGCTGATAATGGCAAGCTATTATTGTTTTCGCAAGATGATAACTATGACAGCGATATTTATTCCAGTTCATTTAATGGGGCAAGCTGGACCCGGTCGCTTAGACTCAACAAGAACATAAATACAAAATATTGGGAATCGCATGGATTTGTAAGTGAAGATGGAAATAGAATTATTTTCGCATCAGACAGGTCTGGAGGATTTGGAGGTCTTGATTTATATATCTCAAGGAAAACAGACGGTGACTGGGGCCCAGCTATAAATCTTGGGCCATCAATAAATACACAATTCAACGAAGACAGGCCATTCCTGATAAAAAATGGTGAGACTTTATTTTTTAGTTCTCAGGGACACAACAATATGGGAGGATTCGACCTTTTCAGGTCTGATCTTCAATCAAATGGATTATGGAGCATACCTCAAAACCTGGGCTACCCATTAAATACCCCGGATGATAATATTTTCTTCATGCCTTCTTCAGATGGAAAATCAGGTTATATCTCAGTCTTAAAAGAATCAGGCGGCTACGGAAAAGAGGATATTTACAAAATAACCTTCAAATAAATAATTGAGAAAAAAACACACCTGAGTTATAAAAATAACTATATTTGTTTTAATGGTAAAATTCAGGGTTAAAAATATTTTCCTGCAATTGCAGTTAGTGGTTCTGGCTCTCCTCCCGGCTGCTGGTTTAGCTCAGTCTGCCGATGAGATGAAAGATATTTTTGCGCAATCTGAATCATACTACCTCTATGAGGAATATGAATTAGCCAACCAGCTATACCTGCTGCTGGAAACTCCTGATAATATGAATATTAAGTATAAAATAGGAACATGCTATCTTAATATACCTGGAGAAAAAGAGAAATCAATACCATATCTTGAAGAATCGGTGAAGTCGGCCAGCTACGATTCAAGAACAGAATTACTGAGAGAGTCAAGGGCACCTCTCGATGCCTATTTCTATCTTGCAAAAGCTTACATGATCAATGAAGAGCTCGATAAAGGGCTTAATACACTTGAAACATTTCGCAGGCTAGCCAATGAGACTCGATCAAAAGGTGGTATGAAAAACCTGGAGTACATCGATCAGCAGATACAGGCCTGCAAAAATGCAATACTTTATAAAGAGAACCCGGTAGTTTTCAGCAAGAAATCGCTTGGGAGTGATTTTACTCAGGGTGCAATAAATGAAAATGCAGCCATCAGTTACGACGGTAATACAATTGTTTATACAGAAAAAAGAGGTGTGGTGAATGTTATTTTCTTTTCAAAGAAAGAGAGAGGAAAATGGCAGCCACCTATTGAAATAACTGCGGAAATAAAGGCCGGTGAAGATTGCTCCACAACTTCCCTTAACAAAGACGGAACAGAATTGTATCTCTATAAAACTGATAATTACGACGGGGCAATTTATACATCAACCTATAACAACGGAGCATGGTCGCCAATAAAAAAATTAAATAAAAATATTAATACCAAGTTTTACGAATCACATGCTTCAATATCGGAGGATGGAAATAAACTCTATTTCAGCAGCAACAGGGACGGAGGCCAGGGAAACCTCGACATTTATGTTTCAGAAAAAGACGGATCGGGAGAATGGGGCCCTGCCGTCAATCTTGGAGCGTCAATCAATACTCCGTTTAATGAAGATACACCTTTTATTACTCAGGATGGATCTGCCCTGTATTTTTGCTCAGAAGGCCACAGCTCAATGGGGGGATATGATATCTTCAAAAGTGAAAACATAGGATCAGTCTGGAAAACACCTTCCAACCTGGGATACCCGATTAACAGCACTGATGATGACAAATTTTATCAACCAGTAAATAATGGCCTTAATGGATATTATTCCATGACAACCGATTACAAAGAAAGAGATATCTTCTACCTTGGGATTGGAGTTGTTGATGTTCCCCGATTATTTGAAATTAAAGGAATATACAGCCTGAATGATACAACATTAACCTTCGATAAAAACTACTCCATTCATCTGATAGACAAAACAACAACTGATACTCTTGACGTTGGATTCCCTAACAAATACACTGGCCTTTACAGTTTTAGTGTTGCCCCCGGAAATTATCATCTTGTATATACCGGTTTGGGATATTTCTCACAGATGATTGATACTGTGATACTTATTGACAATGCCACTATGTCGGTAAAAATTGATGTATCGCTCATCAGAGATCCATCAATAACACGTACACCAACTGAACCAGTTCCTCCTGTATTCTATGAAAAAATAGACCTGTCGGAGATACCAACTGTAGCAGCCATTGATACAAGTATTCTGATCCGAAATATGAATGTCAATGATATCAGCGACAGGAATATAAACGACTCTGACGTACTCTACTATACAGTTCAGGTTATTGCTCTTCATAATCCCGTTGATGTAAGCTATTTCAGATACATTACTGACATGAAGGTATTGTATAACGATGAAGATAAGTTCTACCGTTACACCACAGGTAATTTTCAAACCAGGGAAGAGGCTTATTCATTAAGATTGGAACTGATAAGGAAGGGATATCCTGAAGAAATCTTTATCAAGAAAGTCTCAAAATAATGAAACCGGTACTCAGGAAGACCTTAATCCTTTCTCTTCTGGCTTTTTGCAATATCGCTCTGTTTTCCCAGTCTCTTTCCAGAAAAGATTTTATCAAGAGTGTTCAGAATGCAGATATCTTCTATTATTATGATGAAGATTTTGAAAAAGCTGCCCCCCTGTATGAATCGCTAGTGAAAATTTATCCTGAAAATGCTAATCTCTGTGCAAAACTGGGGATATGCTATATAAATATTGATGGCAAAAAGACCGAAGCTCTGCGGTTGCTTGAAAAAGCTTCTGCGAATGTTGTGGTCAGCGACAGAGATTACGTAGAATATGGAGAAAAGGCACCTCTGGATGTCTACCTTTACCGCGCTATAGCTTATCACAGAAATGACAGTCTGACTAAAGCTATTGCCCTTTACTATGATGCAAAGAAGAGGTTGGGCAGAACAGAAGCTTTCCGCGACGACTACATAGATAATCAGATAAAAGCCTGCAGGTACGCTATTGAGATGCAAAAGAAACCTCTCACTGTTACACGCAGACTCTTCATTCCATGGCTCAAAGAGTATCCTGAAGCAATAAATCCTGTAGTATCTAAAAATGATTCCATATTTATATTTACTCAGAAGGAAAACGGGAACACAAGAATTCTTTGTTCATTTAAGTCAGATAAATGGGACATACCTGTTGATATAACTAGACAGCTCGGCTCAGGTGAGGAAATGTATTCTAACTCAATTACAGGGGATGGAAAGCTTCTAATTATCTATATGGACAATAATGGAGACGGTAACCTATTCTACAGCCAGAGAAAAGACTCAACATGGTCCAGAATAAAAAGTTTTGGGAAAAATATAAATTCAATTTACTGGGAAGCACATGGGTTTATAACACCTGACGGTGAAACCTTGTATTTTTCAAGCAACAGGCCTGAAGGATTGGGCGAACTTGATATCTGGGTTTCAGAACTGGAAGAAAGCGGGGCATGGAAGCGACCCGTTAATTGTGGAAGTTCAGTAAATACTCCCTATAATGAAAACACCCCTTTCTTTGATCCATCATCAAATACTCTGCTCTTCAGCTCGGCGGGACATACAAATATGGGAGGTTACGACCAGTTCAGATCTGTTTATAAAAATGGAGTGTGGTCGCATCCCCTGGGCCTTCCTTACTCACTAAACAACACCTCTGACAATACTTATTTTCTTTCAGATAACATCACAAAAGGCTTTATAACAAGTCTTTATGATGAAATGAATGGATCGAGAAACATTTACTCCCTGATACCGGAAGATAATACTGAAAAGGTCATTCTTGCGTATGGTAGCATTTCGCTACAGGATGGAATGCCTGTCGACCCAAAACAGACAACTATTCGCCTTTCTGATCACAGAACAGGGGCGTTGATTAAAAACATTTCTCTCAGCGATACTTCCTCTTTCAAATTTGAGGTAAAGCCTGGCGACTTCAACATCCTTATAAGCCATATCGGATATAAAACAGACACAATCAGCCTTAAGGTTAAAGAAGATACCTTTGCAGAGAGTAATACACTTAGCGATACCGCAGTTTTCAAATTTGACATTAAACCAGGAGACTACCAACTGGCTGTTAGTCATTCGGGATACAAGTCAGATACTCTTAACCTGAACATTCCATTACATTCAACTGGATCATTTATCTCAGTAAATGCCTCACTGGTTCCCGAGAAAGTTGCATCAGGAAGATTTCTCTCAATTAAAAATATACTCTTTGATTACAATAGTTATATACTCACTGACAATGCGGTTTCAATTCTCGAAAAACTTAAAGCATCACTTATCAATTATCCGGAATTAAAGATCGAAGTAGCTGGTTATACAGATGCAATTGGCAGTGCTGCATATAACATTAAACTGGCAGACAGAAGAGCACAGACTGTAATTGACTACCTTTCAGCTTCGGGAATCGCTTCATACAGATTTATTAAAAAAGCAGTCGGAAAATCCGGTTTTGTTGCTCAGAACACTAATAATGATGGGTCAGATAATCCTGAAGGAAGAAAATATAACAGGAGAGTATCATTCGGAGTTCTCGATCCGGGTACCGGAGTAGTCATACAGCAAGAAACATACGCCCCACAGCATCTCAGGCAAAACTCCACACTGAGATATGGTGTTGTACTGCTAAAAAGCAATGAAGAAATGTCGTCAGATTATTTTAAGATGCTTGAGGTCAGCGAAATGAATTTCATCAAACCTGTTATCACAGATTCTGTATATCTATATTTTATCGGAACTTTTTATAATAAAAATGATGCAGGAATATACCTTGAATATGCCAGAGGAAAAGGTTTCAAAAATGCCTTCATTGCAACACAAAATGAAATCCTTAATGAACCTGAATCCCTTCTGAATAAGGTCATTCCAAAAACCACCGTCCAGGACAGTAAAGTATATACTATTCAACTTAGAGCTTCAAAACAACCACTTAAGACAATACTTTTTAAAAATCTTGATGGTGTAAAAGAGATAGTCTCTGACGATGGATACTACAGATATATAATTGGTGAATATTATTCTTTATCTCAGGCAAAAGAAGCACTGATGGAAATACAGAGATCAGAATTCAAAGATGCCTATATAAGAGATATCAGCAAGCTAATTAACAAATAGTTTGAAAATATTATCGTCTTATGAAGTACAAGGAAATTAAGCTAAGGGCTCTGGAACCAGAAGATCTGGAGCTGCTTTATGATTGGGAGAATAACGATTCATACTGGATAATCAGTAATACTGTATCTCCCTTTTCAAAGTATACTCTTAAAAGGTATCTGGAAAACTCCCACAAGAATATCTATGAAACCGGTCAACTGCGACTTATGATCGACCATATTCAGGATAAAGTAACGATTGGCACAATAGATATTTTTGATTTTGACCCATTTCACAAAAGAGCTGGGTTGGGAATTCTGATCGCTAATGAAGCATACAGACGAAGAGGTTATGCTTCAATGGCAATTGCCTCACTGAAAGAATACTGTTTTAAGACACTACAGCTGCATCAGTTATATTGCAACATATTGGTAAACAATTGTGAAAGCATGGATCTTTTCAAGAAACAGGGGTTTGTGCAGACCGGTACCAAAAAGGATTGGATTAAAACAGCTGACGGATATCTTGATGAATCGATATTCCAACTCATTAATCAGGTATAGAAACACTGGATTATTTTAACCCGGCAGCAAGCAGCCCACATGCTGCAGAAATATCAGTTCCTCTGGGCTTGCGTATTGATGCAGATATACCAGAAATAATAAGATTGTGCCTGAATAACTGCATCTTTTCATCTGAAGATGATGTATTTATATCATCCTGAACCGGGTTATATGGAATAAGATTAACCCTCAGTGCTGAATCCCCAACTATTTTCTTTAACGCAAGCAAATGATTTTCTGTATCATTATAGTCCTTAATCATTACATAAGCGAGACTAAATCTTCTCCTCTTTTTTAAAGGAAAATTCTTCATCATATCTATAATTGTCTGAACAGGATTAATTGTTTCCATCGGAACTATAAGTTTTCTCTCCTCAGTAAAAGGTGAATGAAGGCTCACTGTAAGATTACAGTCAGAAACTTTCAGAAATCTTTCAACCTCAGCTGTTAAACCTACTGTGGATACCGTAATATTTCTCGGACTGATTGACAATCCCCATTCCGCTGTAAGTATTTCACATGCTTTAAGCACATTATCAAGGTTATCCATTGGCTCACCCATTCCCATAAATACAACATGTGTTATCTTACCAGCTTCAGGAATGCTTAAAATCTGATTAAGAATTTCTCCAGCTGACAAGTCTCCCCTGAAACCATAGCGGCCGGTAGCGCAAAAACGGCATCCCATGCGGCATCCGGACTGAACAGAGATACATACTGTATGTCTTTTATTATCTGGCATATATACTGTCTCATACTCGCTCCCATCATCCGATCTGAAAAGATACTTAATAGTTTTATCAACAGAACACTCAGATGCTATCGGCAAAAACAGACCGGTATGATAAACTGATTCAATCCATTTTTTAAGTGTCCCCGGAATTTTCTGGAAGAGAGAGACCTGGGAAAGTCTCTTCTTATATATACTGTGTGATATCAATAAAGCGTGATGATAAGAATATCCTAATGGACCGATAATATTGAATATTTCATCTGCAGTTAAGCCACAAAGAACCAAATTATGCATATAAATCAGATATTTACAAAAATAGAATGAATATCACTATTTACGAAACGTTCCACACTAAGATTCAAGGCAGAAAGAAACTAAAAGAATACAAATTATTACTATTTTTGTCAGCCTTTTAATCCAAAGACAGAGCATTATCACTGATTTTCAGAGATAAGATTCCTGAATATATCAGATAATTATTGAAAGCTTGTCGTACGAAAGCGGGATAAACCTCGTGGTAAAGGCGGCTTAAAACTGGAGAGATGGCAGAGTGGTCGAATGCGGCGGTCTCGAAAACCGTTGTTCGCCTTACGGTGAACCGGGGGTTCGAATCCCCCTCTCTCCGCAAAATCAAATTACTCCCGCAGATTACTGCGGGATTTTTATTTTCAAATGGCCGAATCATGACTGAATGGATGAGGACATTTGAAAATAAAAAGACCTTACGAGAGAAACGAGTAAGGGAGTGATTTGACTTTGCAAGGCTCTCCATAATGGGATCATGAGCGAAGCGAATAATCCCCCTCTCTCCGCAAAATCTATTATAATAA
>JFJP01039251.1_pt1 | contig 16019 bp, 10 predicted proteins | sample 431651 | NCBI WGS metagenome assembly JFJP01 (sample SAMN02602958, study PRJNA72255) | Microbial mat metagenome, whole genome shotgun sequencing project. | biome: fresh water; feature: sink hole; material: water; isolation source: purple microbial (photo- and chemosynthetic) mats found in... | reverse complement strand
CGGAGGTTTGGAAGTTCAATACCTTCGAGATAATATTGGGCTTGCCTATCCAGATTCTACAGTGGAATATGAATATGCTTTAACTTCACAAAATATCTGGTTAGGCAGATCATTTATGCTGAATGAAGCTAAAAGGAGTAACCTGCTTTTGACTGCAAAATTTAGCCCGATTCATCATCAAAAAAGACCGGTAGTGACTGTTGATAGCAACCAGATATTCCAGAACAGTAATCTTCTATTGGGTTCGGTTTCTTTCCTACAATATAAAACCGTTAAAACAAGGTATTTAAAGTCATTTGGTCGGGTTGAGGACGTTCCTTTTGGTTTTTTGGCTTCTTTTACCGCCGGTTATTTGTATAGCGATATCTGGGCATTGGGCTATACAAGCTTTCGTACCGGTTATGCCAAGTCATTTAACAACGGAAGTTATATTCAAATTGCTTCCAATATAGGGAGTTATTTTAATAAATTGGAACCCGTACAAGGCTTAGCCTTTTTTAAAACCGAGTACTTCAGTCCATTAATCAAAATATACAATTCACAACTGCGTTTCGTAGGTTCCATACAATATAAAAACGGAGTAAACCGCTTTAAATATGAGTGGATTAATTTAAATGATGAAGTAAGAGGATTGTCTTCTAAGAATTCGAGCGGTACCTCAAAAACAGCTTTTACTACTGAAGCAGTTTTATTTACCAATTCTTTTATATACGGATTTCGGTTGGCACCTTATGTTTTTGCCAATTATGGGTTGATACGATATTATCAGGCAAATCCCTATAAGGGCATTTTCTATTCAGGAATTGGCATTGGATTGCGGATCCGAAACGAAAGTCTGGTTTTTCAAACCCTCGATATCAGTTTTGCCGTTTATCCCAGCCGGCAAACCGGCGATAAACTCTATCGTGTGATGGTTGAAACCAGTGAACCCGACATTTTTAACGACATAAAAGTAGGAGAACCCTATGTTATGCCATTTTAAAGGTATAAAATGAAGAGTTTTTTGTCTAGCAGGCAAGAAATTAATTATCAACATGTTAATCTTGACGTACTTTACGTATTCTTTATGTTTGTGGTTAAAATTTTTTTATACAGTTGCTTTCAATATGTTAAGGTTATAATTAAAACAATCCGTGTATTTCAGCGTCAATTTTGTTGATGATGCTACTCAGATCTTCGTTTTTTTCACCAAAGTTGAGATGGTCTACATCAATTACCAGCAGTTTGCCTAAATCGTATTTGCCAATCCAGGCTTCATACCGTTCGTTGAGGCGTTTCAAGTAATCGAGCCTGATCGAGTTTTCATAATCGCGTCCCCGCTTTTGAATCTGGTTCACCAGAGTTGGCACCGATGCCCGCAAATAAATCAACAATTCCGGTGGTTGAACCAAGGAACTCATTAACTTGAATAGCGAATAGTAGTTGTCGAAATCGCGGGTACTCATTAGCCCCATAGCATGTAAGTTGGGGGCAAAAATATGAGCATCTTCATAAATGGTCCTATCTTGAACCACCGTTTTCCCCGATTTGCGAATTTCGAGTATTTGGGTGAAGCGGCTGTTTAAAAAGTATATCTGAAGATTGAACGACCAACGCTGCATGTCGTTATAAAAATCGTTCAAATAAGGGTTTTCATCTACATCCTCAAAATGGGCTTCCCATTTGTAGTGTTTTGATAATAAGCGGGTCAGGGTTGTCTTTCCTGAACCAATGTTTCCTGCAATTGCAATGTGCATAATCTATGTTTTTAGATTCACTAAAGTAAGTTTTTTTTAAGTTCAAACCGATGGAATTTTTTCTTTTTGTTACAAAAAACTGTGATAAAAACAGCGATGGATTGGATATGAATCACATACACTTATTTTTGAGTAAGCATTATCCTTAATTGGTAAAAACAACTTTTCCGTTAGGTTGCATCAGCGAAAAAAACAGGTTGCCGCCCATCTCTTTCGGGGCATTTTTTAAACCAATCAAGCAAATAGAATTGCTTGATAGTTTAAGCACTTGTGAAATGTGAAATGATTGTTTTTTATTAATGGTAAAAAAGTTTTTAATGGTACCGGATTCACTGATATTCACGATTACGCTACCCCATTGAATTTCCGTTTGATTGGGTACAATGATGTTGCCAGAAATGTTGCACGCCCGGTAATTGGCAAAAATCAGATAATTGTTATCGGTTCGCACAATGCCTGACAACGAACCGTTTAGCTCAAATGAGGAACTCCAAAGTACGCTTCCTGCTGAATCAATGGAACAAATGGTTAAAGGTTCTAGTTGCGAACGTTGAGCTGTATCTTCTCCTTTAAATGCCATTAGGTATTTTTGATTGATATCGTCAAAGTCGAAATAAACAGGAACCAAACTTATTGGAATGCTAAACCGGGACAGTTCATTTCCAATTGAATCATAACGAACCACGCTATTGAAAAGTGTTGGTTTTTTATGGGTATATACCACAAAACAATCGGAAGTAGTGCTGTAAACTTTCGAATCGACAAAATAATTCAGCGAATCGTATTTAATCGGTTTTTCTATCCTTTTGAGCCATTTTGTTTTTCCCGTTTTGTCAGCGTAAGATAAGAATGGAGCCATAGATCCTTTTGCCATTTCCTGTCCGGTTATATATGTTGCGTGGTTAGGGGTTTTTACAAAATCGCTGGTTTTGTATCGGCCATTGTAATTCGCCGATGTTTTAAATATGGGAATGGTGTCATTTGCGTAAGAGGCAAATATCCCAATCGGATTTTGAGAATCAAAGGCCATATAATTTTTCAAATTCTCAAACGAACCATTCAATAATTGGATCAACGTGTCTTTTTGTTGATCACAATAGCGGGTTAACCCCGATTCCCCTTCATAGCTATGGAAGAAAGAAGAGAACCGATTAATTTTTGCAATTGAAACGGAGGATTTAAGTTGCAGGAGTGCGCTATCGGCATTTGATTTGGCTTCAACCAAGCTTGAATAATATCTGGCTTTGCGCATCATTATTCCCTTAATGGTGTCATTAGCATTGTTTTGTTCATCTAACCATTGGGCTAAAAATTGCTGCTTTTTCCATTTATAAGTGAATAAGTCACGCACCAAGCTGTTATTGTCATATTTTCCAAGTCTGAAAAGAAATTTCTCATCTAAAATGGGTTTTGATGCTTCGGCTGATTTAATAGAATGGCTTGTTGCTTTTGTTTCAAAGGTTATAAAGTTTTTATCGATGGTTTCAATTTCTTGCCTAAGTTTTTGAATGTCGTTATCGTATAGAGAATTGAACTCATCCACCCATAGGCCATAGTTCCAAATCTGAAATGAATTGTCGAGAAAATTTGAATTGGTTAACCCATCGAGCCTAAAAGTTTTTATTGGTTTCAGAGTGTATTGCTGATTATATCCTTTTATAGGAAAGTTTTTTATTAGCTCAAGATATCGATTAAAATAAATTAACGTTGAATCGAAATTTGATTTTAGTTGGTTTAACTCTTTAAAAAGGGTAATGTCGCATTTCAGCAGGGTTTCGTTCAAATTGTTGTGTCGGTTATTTATTTGGTGGTAATAACTGATGCAGGAGTTGTAGAGCTCTTTCGACCGTTCCAGATTGCGATAAACCAGAATCACAGAATCGCGGTACGACTCAATTTGTTTCATCCGTTGACTCACAAAATTTTGTAGGTCGAGGTTGGTTAATTTGGCTTCTTTTTTTTCGATGGGCAAATTAGCATAATAGGCCCGATTGCTACGAGCCTCATTTTCCTTAACATAGTGCGTATATAATTGTAAATTTAATAGGCCGGTAGATGCCCAATACATAGCATTCTGGTAATCTTTCAGTGGGTCTGTTTTTTTTAGCATACGGTACGATGCATCGCCCAATTGCACATAAATGGTTACAAAAAAAGGATCGCTTTTTTGGTAGATCATTAGTTTATTGAATATATTTTCGTCAGATTGAGTGGCTATGGTTTTATAGTAATCATCGTAATCTAAGGGTTGTGCTGTAACATTTAGAGCAAAAGTTATCAGAATCACCCAAGCGGCTATTTGTAAGTATATTTTCATTTGTATTCGTTTATTATTTGGTTGTTTCATCGGTAAAACCAACGATTTTAAATTCAACACGACGGTTAATTTTTTTGTTTTCCTCCGTGTCGTTTGGAGCTAATGGAACGCTTTCGCCATAACCACGGGGAACTAATCGTTTAACAGGAACCCCTTTTTCAACTAAATAGTTTACTACCGATTCTGCCCTGCGTTCCGATAGTTTTAAGTTGTAGTTATCGGAACCAACATCATCGGTGTGCGCCGATATTTCAACCACAATACTTGGGTTATCATGTATAAGTAATACTACCCGGTTTAATTCAGCAAACGACTGCTCGTTCAGGTCGGCTGAATTGGGTTCAAAAGTAATGTTGTTGAGTGTAATGGATGTCTTTGCATTGAGGGGCTTTAATTCAACATCTAAACTTCTTTTTTCAGTTTCCGACTTAAGGTCAACCGTGCTATTAAAAAAGGAATACCCTTTAGGCCCATTAATATTAAATTCGTATTTGTCTCCTTCACGTAACATAACCGTAGCTTTTCCTGAAACAATATCTTCGGCAGTAACCACAATGGTTTCGTCGCGGGTGAGGTTGTAAATTACAATCTCCGCAGCTACATCTTCTTGAGTTTCAAAATCACTTACATTAATCACAAATTCTTGCTTTTTGGGTACCAATGGCAAATTGCGCTCGAAATCGGAAAAAATGATATCATCATTTAAGGAAAAATCAAAGGCACCGGTTTCAAACCCTTCGGAATTGGCGCTTATTTTATAATTTATTCCAATGGGAAGTTCCACTTGGTAGCGGCCCGGAGCTGAATTGACTGTTTTTACGTTCATCACTTCTCCGTTGGCATTGTTTGTTATTTTAACAGTAGCACTCAAGGGCTTAAAAATTTCACTGTCAAAAACTACTAAGTTTAGTTTTACCGTATTAAACAATGATACATTTTGAACAGCAGTGTCGGATAAGCTGTTGGTTGAAAAATCTTTATAGAAGGATGCAAAAGAATAGGATTCCTTCCGCACATTTATAAGATACGCCAATTTTGGCAGCAAGGGAATGGCGTATAATCCGGTAATAGAATCGGAATTATACCTACCTAAAAGTTTTGATGTAACCGGGTCATGCACATAAAGATTGGCTTTTAACGGTTTCCCACTCAAATCGGATATTTTTCCGGCAATTTCAATCATTTCAATGGGTTTCATATCATCCGGCAAGGAATTAAAGTAAAGTAACCCGTTAAACACATTTTTTTTAATAAAAGCGCTGAGATGGTATATGTTACCGTTATGAAATTCCGGATTGTAATCGTCGTTATCACCTATAGTTCCGGGACAGGGGATGGGTATTAGCCAACTATTTTTCATTATTTCACGGGTAAAATACACATCAAAGGTTTCCGCATCGTTCCGGATGGAAGAAAAATAGAGCGTTTTTCCGTCAGGAGCAATATAAGGGGTTGCTTCGCAATTTATATTTATGGGTTCAGCCATTGAAATTGGAGTTTCCCAAGCGGCATTGGTATTTTTTATGGAATAGAAAATACTTTTGCAACCGAGTTCTTTTGCATCGCGTTTAATTTTCGATAGTAGAATATTTCGCGTAAAAAAGAGTTTATCGCCAGATGCGGTGATGCTTGGTGATTCTTCATTCAGACTGGAGTTTACCGGTTCTCCCAAATTCTTGGGATTCGACCATTTTTTGCCATCCCACTCGCTAAAATAAATATCCAACCCTCCTTTTGAATCGGAATAATTTGCATTAAAGTACAGAGTCTTTCCGCTATAATCAAAAAATGGTCCTCCAACAATAACAGCGCCTCCTAAATAGTCGTTTATTTCAGGAATGAGAACTACATCGGACCATTTTCCATCGACAAAATGGGAGATAAAAAGCATGGATTTTTCTGCCAATATCATTTCGAAAACAGCCAGCGTTTGGTCGTTATTAAAAGCATAACTTTTAATGTTTTGCCACCCCACAACTGGCTTTGATGTAAATGTTTCCTGGGAGTGAGCAGTATTAAAACCAAAACCGATGAAAATTAAAAACAAGAGTATTCTTTTATTCAGCTTATGGGATCTATTCTTCATGAGGTTAGGAATGTTTGCACGTTTAAGGATTCGATTTTTTTTCAATATAACTTTCAATAGTTTGCTTTAGCATTTTGGGTTCGGTAACTCCATAACAGGTATTAAAAAAGTGTTCCAAAGCGGAATACGTTTTTTGATTTGATTTTTCGGGAAGATAGCCATAAACTTCATCAAATTCAGCATAAAGATTTTCGGTAGTTACAAATAACAGATCAAATTTTGTGATAAGCTCGGCATTCTTTGATTGTGGTTCATAATAATACAGATTTATATTCTCAATCTTCGACCGGTCGAAATTGGTTCCATTTAGTTCCGAGAGGTTATTTTTTTGAATCCGGATTACTTGCTCCCTAAATCCTAGTCTTTTTGCTACTTTGAACGTGTCGATGGTGTATTCAAAAACAAAGAATTTATCCTTGCTTACGATGAATTCTCTTGAATTTACTGAAAGCCTGGCTTCATCACCAATTACGGTAAAGCGCTGCGAGCCAAAAAGCTCTTTAATAGAATTTCCCATTTGGCTGGTTCCGCGGGTGGCTAATTTATTGGTGTCAACCAAGTTTGGCCGTATTATTTCAGATACTTTTTGCCAGGATATGTTGCCGGGTAAAAAACCGGTAGTATCCAATAACCTGAGGGTAAACCATTGTCCTTTTTCATCCATCAGCACGGCAAAATCTTTCATGTGGTGGAAGCAGATACTGTCATGGTTCCCAATTTGGCTGTTTTTTGTTATGCAATTATCAGCTTTTTGAATTCCAACACAGCCTTCGGTTTTTAAAACCCGGTAGTTATTTTGAGCCTCAACAAATGAGGTGAAAATAACAAGGGTTAGTATAATTAAAAGCTTCATATATGAATGGATTTATGAACCGTTATTATTTTTTTAAATAAAAGATAAATTCGCCGCCTTTATGCTCCTCCATTTTCATGGGGCGGCCAATAGGAGTTTGTTCTGAAACCGATTCAACCCTGAATTTTACGTTTTGTATCAATTGTGATATTGAAATGTTTTTCCGGCTTGATGCAAGCACCTCCATAAGCGATTGGGCAAACGGGCTATTGCCTCCAACCTGACCATCGGCAACCACTTCAATATTTCCCGATGAAAAGGCCCAGCGCGAAGGGGTCTTGTCATCATTTTCGGAATAGGAGATGGCATTGGTCTTGAAAAGGGAACCAGAAAAGCAAGCATCGGCTATTAGCACAATATGTTTGGCGTTAATCTTAGTAAGGTAATTGTAAATAACTGAGGTTTGAATGTAATTGCCCGTATTATTCTCGGGCGCATCCACCGGAATCCAATATCCATTGTCCCATTCTTCGTCGTAATTACCATGCCCGGCATAATATATAATTAAATTATCGCGTAAGGTGCAGGCATTTTTTATTTTAACCAGCTCATTTCTAATATTTTCATAGGTACCATTGGCATCATACAATTCATAGATATTCTTATCTGAAAATTGATATTTTGAAACCAGTAATTCTTTGATATCTCTAGAATCTTTTACCGCATTATTCAGTTTGGGCCAGTTCACATAATCGTTAATGCCAATAACTAATAAGTAGTTTATTGGTTTTGGGTCCGGATTAAATTCGATGGTAGCTGTTTCCCAATAATCTTCATCTAAAAGCATGGAATTTGGGTCACTATCAATTTTAAAAGTAATTTCGGCCATATCTGAATTGTTACCAGTGGGCTCTTTTATAAGTATTCGCAGTTTGTTTGGTGCATCTGAAATTTTCTTTATTCCGCGGGTATTCGGATTGTTATCAAGATAACTCACTGGGATTTCAATAGTTCTTGTTTGTCCGGCAAGCAGGGTGTCTAGTTTCAGCGTATTGTCATAGGTAATACCCGGTAGCGCAATGGGTTCAGTAATCAATACTACTAAATTTAGGGCATCGCCGTTCCCCGCATTTTGTAATTCAAACTTAATAAATGCTTTGTCTCCTTTCCTGAGCGAACCAATGAGTTTGTTGGTGTATTCGAAGCGGAGTTTGTTTATTAAAAGTAATGGATTGCCCTTTGGTGCATCAATAGCTGGGGGTGCAGCTGGTTTTACGGCGGCTTCAATTTGAGGCATTAAGCTTCGCAAGTTTTTTTCCAATACTGCAATGGTATTTAACGCCTCAAAGGCATCCAATTCTTCGGGTCTCAATTTTAATACCTGCTGTAAATGGGGTTTGGCGGTTTCAAAATAGTTTAGAGCCATAGTAATTCCTTCTTTACCTTGCGTGGTAAATTGGTATGGGTTCATCTCACTCAGTGCTTTGTTATATTCAACACCCATCAGAAAATAAAAGGTGCCAATATTAAAATGGGCATCCACAAAATTTGGGTCTATGGTTATGGCCTTGGCACAGGCATCAATTGATTTTTGATAATCGCCTTTATGATAGTAGATTAATCCTAAGTTGTAATATAGTTTGGCATCGTTGGGCGATGTAGCCAACATTTTTTCAATTTGCTCCTGAGCTTTATCAATATTACCGGTTCTCAGGTAAAAGTCAATCTCTTGTTTTAGAAGCATTTCGTTGTTGGGAAAATTCTTCCTTATTTCAGCATAATAGGCGGCAGCTTTTAAGTTATCCGGATTTTTGGTGGTTACAATATCAAGCAATAAATTAGCAGCATCGAGATTTTTTGGAAATTTATGAATATAGGAGTCGGCTTTTGAGAGTGCATCAGCGTAATTTCCGGTCTCGTAAAAAACTAAAATTTCTTCATAAAGTAACCCTGGATTATTTGGAAATAATTGCAATCCGGTTTGTATTTTTTGGAGGGCTTCCTGATATTTTTTTTCAATGCTCCTTAGTGAAGCAGCCTGTACTTCAAACAAAAAAGGACTGTTGTATTTAAGTAAGATTAGTTTTTCAGTCGCGTTTTTTACTTCGCTGGAGTTACCCGCTTTAAGTCCACAATCTGCTATATACACAAAGGCGGTTGTGTCGAATGGGACAATGTTGGATGCTTTTTGAAAATAGTTAAGTGCATCATCAAAATTTCCAGCTTTATAGAGTTTCTTGCCTTGATTAATCTCTTCCAGCCATTTCTGGTTAATGTCTTGTGCTTGTGCGATGCTTAAATTGAATGTTGCAGCTATAAAAAGCAAAAGATATTTTTTCATGAGATATCTATTTTATTGGATTATAAGGAAATCAATATCAGGCTGAAAATGTATGGTTTTACAAATTTATAAAATTGAACAATAAATACCTATATCAAGCCAATTAATTTTGATAAGAACTAAACTTCAATTTTGTTTTTTCTAATGCAGCCGAAAAAAAACACATAAAACCATTTTGTTTTGAATGTAAAAAAAGGGCCTCAATATGCTGAGACCCCTTCTTGAAACTACCTACTTATGAAGTTTACTTATTGAATAGTAGTGTTTTGTATATGATTTGCTTGTTAATAGTAAGCTTAATGAGGAATATTCCCGATTGCTCTGTTAGTTGGTTCATGTTCCAGGTAATTTCCGATGATTTGATTTCTAGTTTTGGAATCTTAATTATACGACCTGTTACATCCAATACTTCCAATTGCTCAATTAGTAATCCTTCGCCTGTATTCACGGTAACTGTTCCTAACGTAGGGTTAGGATATAGAGATATTTTTGATACCAGGTCCGAATCAAAGATGCCAGTTGGTAACACGTTAACTTTTATGGTTTCCGCTTCGCTGTTTGATATTCCATCAGTTACAGTGAGTTCTAATACAAATTCACCCACTTTGTCGAGCCGCAGAATAGAGATGGGTTGATCAATCTGGTATAGCTGCCCTTTGCTATCTGTGGGCATTGAGATTAATCTCCAGGAATAGGTCAATGCATCTCCATCCACATCATAGCTATTAGAACCATCACAATAAAAATATTTTTCACCAATTTGTAAGGTTGTATCAGCTGCCAATACTGCAACCGGACGGTTCGATGCGGTGATTGTAACCACATCGGGAGCACTGTTGTTGGCTCCATCGCTAACTGTTAGACTAATTTTATAAATACCTGCTACATCGGGCACAAAAGAAATATCCTGCTGAGCAGGATTACTTATTTGGAGTGTGCTTGAACCCGGTTTTTCATTAATTTTCCAATTAAAAGTCAACGGATTTGAGGTTTGACTCACACTCAGTGCTCCTGAAAAACTAACAGTCATTCCGGGGGCAACTACCGTATCGTTTCCAGCAATGGCTATTGGCAAATTATATGCCGATTCGTACTTTATTTTAAATGCAATTCCTTTTGAAAATTCAGGAAGCTGCAACTGATTGGTCAATTGAATCAAAGCCACTTTTTCTGTTTTTATCACTTCACCACTCACGGGTAAGTAATAAGTTAGAGTATAATAGGCAAACGGAATGTTTTGGAGTTCACATACAGCGCCAGTAATGTTGTTGCTGTAATTGGGTTCGTAAATATAGCCATAAAAATTTTTACCGGTGGATACACCCAATGTTTTGAATGTTTTGGTGGCGTGCTTTATAGAAACAGGATAACTATCCAGGGTTGTTTCAGCACCAAAATCTTCTTCGGCTAAAAAGTTCATCGGCATGGTAAATAATCCAGCCCACGATAAATCGAGGTAATGCTCCCATATCCACATATAATGAGGTACCTGGGTCATTATGCCGTTCCATATGGCGTTGCGCTGCATATCCATGGGAACATCGGCCTCTACATTGGTGCCATATTCCCCATTTATTATGGAGGCATTATTCAGTTTATTGCGGAAGTCAAAATCACGTATTACCTGATCATCCAGCATTTTATCAGAATACAAGTGGTACTGCAAAACGTCCAGTTCCTTGATGGTATCTAGCTGTATAATCTGGTCGTCACTGGCACTTGTGGTTTGAATGTGGTTGAATGGGTCGATGGAGGCCATGTATTGGCTCATTTCGCTATGCCAAGTCATTACTCCGGGCCACCATTGCGCTGTTTGGCTGTTATGGATTCCAGTAAACTGCACTTCGTTAAAAAACTCCCAGGAAAACAGGTTTTTTGAATAGCCCCAGCGGCCAACAATATAACGCAACAATTTTTTGGTTTGTTTTTTACAGTCCTCGTTTCGGAAATACTCTTCAGCCCGGGCTACATAACCACCATTTGTAAGATTGTAAGGGTTATCGGCCCACATTTCATTTACGTTTTCGGAAAACATGCCGTGCTGAAAAATCGCCAACTGCATAAAAACGTCGGTAGCTTCACCCAGGTTCATTAATGAATCAGTCATGGCGGCAGCTTTTTGGCTGTAATAACCCAATCCATCGTAAAAAGTTGTTTTTTTCCATTCCAACGCTTGTTGAGCAAACGGAGTATGCCAATAGCGGAATGTGTTGGCTTTCGAAACCGATAAATTTTGGATGGTTTGAGTGTAATTGGGTATATTGTTCCAACCGATATTTATTCCCATAGGATAAAAGGGTTCGCCCGTAGTGTGACGGTAATATTGGTGGTTGCTGGCATCGTTATGAACAAATCCTTTGCTGTTGCCTTGAGCCACTTCAATTTCAGTAATATCAGAACTTACCATTCCACTCTCATCAATAACTTTAACTACTATGGTATGGGTACCCACTTGTTCGGTGTTAAACCGGAACATCCATGCTTGATAGCTTGAATCAGCCGTCCAAACCGTGTTTTCGAGCCTAGCTTTCATGTAATAAAAGCAAGGAATGGTAATTATTTTACCATCGGGACAAGTAATTTCGGCATCGGCTTTTACCTCATCGGGATTGTATACATTGGTATAACTGGCATTGATTTGAAAAATGCCTTCAATCTTTTTATTTGTTTCGGGCTGTTGGGTAACTATGCTAAGGTTGCTAAGTTTCTGATCCGGATCCATCACAAATAGGGTGGTTGAGGCACTGGATTTTTTACCGTCGTTATCGGTTAACGTAAGATTCAAGGTATAGATGCTGTCCTGCAAATAAGTATGAGTAGCTTCAACCCCATTGGCTGTGGAACCATCGCCAAAATCCCAAAGGTAATCGGTAATTTGTCCATCGTAGTCGTAGGATTCCGAAGCATCAAATAAAATTTCTTCACCAATAAAAACCTTGTTTTTCGATACAGTGAACAATACCTTCGGAGAACCATCGCCCAATTCCGGATTGCTTAATTTCACGTCATCGAACCATACATCGGCTTCAGCTTCACCTGGGTTATCAACACAGGCGGCTAATTGCAATTGGGTAAACTGTTTTTGCATGGCTGGGGTGAGGTCCATTTTGCATTCTACCCAAGTGTTGGCAGGAGGTTGAAACGCCCAATCGGGAGCCCAACTTTCAATTAGCACCTGACTTCCGTTCCAGAATTTGGCAAAAATACGGCCTTGTGAACTGCAGCGGAGTTTGAAGGTTAAGGTATTGTTATAACCTATATTGACTCCACTAGGAAAGTTCATGGTTACATAATGCCAGTTTCCGGTAATTTTTTTATAATAACCCACTTTTGCACTCGGATTTGAACCGGTTGCATCGGGATTATCAACTACTCCATAAGAACCTTCAGCTGTAAAATCGGGTGTAGTGCCTACTGTTTCAAAATCGGCAATTATCTGTGCTGGAAGCCAAAGCGCAAATTGAAAGGCAAATAGTGTCAGAAGTATTAGTTTTTTCATGCGGATGTATTTTAAATCGTTTTATTTCTATAACCCTTTTATGCTTAAACATAGTGCTGTGTTTGTAACCTAGTTTTCACAGTGCTAATGCCTTCAAAATTACCTGAAACAACGGTTAATTTATGTCAGAAATGTATCCTGTACTATAACGTATGTACTATTTTCTATCAACCGAGAAGATACTTCAAGAATTCAAACCCTACATTATTGGTAAAGGCATACCATAAAAAGGGTATATAAAATGCCCAATCTGTGGGATTTTACATTGCTTCAAATCAAACCAACTTTGTATCGTAATAAATACATGATTGTGTTTTGTTCGATGGCTGTTGCCAGAGGACTTTTTATAAGCAAAACTTTAATAATCAGGAACATGAAAAACTACGCTTTTTGCCCCATTTCAGATAACAAAATTAACGAGCGGGTTGCCCGTATCAATGGAGTTCTTACCGTTTTGATTCTTTTAGCTTTTGGATATACACACAACATCCTGTTCATTGTTTTTCTGGGTATTGATTTTCTTTTTCGGGCCACTTCCTATTCAAGCTATAGCTTATTGGGAATCACTTCTCGTGCCTTTCTTAAATACCTGCCATTTGAAACCCAATGGATTAATGCAGGTCCGAAGATTTTTGCTGCACGCATTGGACTGCTTTTTACCTCATTGATATTTTTTTCAGCACTCTTTTCCTTAAGTACCGCATCGCTGGTAATTGCAGCCATTCTGGCTCTTTTTTCCTTTTTGGAAGGAGCATTTGGAATTTGTGTGGCCTGCATTATTTACCCGTACATTTATAAACTCATTTATCAAACAAAATTCAGATAGGATTATTTTTTCAAGAAAAATAATAGGTTAGCTTGTAGTTCAGTCTATTTTAAATCCTTGAATTGGTGAAGTGCTAATCATGTACTTTGAAGCCATTTCCATTAGGAAGGGACAAGAAGCCAAAAACATAACCGGTGCCGTTAAAGGCTTAACAATCACAAGTAACCTGTTACGATTGATTATAAATATCCTGAATCACTAATCCTGCCAGGGTAAATCCAAAAATAGCCGTAATGTGTGCTGTAGTTCCGTTTATTACTGCTTTTTTGCTACACCATTCATGGTCAGTCAAATCAGGGTCTCCTATAGCATTCTTAACTTTTGGGCATAAACAGGCATCGGTACCACACGATGTGCCTTGTCCTTTATTTGTAAGCAATTCTTCGCTATAAACACACAAAAATTCAGTGGGCAACCTTTAACTTTCCAAAATTCTTCCACGCGTATTTTGGTTGGGTCAATTTTAAGAGATGCACCCATGGATGAAAATAATACGGCATTGGTTCGGGTGGCTTTGCGTATCAAATCCATTTTATTACTGAGGCTGTCAATGGCATCAATAATATAGTCGTATGAATCCAATTCAAACGAAGCGGAAGTTGACTGTTCGTATATTTTCTGAATGGACTGAATAGTAGCAGATGGATTTATTTCAAGGAGCCGTTGCTTCAGCACTTCAGTCTTTACTTGACCAACCGTTTGTGTGGTAGCGTGCAGCTGACGGTTAATATTGGTAATGCAAACCAAGTCAGAATCTACAATGGTTAAGTATTGTATGCCACTGCGTATAAGGCTTTCGGCACACCAACTTCCAACACCCCCAATTCCGAAAATAATCACCCGTTTCGACGCCATATTTGCCATGACTTCGTTCCCCAATAGCAGCTCGGTACGCTGAAATATTCCCTTTTTTGATGTCATCGGCAACTATTCTTTAATGCTTTTTTATGTTTCAATTTAAAAATTGAAGCTGCAAATTTATAAAAAAAGTCATAGTGGCAAATTTACAATCGATTCATTAACCTGAAAACTCCTTTTATTGTTTGTTGCAAGCTCTTTTCAGGGGAAAGTGAAGCGCTTCGCTAAAGCGAGACCGTTTGCTAACTTCAGGTAAAGTTCTTAAAAAGTGATTAATCTGATTATACCTATCACAATTATTTTCTTTGTTTTATCATCGATGCTTTGAGATTGGTTTTCATCCCCTCCCCACTTTCAAGCAAAACCGCTGGCAATTCGCTGTTTGAAGGCGATGGACTGACATCAACATCCCATAATTGCACATTTTTATAGTGTTCCATGTAGATACCGTATTTAAAGAAGTCTTCGGTTACATCACCCCATTGAAACCGGCTTTGGATGATTTTCAAATCGGATACATACCGACCCTGAAATGCGGAAATATCGGAAGAAAAGAGTTGGTTGGAACCCATAGCCCCGCGTAGGTCAATATTTCCACCCGCTGATTGGTTCAACAATCCTGGCAATACCTCCAATTTCACGTTTTCAAAAGTCAACCCTTCAATGTTGCTTTCGGCAGAACCATAAACCAAAATACCATTTTCCGAGCGACAGGTTATATCCCTAAAAGAAATATTCTTGATGAACCCAATGGTGGTGTTGGGTTTGCTTGGTAACGCTGAAATATGGATGGGTTCTCCGTTACCCCACCAGTCGCCCGTATGCAAGCGGGTTTCAATAAAAACCTGTGAAACCGTAACGTTTTCAATGGATCCGGAATCGCGCACAAAAATGCCAATGCCCCGGTTGGAGTTGGTAATGGTACTATTGCTGATATTGATGTTGCGAACCGTGTTTTGATCTTCAAAACCTATGCGGATGCCGCTGGAACGCGATTGTAGGTTGCAATTGGTGATGTTGATATTTTCAGACAAATGGCGTAGGTTGTAATATCCAGGAAGTTCATAATGATACCCATATCCGGTAATAGCAATGGCATCGTCGCCGGCACGGATGTCGCAATCGGAAACATTTACATTGGTGCATGAAGTAATGTCTAATCCATCACTGTTAGGCGTTTCCAGGCTGTTCCATATTTTTACGCCTTTCACAACACATTTTTGCATTGCGAGAAAATTACCATTTGTCGAGGTCTCTGAGGCAAGGGCATTACCGGTCCATCGCCAATTCCGCTGGTCACTTTTCGAAAATCAGCTCCCTGACGGGTAAATTGGGTTCCTCCCCATTCAATTTTTTTGGGAGTTTTCCAGTCGAAAAAAGCTTCTTCGTTCCCATCGATGGTTCCTTGTCCGGTGATGGACACATTTTCAGCTTTTAAAGTAAACAGGATTCCATAAGTGGTGGTATCGAAATTTCCGGTTTGGAACGGCTGGTAGTCCTTTATATTGGAACTTCCTTTTAGAATGGCGCCGCTTTCGAGGTGCAGGTTTGTATTCGATTTTA
>JFJP01021673.1_pt1 | contig 16019 bp, 16 predicted proteins | sample 431651 | NCBI WGS metagenome assembly JFJP01 (sample SAMN02602958, study PRJNA72255) | Microbial mat metagenome, whole genome shotgun sequencing project. | biome: fresh water; feature: sink hole; material: water; isolation source: purple microbial (photo- and chemosynthetic) mats found in... | reverse complement strand
GCGAAAGCTTGTTCAGTTTCATGAAAAAGCAGATCGCCGGTTATATTTCAGGATCAGCATCGGCAAAACTAGACCTGTTCAATTCGGAAATATACGGTTCTGTACCAATTCTCGGATTAAACGGCCATGTATTCAAGGCTCACGGCGGGTCATCAATAAATGCCTTAACTCACGCTATCGCAACTGCTCTCAAAACAGTATATTTGCTGAGCGAGTCAGAAAAAGCTTAGAAAAAGGATGATCTATGGGGTCTCTCAAGGCACGGATTCTTTCTGTTGGCACCGCGCTGCCAGAAACAATTCGAGATAACTTCTATTTCGAAAAATATCTCGACACGAGCGATGACTGGATCACGCAACGCACGGGTATCAAAACTCGTCATGTTTGGGAAAATCCACCAACTGACGCAAACGCCCAACTCGGAGCATTAGCGTCAAAACGCGCCCTTGAAAAAGCGGGAATCGCAGCGACCCTACTGCCGCAGATATTGCCAATAAACTTGGCATTAAAGGTGCGTTCGCATTTGATATGGCAGCAGCGTGTTCTGGTTTTGTATTTGGACTCGCTGTGGCAAATTCTCTGCTGGTTTCGGGTCAGAGTAAACGTGTTCTTCTCGTGGGAAGCGAAGTTATTTCTCGGTCTGTAGATTGGAACGACCGCGGCACCTGCCTTCTCTTCGGAGATGGCGCTGGCGCAGTAGTACTCGAACTCTCCACCACCGATGCAGGTGTTCTTTCAACCGAAACGTATGTAGACGGATCACTAGGCGAACTTCTAAAACTACCTCTTTGGGGTGAACAAGATCACCTCGCAATGAATGGCAAGTCTGTGTATCGCCACGCGGTTACACTTATGCCCGAAATGGTTCGGCGCTCTTTAGCCAAGGCGAATCTCACCATTAATGATCTAGACCTACTTATACCCCATCAGGCCAATGCTCGAATCATCGAAAAAGTTGGCGAGGAACTTGGCATTGAACCTTCAAAAGTGATTGTCAATGTTGACAAGTATGGCAACACTTCATCTGCGACCATTCCAATTGCACTCGAAGAAGCGTGGGATGCAGGACGAATTAAAGAAAATTCACTAATTGCAATTACAGCACTCGGCGGTGGCATTACTGCTGGTGCTGCAATTATTCGTTTTTAAGAGGTAGATAATGAACTTTGCATTTTTATTCCCCGGTCAGGGTTCGCAAAGAGTCGGCATGGGGGCAGATCTTTTCGCAGCAACAGAGCTCGCTGACAGTCGATTTTCTCAAGCATCAGAAATTCTTGGCGTCGATTTAAAAAAAATCGTTCTTGAAGGGCCAGAAGAAGAACTTAAAAGGACTGAATATACTCAACCAGCTCTTTTCACCGTTGAGTCGATCATAGTTGATCTTCTCGCCGAAAAAGGTATAACTCCTTCTGTTACAATGGGTCATTCACTCGGTGAATACGGTGCACTTTACGGAGCCGGCGTGATAGACTTTGCAACAGGAATTAAGCTTGTGGCAAAACGTGGAGCACTCATGGCTGAAGCCGGTGCTGCAAGCAACGGCGGGATGGCAGCGATCATCGGTCTTGAAAAATCCAAGATTTCAGAAGTACTCAAAACTATCAATGGCGTAGTCGTTCCTGCAAATGAAAATCTTCCCGAACAGACTGTTATCTCTGGCGAAAAATCAGCCGTTGAAGCAGCCTGCGAAAAACTTAAAGAAGCAGGAGCAAAACGGGCGATCATGCTTCCGGTGAGCGGAGCCTTCCACTCACCACTTATGAAATCCGCCGCGGAAGAGTTTGGCAAATATCTCGAAACAGTGACGTTTCAAAATGCGAAATGTCCTGTCATTACAAATGTTACTGCCGCAAGTGAAACAGACGGTGCGAAACTTAAATCACTCTTAGTCGAGCAGCTTTTATCACCAGTTCGCTGGGTTGACTCACTTGTGTCACTCGCTTCTACGGATATTACAACCGCAATTGAAGTTGGTCCCGGAACTGTACTTAAAGGATTTATGCGCGGATTCGGCAAAGATATTTCGACAATTTGCTGTGGCGATGCTACAAGCGTTTCAGCAATCGCGGAATAACCTGCTTTCGTTTTTTGGTAAAAAATGTATATTACGACGGTTTTGTGCCTTCGAACAAGATAGGGGAGAGTATGATTGATCTTAAGGGTAAATGCGCTCTGATTACCGGTTCTGGACGTGGAATTGGAAAAGAAATTGCAATGACATTGGCAAAAGCTGGTGCAAACATTGGTGTTGTCGATCTTGATATCGCAACCGCGCAGGAAACTGCAGATGAAATTGCAAAACTTGGTGTAAAAACAATCGCTCTGAAAGCAAATGTTGCTTCAGAAGAAGATGTGACTACCATGGTTAAAGATTTCGTCGCGGAAATGGGTACTATCGATATCCTCGTGAATAACGCAGGAATAACAAAAGATGGCCTCATTATGCGAATGAAAGAAGCTGACTGGGATCTCGTTCTCGATGTGAACCTGAAATCAGCATTCCTTTGCAGCAAGGCTGTTTGTCGCACCATGCTCAAACAGGAATCTGGTCGTATCATCAATATCGCTTCAATCTCTGGCGTTATTGGACTTCCTGGTCAGGCGAACTACTCAGCCTCCAAAGCGGGTATGATCGGCATGACAAAAGCTCTTGCAAAAGAGTTTGCTACAAAATCAGTTACAGTTAACGCAGTAGCTCCTGGATTTATCCGCACAGCTATGACAGATAAACTTTCTGCTGAAGTAGTTAAAGGGTATGAAGATGCAATTCCGATGAGTCGTATGGGTAACCCTGATGATATCGCGAATGCAGTATTGTTCCTCTCTTCTGATCTTGCATCGTACGTAACCGGTCAGGTTATCGGTGTAAACGGTGGACTTGCTATGTAATATTGGTGCATTGCACCTTGTTTTTTATTGAATTCAACCTATTAACAGCTTTTTTAAGGAGCTTGACATGAGCGATAAAGCAACAAAAGTAATCGAAGTGATTGCGGACAAACTTGGTAAAGACGTAGCAGAAGTAACTCCTGCGAAAAAATTCATTGACGATCTCGGTGCAGATTCACTCGATCTTACCGAACTCATCATGGCTCTTGAAGAAGAACTTGATCTTGACGAAATTCCTGAGTCAGAATCAGAAAAATTTGTAACTGTTCAGGATGTTCTGAACTACGTAGCATCACTCTAAGAGTACCTTCATGAAGCGGTAGAACCCTCTACCGCTTCACTACCTTTAACCCTCGAGGATTTTATTATGTCAACTCGTATTGTTGTTACCGGACTAGGCGCCGTTACACCTGTTGGAAATGATGTAGACACTTTCTGGGACGCTCTTGTTTCAGGAAAAAACGGTATTGCTCCAGTTACTTCTTTCAATACAGAGGGACTTGCGACAACTATTGCAGGAGAGGTCAAGGGACTTGATTTTACTGGATATGTCGATCCGAAAATGCTTCCGCGTATGGATCGCTTTATCCTGCTTGCACTGGTTGCGGCCAAAGAGACCGTTAAAGATTCCGGCATTTTAGAATACCCAGATCTTGACCTCGAACGGGTTGGGACAATCGTTTCTTCCGGTATCGGTGGCATGGATACACTTGAAAATGAAACCTACCGCATTTTCGAAAAGGGACCTCGCCGCGCGTCTCCTTTCATGATTCCCATGATGATTGCCGATATGGCAGCGGGCATGGTCTCTATTGACTATGGATTCAAAGGTCCAAATTATGGATTAGTAAGCGCATGTGCTTCCGGTGGACACGGCATTGGCGATGCCTTTATCGCAATAAAAGCCGGTATGATGGATGCGTGTATCGTCGGTGGCACAGAAGCTACAGTCAATCGTGTTGCCTTTGCGGGGTTCTGTGCGATGAAAGCGATGTCAACTCAAAATGAAAATTTTGAAACAGCGAGCGCACCATTTACAAAAAACCGCGATGGATTTGTCATGGGCGAAGGTGCAGGTCTGATCATGCTCGAAACGCTTGAACATGCTCAGAAACGTGGTGCTAAAATCTACGCAGAAATCGTTGGGTACGGCGCGACAGGCGATGCCTACCACATCTCTTCACCAGCTGAAAACGGCGAAGGTGCACAGAGAGCGATGAAAATGGCTCTTAAGATGGCAAATATCAAAGCTGAAGAGATCGATTATATCAATGCGCACGGAACATCAACTCCGATGAACGACCGCAACGAAACAGCCGCAATCAAAGCCGTGTTTGGCGAAGCTGCGTATAACGTTTCAATCAGTTCAACCAAATCAATGACCGGTCATCTCCTTGGCGCGTCTGGCGGAATTGAAGCTGTTGCTTGTATCAAAGCGATTGAGAAATCAGTCGTTCCACCAACGATAAACTACTCAATTCCTGATGAAGAACTCGACTTGGATTATACGCCAAATGTTGCAAAAAATCGTGAAATCAAGTATGCAATGAGCAACAATCTCGGCTTTGGCGGTCATAATGTTTCGCTTATCTTTAAAAAGTTTTCGGAGTAATACGTGGTCATTTCAAAGCTCAAAGCTTTTTTTGCTCCCGAAACTACGACTGAACAAAAAACAGTCGTAGCTCCAACAACTGATTCAAAGTTTGCATCTCTCGAAACAGCGTTAGGATATTCATTTAAAAACCAGACCTTACTTGTTCACGCCTTGACTCATAAGTCAAGCGTAAAACCTGAACAAGATCCAAATGGACTGACTTCAAACGAACGACTTGAATTTCTAGGTGATTCCGTAATTAACTGTTTGGTTACTGCCGAATTATTTCACAAATACCCAGACTACTCTGAGGGGCGTTTGGCGAAAATGAAATCACTCTTGGTGAGTAGAAAAATTCTCGGCATCGTGGCAAATCGAATTGACCTTTCACGTTATATTCTTCGTGGGCGTTCAGAAAAGAAAAACAAACGCGAAGGTGGAAATTCGATTGAATCCAATGCAATAGAATCAGTATTGGGTGCAATCTATCTCGATAGTGGTTTTGATGCTGTTGAATCAGTCCTGAAAAAAATTCTATACCCAAGTATTGAGTTCTTTTTAAATGATGTGGAAAACCGGAATTATAAATCTCGTATTCTTGAAATGTCTCAGAAGGATGGACACGGTATTCCACGTTATCCAATGATCTCTGAAGAGGGACCTGACCATGACAAGCGGTTTACCATTGCAATCGAAATTGCTGGTGTTCGCCTTGGAACGGGAACAGGAAAAAACAAAAAGGAAGCTGAACAAGATGCCGCAAGAATTGCCGTTCAGAAGTATCCCGAAACACAATTTGAAAAAGTATTAGAGTAAAAACAAGGCGGTTTTTTTGACCGCCTTTTTCACATACCCACGATTCGATTTCCCAAGATCACCAAGAGAATCATAAGAATAATCCCCGCAGCTATTCGAATAATCAATTGGCTTCGCTTTTCATTTTCCATTTTACTCTCACATGCTTGCAGAACAATCTGCCTTTCACTATTTTTCTCTGATAAATCCAATCGAATTAACAGAATTTCAATATACAACAAATTTGGTCAAATGAGTGATTACATTGAAGATGGTAAAGGAAATGTAGATCTTCATATCCATACCAAATATTCAGATGGAGCCTTAACGGTTGATCAGGTTCTCGACATTGCCGAAAGCAAAAAGCTTTCGGTCATATCGATTACAGATCACGACACACTTGGTGCCTACCCGTACGTCATTGAAGAAGGGCGAAAAAGAGGCATTGAAGTTATTACCGGAACGGAGCTTTCCTGCGAAATGAACGGTAAGGATATTCATATTCTCGGCTACTTTATGGATCCTAACAACGAGGAGCTAAAAAGCGCGCTTGAAGAGATGCGCTATGCACGCTATCATCGTGCTGAAAAAATGGTGCAAAATCTCAATCGGCAAGGTATTGACCTTCGATTCGAGACGGTTCTTCGCTTTGCCGCCGATGGTGCTATCGGTCGCCCGCATATAGCTTCAGCGCTTCTGCATGAAGAGTTAGTCTACTCATTCCGCGAAGCATTCGAACGCTACCTCGGATATGATTCACCGGCCTATGTCGAAAAGCTTCAGATGACACCAGGGGAGGTTTTCAGACTTATCAAAAATGCTGGTGGTGTTCCGATTTTAGCACACCCCGGCGTCACCAAAGTTGATGAACTGATCCCAGAACTTGTACGCGAAGGGCTTGCAGGGCTGGAAGTGTACCATTCAGACCACAGCAGCACAATTCGCCGACACTATGCGGGAATCTGCAGAAAGCATCGTCTGCTGTTTACCGGAGGTTCCGACTTTCACTGTTTGACCCATCGCCCGAATCAAATTGAAATTGGTGATATGGATATTAGATACAGCCTAATCGAAGGGCTTAAAGCTCATTATAAAGATTTCCTTCCAAAAGAGAGTGTTGCATGAAAATTGTTCCAGTAATTCTTGCCGGTGGTATTGGAGAACGTTTTTGGCCTGCGAGCCATTCTAAGCGCCCCAAACAGTTACTCCCTCTTATCTCAGAAAAACTGATGATCGAAGAGACCTTTGAACGCGTCCTTCCTTTATGTGGTGGTGAGGTTAAACCACTGATTGTAACGGGTGATAAAATCGCAGATCTAATTGTCGCTACGCTCGGCGATTCGTATCAATACGATATAATCGCAGAACCTGTTGCAAAAAACACCGCACCCGCAGTTGGGGCAGCTGCTGCACACTGTAAAGCAAAATACGGCGAAGATTCTGTGATGGTTGTAGTTTCGGCGGACCATGCTATTCGCCCGATTGAAAAGTTTGTTGCTGCAACGACCTATGCAGTCGAAGTTGCTTCGGAAGAAGACACTCTCGTAGTGTTCGGAATCAAACCAGACCGCCCCGATACTGGCTATGGTTATATTGAACTTTCCGGCGCCCGAGGTACATCTACTCAAGGTGTCAAAAGTTTCAAGGTAAACCGATTTGTTGAAAAACCAAATGCTGAAAAAGCTGTTCAATACCTCGCAGCAGGGAATTTCCTTTGGAACAGCGGCATGTTCATTTGGAGAACCGGAGTCATTCTCGACCAGTTTAAACACCAGATGCCTGCGCTTTACAGCGACATTGAGATTCTGATGAATGCCGGGTGTACAAAAGAAGCGATGAATACGTTCTACAACACTTGCATCAAAGAATCTATCGATTTTGGTATCATGGAGCACGCCACATCTGTTTCTGCAGTTGAAGGTATATTCGAATGGGATGATATTGGTTCGTGGGAAGCACTTCCCCGCATTCACGGAACTGATGATGCCCAGAACTGCGTAACCGGTCCGCTTGTGTTCAGTTCAGAAAACAACAACTGTACAATCGCAAACATGAGTGATCATACAGTAGCTGTTGTGGGTGCAGAAAACATGCTTGTTGTGTCGGTTAACAACGCGACACTCGTAATTCACCGTGACAAACTTCCCGAGCTTAAAAAGTACCTTAATGAGATCAAAAGCGCAGGTTCATTTCCAACGGAACTGTTCTGATTTTGTTTGTATTGATTTTGTAAGAGGAGTGTGAAAGCATTCCTCTTTTTTTTTGTGAATAGCGATTCGAAATACTGCTGTTTATAATGATAAATATGAAGATAAAAAGTGTTCCGTACTAGTTCGAATGTAAATTGATGAAATGGTATAATCTATAAACAGAATCGCATGTGATCAAATATTGAAGAGTGTGAAGATCGAAATTAAGCGAAAAACATTCTAGCTCTCACCAAATTTCCCGTCAAAGAGCTGTACAACTTCAGCTAAAGCAGCCTGTTCATCACTGCCATCGGCACGCAACGTGAGAATTGTACCTTTTACAGCGGCTAGCATCATCACACTAATAACACTTTTTGCATCTGCTTCCATTCCTTTGTTGATAACAACCAAGGATGCGCTAAACTTTCCCGCAAGTTGAGCCAATTTGGTTGCAGGACGAGCGTGAACACCATGCTCATTTTTTACTTCAACCTGAATTTCTATCATTTTACAACCGCCTCCCTATCTGATTTGCGCTCTTTAAAACCCAAACGCACGCGAAGTTTCAACCCTTTGTCATCAACTTCTTTAATCAGTTCATCCAAATTCTTAATTGTTGAAGTAAGTTCCACCGAAACGGAATCATCATTCAAAAGCTTTCCGGCAGTGCCTTTACCTGTATCGATTTTAGCAGAAATGCTTCGCAATGTAGCAAGAAGTGAATCAGCATCAACAACTATACTTCGAGCTTCAGAAGATAGTCCATCTGCATTTTTCACGATCGATTTAATTCCCGATCTATTTTCTTTAACAATTCCGTCAACGCCAGAAGATGCGGAAACTAAATTATCCACAATCCCGCCGAGTTTCGGTTCATTTTCAATAACAATTCTATCGAGTAGAAGTGTCATCGTATCGAGGCGCCCTGTGGCATCACCAAAGAATTTCACAAATTTAGGATCAGCTACCGTTTCGTTGACTACATACTGCACCGTATCAAGAAGTCCCTGTGCTTCGCCCATGATATTACCTAGCATTCCAAGTGCTTCAGAAATACCACTATCGTAGTTCCCTTTAATATATCTGGCTACCTTTTTCCCGGTATCTGGCTTATGTTGTTCACCAGCTCGAGAAAGAATGATTTCTACCGCACGCTCACCCATAAGGCCAACATTTTTAACGGTAATATCCGAAGAGTCTGTAAATGGGATTGTCTCGTCAATTCTAAATTGAACCGCTACTTCTGCTTCGTGCAACAGAATAGAGGAGACAGTACCTTTCTCAACACCGTTGACATAGACCGGATCACCGACCTGAAGCCCTCCGATTTTGGGAAAGAGTGCTGTATAACTAACCGTAGAACTGGTAAGACTGATTTTCTTAAGCCAGATGATTCCGCCAAGGAGTGCAATAAATGCAACGACAATAACTAAACCAACAATAGCATCGGACTGTTTTTTCTTCAAAGCAAAGCTCCCTTTAAAGGCAGGCCTTTCGGCCTACCTTTAATATACACTTATTTGTGTTCTTTTACTTTTTCATTCTTCTTTTTAAGCTGACGAGTCATTTTTTCAATAACTGCATCGATAGCTTTTCCAAGATTCTCTTCTGTAGCTGTGGCACTTAGGGTTGTACCATCCACATTCAGGTCAATTTCCACCGTATCTTCCTGGCCATTTTTGTGGATTTCACGATCACAAACGACATGAGCCGAAGTAATTTTGTCATAGAACTTCACAAGTCCCGACACTTCTGATTCAATGAACGCTTTTGTATCGTCGGAGATATGGCTCTCATGACGAGTTGTAATCTGGATGTTCATACGCAACCTCCTTAACAGGTTTTTCTGCGATCAACCAACATTGATTGATCATTTCTTCTATTCAACACTTCTATCGCACGATAGGAACTTCGGACATACGGTCCAGCCACCACCTGCGGTATACCGATTTCACTTCCAAATGCGCGATATATTTCAAACTCTGCAGGCGTAACAAATCGATGTACTTTCACCTGATTAGGCGACGGCTGAAGATATTGACCGATCGTTACAATATCAACTCCCACTGCAGCTACATCTCGAAGGAGATCAAAGAGTTCTTCATTTGTTTCGCCAAGACCTACCATTATACCCGTCTTAATCGGGTTTGTCGATAGCTCTCGTGCTTTTTTCAAAATTTCTAACGATCTTCCATATTGAGCTTCAGGTCTCAACGATTTATACAACCGTGGCACCATCTCAATATTATGAGCAAAAACATCAACTCCTGAATACACTACGGTTTCAATAGCAGAAAAATTGCCCAGAAAATCCGGGACGAGCATTTCTACCGTCAAATGCGGCAGATGGTCTTTCAACCGCCGGCACATTTCAGCAAGGTATTCGCTTCCCCCATCGGAAAGATCGTCCCGAGTAACACTCGTTATTACAACATGTTTCAGGTTCAAACAAATGACCGCTTCGATTATGTCGTCCAACTCCGAACGATTCAGAGGAACTAAATTTCCTTTTTGAACAGAACAAAACCGACATGACCTACTGCACCGCTCGCCCATCACCATAAAGGTTGCTGTGCCTGAACTGTAACATTCAGCGCGATTCGGACATTTAGCTTCTTCACAAACAGTATTCAAAGAACTATCCGCGAGAATAGACTCGATTTTTCCCGACTCCCCCTTGTGAGGGACAGGTCGGCGAAGCCATTCGGGTAATCGTTTAATCATACTTCTTTCTCATGCGAGCAGTGGGCAACCCAAGCTGTTCACGATATTTCGCCACCGTGCGACGAGCAAGTGCAAACCCCTCTTTCGTCATAAGTTCCGAAAGAACCTGATCAGAAAGTGGATCACTTTTATCTTCATCGCCGATCATAATCGACAGCCTGTTTTTGATTTTGGTGGTAGATATATCATCACCATCGTCGTTTTTCCCTAGCGCTTCGCTGAAAAAATATTTCAATTCAAACATACCAAAGGGCGTTTGAACAAATTTATTATTCGTAACTCTACTTATTGTAGAAACATGCATCGAGACCATATCGGCGATATCCTGAAGTTTCAGTGGATTAAGATTCGGTGGCCCTTCGTGGAAAAACTCTTTCTGTCGTTCCATGATCGCTTCCATCACCCGAAGCATGGTCGTTCTTCGCTGTTCCACCGCGCGAATTAGCCAATTTGCGCTGTTGAATTTTTCGCGCACAAACTCTTTAACATCTTTTCCTGAACCACTTTTGCGTTTCAGCATGTCGGAATAATCTTTATTAATTTTGAGATCAGGCATAAAACGGTCGTTTACAATAGCCGTCAATTCTCCGTCGATTTCATCCACAATAAGATCTGGCACGGGGATAGAATCACCACCACTGCTGTAAAGCTTTGCTGGTTTTGGATCCAACTCCCGAATTTCATCGATCGCATCCTGAATATCAATTTGATCAACTTCAAAGGCACGAGCGAGTGCGGGGATTTTCAATTTTTCAAAGAGCTTCCATTTTTCGTCGAGAATTGCATAGGCAAGTGAAGCTTCGCGTTTTTGTCTTTTCAACTGAAGTAACAGGCATTCGCGAAGAGACCGGGCTCCCACCCCCGCCGGATCAAAACTTTGAAGAAGATCGATTCCCTGCTGAATATCTTCAACGGTAACTCCAAGAATCAGAGTCAATTCGTTGAGATCCATTTCAGGGAGATAGCCCCGTTCATCCAAGGATGCGATAAGGAATTCAACTATTAGAGAAAGTTCTTCATCCGCTTTTTTCAATCCGGACTCGTGAAGTTGTTGCGTTAAAACCTCTTCGAGTGTTTCTTCGTAAACCTGCAGTGATTCTGTATAGTCGTATCGTTCTTGCGTGTCCGATGCGGATTCTCCCGTATCAAAACGATATTCATAGGCATCTTCGAGATAATCGCCAACACTGATTTCAGACTCTTCGAACCGCAGTTCACCCTCTTCATCGCGGGTGCCAACGGGAGATTCATCGTAATCAAACTCGCTGATTTCTTCGGCGGTTTCGTCGATTTCCAACAGAGGATTCATGGCGAGTTCGGTCTGAATCTGCTGTTCTAATTGCATAGCCGTGGCCTGAAGCAGTTTCAATGACTGAATCATCTGGAATGACAGCTTCTGCTGCATCGATAAAGAAAGATCAAATCCCAGATTCATAGTCACGGCTCCTAGGTGTAATTGCAGTACAAGAGTGCAAAAACCAATTATAAGCCAAAAAGATACATAATGCAAGCGAAACGTGTGCCTTTTATTCATTCTCCACGTGTAAAACATCATTATTCAAAGGTGCCTCAGAACATTTCATTTCTATGGCATGAAAATTGAAGCATCAGAGAAAAACGAATAGCGTATTCTATTTCGAGACACTTTTCAAAGGAAAACAGTATGAAACCAGTTCATATTATAGCAGCACTGGCACTTTTCAGTTTTAGTAACGCAGAAGAATCAATCCAGAAAAAAATGTCCATTCGCCCAACGGCTGAATTGGGATTTCTCTCTGTGCTAGATCACCGTATCCAGTTTGACAGCAATGGAACCGAAATCGATTATCGCGAAGATGCCGGCCAAACCACACTCTTTGGGGTGACACGATTTTCTGTGGATGTCGATTTTTCGAAACGGCATAAAACTTCGATTCTCTACCAACCGCTCGAACTGAAAACCACCGAAATTATCACCCGCGATCTCACCGTGGACAATATGACCTTTGCTTCGGGAACCCCGGTGACATTCACCTATGGATTCCCCTTTTATCGAATCAGTTATCTCTACGACTTTCTCGAAGATTCAGAACGCGAAGTAGCGGCGGGAATTTCATTTCAGATTCGCAATGCCACAATCACGTTTGAATCGGGCGACGGCACACAACTTCGCACAAACCGAGATGTCGGTCCCGTTCCGGTGTTAAAATTCCGTCACAAACTTCCTTTAGGAGATACGTTCTGGTGGGGATCTGAAATCGATGGATTTTACGCTCCCGTTAGCTATCTCAATGGAAGCGACGAAGATGTGGTAGGCGCAATTCTTGACGCATCTCTTCGCGGCGGCGTGAAAGTTCTCGACAAAGGGAATCTATTTCTCAATCTCCGCTACATTGGTGGTGGTGCGGTGGGAACGAGTGAAAAAGAGAACAATCTCGGCGATGGCTACGTAAACAACTGGCTCCATTTCCTCACGGAAAGTGCCGGTGCATCATACGACATTTTCTAAAACATAAAAAGAGCGGGTCGACCATTTCTGTCCGACCCGCTAATTTTTACAGATGATGAATACCCAAATCGGGATCAAAGGATCGCACGGCTCGATTTCCTTCGTACACTGCGATCGTGAATTCCGCAGAATAGACAATAGTTCCCTCCGCGAGATGTCCGCCGAACATTTGCCCTTCGTGGTCAGAAAGCGCCATGTGAAGATGGATAAACGGTTCGCCCTCTTTTTCGGTAATCGTACCGGTGCAGGAGACGATATTCATGAAATCGCGGTATTTCACAAAATCGATTTTTCTGCTTTTGTTGTTAAAATACCCCACCATTGCTTCGGAAACACAGCCGAGAATTTCAATTCTTCCCGCCAAAATGTTCTGTTCTTTTGCCAGCTCTTTCAAGGCCAAAAGAAGGTCTTTTCCCTTATCAATTGAACCCATCAATACTTTTTTCACCGTAAATTCACAACAACTCATGCACGCTCCTCTTCACATTGCATCCGTTACGCGTCTCGTAACATCTTTTCTGACTAAAAGATATACCATAGACAATCATTTTGCTGAAAGAGTACCAAAGGATAACACAATTCTCATATTCGCGGTAAACTCGAACCCGAGTCGAAATAGGACAAACCCGAGTTGAAATAGGACAGACCAGAAAAGGCATTCCTATCGGAAGATGGATACGGGATGTTCTCCGTGAGCCAATCTCATCTGAATCGGCTGGTTCGGTACATCGACAATCAAAGGAAACACCATCATCATGAATCGTATCCGGATGAATTGCTGAATATGTGCCGGAAATATGATTGTGAATATGATGAACGGTATTTGTTGGATTGATTGGGATATTTGGATTCGTTATTTAATTTATCGTTCGACCGACCATCCAACCCGACCATCCAACCCCATAGGCCTAACGGCCTATGCGGGGATAAACCGGACCATCGGCCCTCAACACCGAATTGTATTGATTTTGTATTGAACCGCGAAGCGGTTTTGCCAGCATCGGGCCTGCCCGATGGATTATGATGAATATTTAACATGCATTAATTCATTAATGTCCGTAATCGATTTCAGCCATTCAATATGCCCAATGAATATGTCGGAACATTCGAAATGTACATCTTTAGTTTGGCGTTTTAGAGTTACTTCGATGGAGGCTCCAAAATGCGCTATCTTAATTTTCTTTTTCCAAAAAATGAAGTGCTTTATTTCTTTGGTTGTACTCCAACTTGAATGCCCAGTTAAAAGTCGAAATCGGTATTCTGACAATAAAGTTTTCTCAAAAATTCGATCTTGAATAATTTTTTTAATCCCGATATAGCTCTGATAATCAATGCCAAATCTGATTGTAATCTCTGAAAACTCTATTTGAAATAGGGCAATTAAATAGCAATGATTGTCAATTATTTCTGCCTTAAGAATCCAAATCTTTGGAAATACATTGTCGTATCTACCCATTTCTCATCCCTCAATCCCCTGAACCATCTCTCCCAACTTCTTCTCCGAAACACTCATGAGCGGTTTCACCGTCGGGTGGGCGAACAGCACAATGGCGAACTCTTCCACGGACTCCATATAGGCCAGAACCTTCTCCTGTTTCACCGGATCGAACGAGTCGAACCTGCCGATCAGTTTCACCATGATCTCCACGAATGGTTCGAGCTGGCTTTCCAGTTTTCTGAACTGAGCGGTGTTGTTGAACGCCTTTTCGATCCGACAGCCGAACGCTTTCATGTAGCGAGGGAAATTCAAAAGCATCGGGTAGGGGCAGAATCCGTCGGTGATCTGTTCCATGTACGAGAGCATTTCCGATTTCAGCGAATCGCCGAGATCGCGGAACACTTTCGTGTTGTACTTGGTCATGAATCGGTTCAGCGAATCGCGATTCTCTTTCTCCTGAGCCAGCGTTTTTTCCAGCGAATTGAGAATATTCACCGCTCCCATTTTGACGATCGCCCGCCGTTCCTCCCTGAGCTTTTCGTAGGCAGCCTTGGTGAACGGCGGAGTAGCCGGAGATGTAAGCACATGTTCTTTCACGATTTTGATCAGCTTTGGTTTCAGTCCCGACTCTCCGGCATAGGGCGAACTGAACAGTTTGAGCTGTTTGGAGAATTTTAGATCCTTTTCCAGCCAGTCGAAGTCGGGCTGAAGCTCAATCGCCAGAAGTGCGGAGATTCCCGCTCGATGTTTTATTTTCGCCTGTTCCGGATCGGGGAGCCAGTGAATTTCCACGGACTTTTCCGCCGGAACCAACGCGGGATACCCGAACAGCGTGAACCCATCGTTCCCCTTGGAAATCTCTTTCTGCACCGGAAGATCACCGAAACTCCAGCTGGTTATGCCTGTCTGTTTCGCCTTTTCGAGCTGTTGCTCGATCTTTCCGCCCCCCACTTTCACCTGTTCGGCGTTGATCGATCCGAGTGAATCGAGGTCGCGGGTCTCCTTAATTGTTTTCCCTTTTGAATCGACCACGGCCACGCGGATTTTCAGGTGATCAGGCAGTTTTTCATCGGAAAAATCCGCCGGCGAATAGCTTTTGTTGTAGACCTTTTTGATCGCATCGCACACGGCCTGTTCAAAATCGACAGGCTCGAATTTCATGGCACGGGCGATCGTTTCCGCCGATTCGTTCACCGGCATGAACTGTTTGCGGTCGCCTTTCGGAAGCGACTTGATCAGCCAGGAAATCTTTTCAGCCCAGAGCGGCGGCACGAGCCAGCCAAATGTTCCCTTGCGGATAAACGCCAACTCGCCGAGCGGAACGGTGACCGTGACTCCGTCATCTTCCTTGCCCGGAGCAAAGGCGTAATTCAGCGGGAACTTGCTCTTGCCCAAGTCGATCGATTCGGGGAACAGTTCCGTTGCGGGAAGGTTGGACAAAAGCAGATCTTCGCGGGTCATGAAAAGCGACTTGTCCCGCGAGTTCGCCTTGATCCATCCGATCAGATCGCGAACCGAACTGACCTGCGGAAACCGCTGGTCGTACCACGCAAAAAGTTCCTCTTCGGTGACCAGAAAGTCCGTGGTGCGAAGTTTGGCTTCTTCCTGTAAGAGCGATTCGTAGAGATCGAGATTGTGTTGCAAGAATGGAATGACCGTGACAATCTGCCCTTCGATAAGAGCCTGCCGAATGAACACTTCACGGGATTTCACCGGATCGATTTTCCCGTAGAACCGAATGCGTCCTTCGCTGATAACCAGGCCGGAGAACATCAGTTTTTCTTCCACAACGACGGAACCTTTTTCCGCATCGAACCGCGGATTTCCGTAGGTTCGTTTCAGAAGGTGAGGCACCAGCTCTTCGATCCAGCGAGGTTCGATCGGGCCGACGGATCGGGCGAA
>JFJP01031744.1_pt1 | contig 16021 bp, 18 predicted proteins | sample 431651 | NCBI WGS metagenome assembly JFJP01 (sample SAMN02602958, study PRJNA72255) | Microbial mat metagenome, whole genome shotgun sequencing project. | biome: fresh water; feature: sink hole; material: water; isolation source: purple microbial (photo- and chemosynthetic) mats found in... | reverse complement strand
ACTACTGATATTGAATGGCTGTGTACTCATAAAGCTTATTCATTTTTAACGCCACTTAAAAAACAGTTTTCGCAATTACAGACTAAATATAAAGCGAATCTTCAAGATAAATTGGACGTTGATTTACTGTTTCTTTTTTACATTTTACAAAAATTGAATGAAAATAAACTATTAGATTTTCCTGAAATTGAATATCTAAAAACAGTTGGCTTGGTTGAAACATTAGAAATTAGCCAAAAAATTGAATTTCTTGCTCTGAAAAAGAAATACCGAGCCACACAAATTCAAGATGAAGAAATTAACAGCCATCTTTTTAAAGTGTTAAAAAAACTGGATTCAGGGTTATCTTTGCCTGAACAAGATATTAATTATCTAAAAAAACGCAAATTATTTGAAACAGTTAAGTTTGCTTATAAAAAACAAACCGATACTCTTATTCACAAAATTGAACAAGGTCATGGGTTAAGACCGGAGGATATAACGTGGTGTGAAGAACACGATTTTGAAGAGATTATTTTTACTTGGCTGAAAAAAGATTATGAAGTTAGTGATTTCAAATATAAGTTTGAGAGTCCGCTTTACTCAATCTTAAAAAAACTAGAAGCTAATATTCGTTTAACCGATGACGAGTTAATTTGGCTGGAAAGTGAAAAATTATTATACCCTTCAAGCAAAGTTTTTATTGTTCATCACACGTTAGAAGCTCAATTTAATGAAAGCGAATTCCAACGCACTAAAGATTATTGGAAGTTAGCAAATGCAAGTGCGCATTGGCGCAAAGCTGAAAAGCCAAAATGGGCTTTAAAACAAACTGATGATTTAGATTTTAAGAAAATAAAACTCGCTAAATTAAGAGCGGCATTACTTACCACGCGCGGCGGTGCATTTCGTGATATTAATGAGTTTAATAACGCTGAACAATGTGCGCTTGAGGCGATTAAACACTTTCCCGACAGTCATAATCCTTATACTTTGATGGGCGCATTATGTTATGACACAAGACGTTATGATGAAGGTGATAAATGGTTTGCAGAAGCGGTTAAACGCGGTGCGAAACCTCAAGACCAAGATGCTGAAATTAAACGGATTCTTCGTAAAAAGAAAGACAAAGAACGCGAGGAATTAATTGCACATTTGCTGAAAAAAGACTCCTATCGTTTTGCATGGGTAACTCAATATATGAAAACATGAAAACCGACAGCCTGTTTTATCGCCTGTTTCAATAACATTTTAGGAAAAATCATGCAAATAACCATCAACGTTCCTGATACCTTACCACAAGCGTTTTTAAAACAACGCATTCAGGAAATTGAACAAAGTTTTATTACAGAGGCTTGTTTTTTTACGGGGTATCAACAACCTAATCAAGAAACACTATCAGCCATTGAAGCGGTTGAGCGTGGCGAAGTAGAAATGACTTCTATCGAAGAATTACGCAAATTAGCTCACGTTTAACCAACATGGCAAAAACAATTTTTTGGTCTAAAAAGTTTAAGCAAGACTATAAGCGATTAATCAATTCGGTCAATTCAGAGACAGTCAATGAGCTTTTAACCGTGATTGAAATGTTAGCAAACGAACAAACGCTACCTGAAAAATACAAAGACCACCTGCTGAAAGGTAACTGGAAAGGCTACCGAGAATGCCATATCAAACCTGATTTATTGTTGATTTATAAATTAAAAAATGATGAATTGACTTTAACATTGGTCAGAATAGGTTCGCATAGTGAATTGTTTTAGAGGCTTAACTTGTGCATTTTTTTTAAAATAAGCCCATGAAAACCGACAGCCTGTTTTATCGCCTGTTTCAATATCACCCGCAATTGGATTTACGGCAAAATCAATACGGAAACGTTGGATTTTATTGAAACCATTTTAGTGTATAAACTACCGCGATTAAGTCGTGAGGAGATTAGAATCATGTTAGCTTTAGAAGATGTGAGTTTAAAACAAACCCGTTTTTATCAGGAAGCAATGGCTGAAGGTTGGGAAAACGGTCGGGAAAACGGCGAACAAAGTTTATTGCAACGGATGTTAATGCGCCGTTTCGGTGAATTGCCCACGCCATTACAACAACTTTTATCCCAAGCCAACGCCACGCAAATCGAACAATGGGCAGACCGTTTTATTGACGCTACAACCTTAGAAGCGATTTTTGGTGATTTTAAAAATAAAAATTGAGCATGAAAAAAGCCACCTTTAAAGACGGGGATTTAGACCACTTAGACGAGGCTTTTGGCTTAAAACAAATTATTTATGCACAATTAACAGCCAGATGAATTACCACTAAAAGCTAACACAAGGTTTTGCTATGAACTCAAACAGCGACAGCGTTTTCCATTATCACCGCCGCACCAAACACAGCTTACAACAGTACGCCAACAGCCCTGCCAGTTTAGATTGGGATGACCAACCCAACGGATTTCGTTTCTTTACAGGCTGTAAATTGTTTAACTTGCCTAAACCAGGCGCAGAGCGCGAAGTGTTGTTTTCAGATTTGGCTAAATCACGCCCTGCTGAAAAATTAAATCAGGCAACTGTCGGTTTATTGTTGGAACTGAGCTTTGGTTTGTCCGCTTGGAAACAATTTGGCCCTGACCGCTGGGCGTTACGTTGTAATCCCTCCAGCGGTAATTTACATCCAACCGAAGCCTATTTAATTAACACTGATGCTGCCTTATTGCCAACAGGTGTTTACCACTATCAAGCCTATCAACATAGTTTAGAACAACGTTGCTTATTTGAACAATCCATTGAAAATAAAGGGATTTTTATTGGATTAAGCTCCGTACAGTGGCGCGAGGCGTGGAAATACGGTGAACGCGCCTTTCGTTATTGTCAGCATGATATAGGTCACGCGCTAGGTTGTTTGCGGTACGCAGCGGCGGTTTTAGGTTGGCGCATTGAATTACTCAGCGAATGCGGCGATACTGAACTCAGCGCGTTGTTAGGGGTGAATCGCAGCGCGGATTTTAAAGCTGATGAACGCGAGTTTGCGGATATTTTGTGTCGGATTCATACCGAAGAAACCTCACAATTTTACGAGTTAGAAACACTTGTTCAGGCGGCAAATAAGGGGGGTTGGCAAGGGAAAGCCGAGCCGTTGCATCAGTATCATTTGTATCAATGGGAGCTGATTAGCCAAGTCACAGCGGCAACTGAAAAACCGCGTACTGAATCCTTGCCGCTTCAACCCGCCGCATTCTTATCAACCGCACCGCTTGCTGGTGAAAAAACGGCAACGCAAATTATTCGCCAACGCCGTAGTGCGCAAAATTTCAATCCTAAATCCACATTAGCAAAATCCAAATTTTATCAAATCCTTGCCGCTACTTTGCCTGAACAATTGCCGTTTGATATGTGGACGCAGCCAAACAACCTGCATTTGTTTATTTTTGTGCATCGGGTGGACGATTTAGAACCTGGTTTATACGCACTGCCGCGAAATCCTGCTAAACGTAGTGTATTACAAGCGGCAACCTCAGAAAAATTTGAATGGCAAGCGGTTTTAGATGCACCACTGCCCCTGTATAAATTATTAAGTGCCAATTGTCGCAACACCGCAAAAACCTTATCCTGTCATCAAGCGATTGCCAGCGATAGCGCGTTTAGTTTGGCAATGGTGGCAGAGTTTTTCGATACCGTACAAGGTGCAGCATGGCAATATCGTTATTTATTTTGGGAAGCAGGATTAATCGGGCAAGTGTTATATTTAGCCGCCGAAGCCGCAGGAGTTCGTGGCACGGGAATTGGCTGTTATTTTGATGACAGTGTTCACGAAATTTTAGGGCTAACCGATGAAACTTTTCAAAGCCTTTATCATTTTACCGTGGGTACGCCGTTGGACGATAGTCGCTTGCAAACGCTACCTGCTTATGCGCATTTAGATAACTTGACTTAAGCACAAACTTTGTCAACTTTCTGACATTTTTCCCTCTCATTTTTCCAAGTCCTTTAAAAATCATACTGTTATAGCATGGCATAAGATTTGCATTGTTTTAGATAAACCTTGCTACCTGAGTCATACAGATTATGAAATTCTCAAAAGACATTGCCGAGCTGTTAAACGAACCTGCTTGTGAGCATAACAAAAAGGAAAAATCAGGTTGCGCTAAACCCAAACCGGGTTCAACGGCGGGCGGCTGTGCCTTTGACGGAGCGCAAATCGCCTTGTTGCCGATTGCCGATGTTGCCCACATCGTGCATGGGCCGATAGCCTGTGCTGGCAGTTCATGGGACAACCGAGGCACCCGCTCTTCAGGGGCGGATTTATATCGTATCGGCATGACCACTGATTTAACCGAACAAGACATCATTATGGGACGGGCAGAAAAACGCTTGTTTCATGCCATCAAACAAGCCGTTGAATCCTATCATCCACCAGCGGTATTTGTGTATAACACCTGTGTGCCTGCCTTAATCGGTGATGACATTACTGCCGTCTGTAAAGCCGCCAGTGAACAATTTGCCGTCCCTGTTGTACCCATTGATTGTGCAGGCTTTTACGGTACAAAAAATTTAGGCAATCGCATTGCAGGCGATGCGATGGTGGAATATGTGGTGGGAACGAGTGAACCTGCGCCAGCTCCTGCTCATGCCAGCATGAAAATCCACGATGTCAATTTAGTCGGTGAATACAATATCGCAGGGGAATTTTGGCACGTTTTACCCTTATTGGATGAGTTGGGGTTGCGGATTCTTTGCACCTTATCGGGTGATGCCCGCTTTAATGAAGTGCAAACCATGCACCGTGCTGAAGTGAATATGATGGTTTGCTCGAAAGCAATGGTGAATGTTGCCCGAAAATTAAACAAACTGTACGGCACGCCTTGGTTTGAAGGCAGTTTTTATGGCATTACCGACACCAGCCAAGCGTTACGCGATTTTGCCAAAAACTTAAATGACCCTGATTTAACCGAACGCACTGAAAAATTGATTGCGCGTGAAGAAGCACGGATTCGGGAATTATTATTACCTTGGAAACAGCGTTTAAACGGTAAACGGGTTTTATTATTTACAGGCGGGGTGAAAAGTTGGTCAGTAATTTCTGCTTTGCAAGATTTAGGGATGGTTGTTGTTGCAACGGGAACGAAAAAATCCACCGAAGAAGATAAAGCGCGGATTCGTGAATTAATGGGTGAAGACACCTTGATGATTGAAGATGGCAGCCCGAAAGCGTTAATCAAAATTGTGCATGATTATCAAGCGGATATTTTGATTGCGGGTGGACGGAATATGTACACCGCGTTAAAAGCGAAAATTCCGTTTTTAGATATTAATCAAGAGCGCGAGTTTGGTTATGAAGGCTATCAAGGGATGCTGGAATTGGTGAAACAACTCACTCTGACCATTGAAAGCCCTGTTTGGCAAGCGGTTAGAACGCCCGCGCCTTGGAAAATCCCCCTTAATTCTTCTTTGCAAAAGGGGGACGTAGACTCCCTCCTTTCTTAAAGGAGGGTTGGGGTGGATTTTAAATTTAATTTGGAGGTAGAAAATGGCTGAAATTCTAAAACGGCAAAAAGCTCTCTCAGTTAGCCCGTTAAAAGCCAGTCAACCGATAGGCGCGGCGTTGGCAACACTCGGATTTAACCGTGCCATGCCGATGTTGCACGGCTCACAAGGCTGCACCGCTTTTGCTAAAGTGTTTTTTGTGCGCCATTTTCGTGAACCTATCCCTTTGCAAACCACTGCAATGGACCAAGCCAGTTCGGTGATGGGCGCGGATGAAAATGCGGTAGAAGGACTCCGTGCAATTGCGGAAAAATCCCGTCCTGCCTTGATTACGCTGTTGACCACTGGATTATCCGAAGTGCAAGGGGCGGATATTCACCGCAATGTGCGCGAATTTCGGGAGCAGTATCCTGAATTTAACGATGTTGCCGTTGTTGCTGTGAATACCCCCGATTTTACGGGCAGTGTGGAAACTGGTTATGCCGCCGCGCTGACTGAGATTATCCGCACCTTAGTCCCAGCTGCCAAAGACGGACAAACCCAAGTCGGACGGCGCAAAAAACAACTCAATGTGTTAGCCAGTTATATGCTTACCCCGGGCGACTTAGAGGCTTTAACCGAACTGTTTGAGCAATTTGATTTGCGCCCCGTGTTTATTCCAAATTTAGCCGATTCTTTAGACGGTTGTATCACCGAAGACGATTTTTCCCCTGTCACCATTGGCGGCACAGCGTTATCAGAACTTGCCACCTTGGGTGATGCAAAAGCCACAATCGTGATTGGTGCATCGTTAGTTAATGCGGGTAAATTATTAGCCGAAAAAACGGGCGTTCCCAGTTATCACTTTAATCATTTATATGGTTTGACGGCGAATGATGCGTTGATTCATACCCTCGCGCAAATCACAGGGCAAGTCGTACCAGAGCGAATTGAACGGCAACGCGCTCAACTCCAAGATGCCATGTTAGATACCCATTTTATGCTGGGACAAAAACGGATTGCCATCGCCGCTGATTCGGATTTGCTGATTGCTTTTAGTGATTTATTGCAAGAAATGGGTGCAGAAGTCGCGGCAGCTGTGACTTCCTGCATGACCGCTTCGTTAAATCATTTGCAAATTGCAAAAATCAAAATCGGTGATTTGGAAGATATGGAAATTATTGGCAAAGCGGAAAACGTGCAGTTAGTGATTGGCAATTCTCATGCGGTAGATAGTGCCAATCGTTTGCACGTTCCGATTTTACGCGCCGGGTTTCCGTTATACGACATTATCGGTGGCTATCAAAAAACCTGGATTGGTTATCGCGGTAGTCGGCAAACTTTGTTTGATTTAGCCAATTTAGTGATTAACGAGGCACACGAGCAAATCCCTGTTTATCACTCGATTTACAAACAACCGCCTGCGCCATCATGTCATTAACGCGCCGAATGCAGGTTGTTCCCACCCTTGAATTGGAGTCTTTTATGGAAACGGCTTTAAAAGTGGCTTTCGCCAGTACCGACATGACCAGTGTGAATCAACATTTTGGTTCTTCAAAATCCTTTGTTTTATATGCGGTCACTCTGGATGAGGCGCGATTTTTGGAAGTGGCGCAATTTGGCGAATTAGAACAAGATGGCAATGAAGATAAATTAGCGGTAAAAATTGAATTATTAGCCGATTGTGCAGCGGTGTATTGTCAAGCCATTGGCGCGTCGGCGATTAAACAATTGATTGCGCAAGGGATTCAGCCTGTCAAAGTCCATGATGGCAGTCAAATTAAAGAGCTTATTGCGGATTTGCAAACCGAAATAAAGGCAGGGCCTTCCAGTTGGTTGGCAAAAGCAATTAATAAACAAAAAGCCGTAGACCCCAGCCGCTTTCAGCAGATGGCGGATGAAGAATGGCAGGAATAATCTAAGAAAAACCGTTTACTTTTAAAAACTTAACAGGAAAAAACCATGAGTGCAGCTAATTTAGTCGTCGCAGAAGATGACAGCTTTTTACAATCTGACATTGTGCAGGACATGATTAAACAACTTCGTGCCATTGATACCTATGATACTTATGACGGTTGGTCAGCGGCGCGAATTATTGATCCGATTGTGCTAACCAAAGAGCGGAAAAAAGCGATTCCCGTGATTGGCGACCCTGATGAAATCACCATTGCGCGGTTAAAAGCTTATTACAATTCGTTGGCAACCTTGATTGAGAAAAAAACAGGCTTGATGGCTGCGCCGATGGTGCATATCAGCCATGAAGGGTTTGGACGGGCGTTAATTATGGTGGGAAAATTAATCGTGGTGGATAAAATTTTGCGCGATACCCATCGGTTTGGCTTTGCCAGTTTGGAAGATTTAGTCGAAAAAAGCGATAAAGTGATTGAAAAAGCGTTGGGATTGATTGAAAAATACAATGCAGCCGCAACCGATTAATCTATTTCAACCCTCCTTATTTTCATAAGGAGGGTGTTCTCTTGGTTTTTACACCCGCAACAAGGCTTTTGCCATCTTTTCAGATAATTGCTCATCCGTAAATTGTGGTTCATTAGGTGGATACAATTCCACTTCATCCAGAGTAAAACCATATTCCTTTGCCAAATTTAAAATCTCGCGTAATTTCAAACAGGCTTTAAGTTTTTCTTTTAATTGCTCATCGGTTTTTGCCAATTCTGAAAAGGCTTTAATGTCTGCAATTGCCATCTTTTATCTCCATTGATTTAAAGTAACGTAAAAATTAAACGCTGTAAGGGGTGCTAATCCAATCTTTTAACACCGCCACATCACGTTCAGGTAAATAAGAAAAATCACCGCTAATATCTTTAAACACCGCGACCCCAATTTGCGTGGGAACCCACAAGCCTTTGAGCATATAAAAAAACCACGCAAACGGATAACCGGCTTGGCGATCAAAGCGGTTGAGCTGTGTATGTAAGGCAGTGCCTTTCGCCGTGAGTGTTTCTAAATAAGGGATGTTTTTTGCTTGTGTGTTAATGATTTCCACATTCACAATTTGTTCGCCAAATCGCCCTGTGTGACGAAAGGGACGAATAATCCAGTCGTGGCAAAAAGTTGCTCCAGCACCTGCGGAACTGCGATTAAAATCATCCATAAAGCGTTGTGCAGGATGCTCATTAAAAGGATGTTTACTCATCTCTGCCATGAAAATCGCCACATCGGTTTTGCGCCGATATTGATAACGCGCTGTGCCAATGGCAAATGGTTGAATCGCTTTTGGCTCTAATGGGTCAATGAATTCTTCCAAGTCTTCGGGCGGATTTAACTCATCGACTAAAAACCGATTAGACACTTCTTGAATTTTATCAATTTCAATCTGCACAAACTCTTCGGCTTTTTTGCCTGTTTGCATCACTAAATACAACGTGTTACCAATAATTTGTGTCGCACACAATTGTTGTTCTAAGGTATGCTCAATCAAGGTATGCAGATTTTGTCCACACTCGCGAAACGTGCGCTCTGTCCATTCGATAACATCGGTGGCAATCCGCTTGCCATTGACATCAACAATGCCACCTATTCGATACCATTCTGAACCAATCCGTGCTAATCGGAGCGGATAATCAGGATTTAACTGCTTGAGTTTGCTCAGTAATGAGTGATTCTCGGCATCGGGCAAGGTTTGCTTGGCGAGTTTAGCTAAGGTTTGCCCATCGAGTGTAAAAGTGGGTTCAGTCATGGTAATCATCCACTTGAGAAATTGAAGATAAACGTTGCTGCACAATGCTACGAACATCAGGCTCAGGGTCGTTTTCTAACGCTTTCAGTGCCGTGGGCGCAACTTTTTGGGCAACGACATAACGCACGACCCAATCGCTATCGGTCAGCAAACTCACCGCATCTTCTGGGCTAATTCGTTCAGCGACGATGCGGCGAATTTCTGCTGCTTTATCATGCACTAACAATCCTAAACTGACAGAGGGAATGCGCGTGGCAACAATTTTGCGCACTTCGGGGTCGGGGTCACAAATTAAGCGAAATAAACGTCCAACAGGTAAGCGTTTTGCAATGGTGACGCGCACAATATAATCAGGGTCGGCGACCATTTTTTCCAAGTCTTCTACAGGAATACGGTCAGCGACAGTCATCCGCACTTCACGGTCACAATCGTTCATCAATTGCGGTAAATAAGATAACGGCAATTTATAAGCAATGGCGCGTCTAACCACTTCATCACTGTCGTTAATTAAGGCAGGTAACGCTTTGAGCGGGGCATAGCGCACTGCAATGGCACGGCGTTCCCAAAAAGAGTCGTGTAAATACTGCTCGGCATAGTGCGGATTGAGTTTGAAAAAGCGGTCAATTTGTCGCCCACTTTCAACCTTCACACAAGTATCACCCGGCATACAACGCCCTTGCAATAAAGTTTTGCCACGAAATGGACAAAGGCTACAATCAGCTAACGGCACAGTGACAGTCCGTTGTTCGCCCGTCATGTTAGTCTGCCACAATTTCAGCAACCACGATGCCTGTTGCTATTTGAGCATCTTGGGTTAAACACAAACAGTGTTCACGTCCATCAACTAAATACAAATTAAAGTCGCTTTCACTAACGGCGGGGGTATAAGAGCCAATATCATCATCCATACAGTAAGTAAAATGAATCTCTGGGTAGGCTGTACGGAGTAACTCTAAAACAGCGTCCTCATTTATTCCTATTTCTTTGATTTTATGAGTGATTTCTACTAATTGCGCTGGGCTAATCATGGTAAACTCCAATGGAGTCCAAAACCAATTTTGGACTCCCAAGTTTTTTTAAGCTGCAATCGGTAAGATGCAGTTATCAATCGGACAAACTCGCACACATTGTGGTTTGTCAAAATCGCCTTCACATTCAGTGCAGGTTTTTTTGTCAATTTTAAACACCACAGCCCCTTCGGTGATTGAGTTAGTTGGGCAAACAGGAACACAATCGCCACATGAAATACATTCGTCTGCAACAATATAAAGAGCCATTATTATTCTCCTGAATCTACACGTTTTGCACGCAACGTAACGGGAAAATCAGGCTGCGCTTGAGGTTCAAAGTAGTATTTTGAACCATCACTGAGCAGCACTTCTCCCCCCCATTGTTCAGGACTATCAAATTCCACGCTTTCTGCGACTTCTTCCAAGTCTTTTTTCGGAACATAGAAGACTAATTTGCCGTCGGCATTTTTTTTCAGCATGACATTGGGCATGAGGATTCTCCGTTATGCGTATTTTAAATTGGAAATGTAGGTTGAATTAGAATCCAACCTACAAAAGACTAGCAATTAACGAACCAAGTCATAGTTATAATCGGTTGTTCCCATCCCGCGTGTGTCTTTATCCAGTTGCTCTAGCACTGAATTAACCAGCGTTGTCAGAATATACATTGCGCCTTCATACCCTAAAGTAGTCATGCGGTGTAAATGATGACGGTCGAAAATCGGGAAACCAATCCGAATCAATGGCACTTCAAACGCTTCACCTTTATACAAAGTGTCACGTTGAATGAATTTGCCATAGGAATTACCAATCATAAAATCAGGTTTGTTAGTAAACATCAATGAACGGAAATGCCACAAATCTTTGCTTAAATGGATTTGAGTTTTTTGCCCGTAAGGTGAATCATCACAAATTTTTTGAACCGCTTTTTGCCAGCGTTTGTTCGCATGATTACACAACACGTCAGTAGGCTCTGCACCTAATTCGAGCAAAAATTGCGTCATTCCTAAACAAAAATCCGCATCGCCATACAGGGCGAATTTTTTGCCATGCAACCAAGTATGCGAGTCGGTCATCATGTCCACTAAACGACCGCGTTCTAATTCCAACGAGGCAGCAATCGGTTTGCCCGTTAATTCAGAAATTTTCATCAAAAACGCATCGGTCCATGCTAAACCCATTGGGATATTGATGGCAGAAACAGGTTGATGCCAAGTATCTTTGATAAATTTTTTGGTTTTATCCAACTGCCAAGGTTGCAACAACAAGGTATCAATCGCATTCGGTGCATCTTTGATTTCAGCTTGGGTTGTGCCACCTGCATAGAGACGGAATGTGCCATCAGCGGGGGTGTCTAATACTTCAGACGGATCACTTAATAAGGTGTAATCCACGCCCATTTCTTTCATCATCCGGTGCATGACACGGAAGTTACCAAGATAAGTTTCAAAACCAGGCACAAGATTGATTTTACCGTTTGAACCCACGATTTTGTCGTCCATCGTGGTGCGAGTAAAATATTTAATCATCCCTTCAAACATATTGTCCCAACCTGTGGTATGACTACCGACAAAGCTTGGGGTATGTGCATAAGGCGTGGGGAAATCTTGTTCGATATGTCCTGCTTTTTTAGTGTTATTGATAAACGCATTGAGGTCGTCACCGATAACTTCTGCCATACAAGTGGTTGAAACGGCAATAATGTCAGGTTTGTACAAGGCTTTACAGTTTTCCAAGCCTGCCATCATATTTTTTTGCCCACCAAACACCGCCGCGTCTTCGGTCATCGAATCCGATACGCACGCCACTGGCTCTTTAAAATGACGGTTAAAATAAGTACGAAAATACGCAACGCAACCTTGTGAGCCGTGAACATAAGGCATGGTTTTTTCAAACCCTAAGGCACATAACACCGCACCCAGTGGTTGACACGCTTTGGCAGGATTAACCGTCAACGCTTCACGGTTAAAATTGACTTCTTGATATTCTTTGGTCGTTGTCCATTGAAACACTTCATCAATTTTTTCTTGTGGATGACGCTCTTCGTAGGCTTCGCGTTTGTTTTTCAAGTTGTCTTTATATTCGTCGGTACGAAATAATGGATAACTCGCTTGGATGTTTTCGACGTCTTGGCTCATGATAATCTCCTAACGCGCCACTCATCTGTGGACAACGTGTTGAGTAAATTGAGGGAATACCTCAAAGAAAATATTCATTTGTAGGGTGGGCAAAAAAGCCTGCCCACCCTACGTTATTACGCACCTGCGGCAACAGCCACTTGCTCACTGGCAGCCGCTTTCCACGGTGCTTTAATTTGTTTCCAGCAAGGATTATTCAACGTCATGTCCATATCGCGAGCGAAAATGGCAAAACCATCATAGCCATGATACGGACCTGAGTAATCCCACGAGTGCATTTGCCGAAATGGCACACCCATTTTTTGGAAAATGTACTTTTCTTTTACGCCTGAACCAATCAAATCAGGTTTGACACGTTTGACAAACTCTTCAAATTCATAGCCTGTCACATCGTCATAAATCAGTGTGGCATTGCCCATTTCTTTGATAGTGCGGTCATAATCATCGTTATGACCAAATTCATAGCCTGTCCCAACCACTTCCATCCCTAAATCTTCATACGCACCAATCACATGACGAGGACGCAAGCCACCGACATACAACATGACACGTTTGCCTTGCAAACGGGGTTTGTATTTTGCAATCACTGCTTCATATTCTGCTTGATAACGAGCAATCACTTTTTCAGCATTGGCTTGGATAGTTTCATCAAACAACGCGGCGATTTTGCGTAAACTTTCGGCGATTTTAGTTGGGCCAAAGAAGTTGTACTCAATCCAAGGAATTTTGTATTTTTCTTCCATGTGCCGCGCGATGTAGTTCATCGAACGATAGCAATGGATTAAATTCAATTTCACTTTCGGGGTTTTTTCCATTTCCGCAATCGTGCCATCCCCTGACCATTGCGCAACCACCCGTAAGCCCATTTCTTCTAATAATGTCCGTGAAGACCACGCATCACCACCGATGTTGTAATCGCCAATCACCGCAACATCGTAAGGCGTGGTTGGGAATGAATCATCACCATCCCGATTTTCTAACACCCAATCGCGAATCGCATCGTTGGCAATGTGATGTCCTAAGGATTGTGAAACCCCACGGAAACCTTCGCAACGCACTGGCACGACAGGTTTATTAATTTCTTTATTGGCTTTTTTAGCCACCGCTTCAATATCATCACCAATCAAACCGATTGGGCATTCTGACTGAATACTGATGCCTTTATTCAGTGGGAACAGTTCTTCAATTTCGTGCATGATTTTGGCAAGCTTTTTATCGCCACCAAATACAATGTCTTTTTCCTGAAAATCAGAGGTAAAGTTCATTGTGCCGAAAGTATTTACGCCAGTTGTACCAACATAATAGTTACGTCTGCCTGCGCGTGAATATTGTCCACAACCGACAGGACCGTGCGAGATATGAATCATATCTTTAATCGGCCCCCACACCACGCCTTTAGAACCAGCGTAAGCACAACCCCGAATCGTCATCACACCGGGTAAGGATTTGCGGTTGGAGGTAATACATTTATTTGATTTTTCTAAGCTTTGGTCGTTGACCGCCAAATGTTTAGCCCGGTCTTTTTTTGCTGCGTCTGGATAAACCTCAAGCACTTCTTGGATAAGGGCTTCGGTCTCTTCTCTTGTTAAAGCTGCCATAATAATGCTCCTACCATAATGTCGTGAGTAATCCCTCACAGACAGGTTTTAGGATTTAAAGAACCTGTAGAGACATTGCAAGTGCAACATCTCTACGGTAAATCGGTTTTTAAGCACCTACTTCCGCAGCTGCTGTGACACCAACGATAGACTCATCTATTTCATCAATAATGCCAAATTCCATCATCAATTCTTCCAACTCATCCATTGTGATAGGGGTTGGGATAACGAAATTTTTGTTATCACGAATTTTAGTCGCTAATTGACGATACTCATCGGCTTGTTTTGCTTGTGGCTCGTATTCAATAACGGTCATCCGACGAATTTCAGCCCGTTGTACAACGTTGTCGCGTGGTACAAAATGAATCATGGTCGTGCCGATTTTTGCCGCTAATGCAGAAATCAATTCATCTTCACGCGCCGTTTCGCGTGAGTTACAAATCAAACCTGCTAAACGCACAGAACCTGAGTTGGCATATTTAACGATACCTTTAGCAATGTTATTTGCCGCATACATCGCCATCATTTCGCCTGAGCAGACGATATAGATTTCTTGGGCTTTATTTTCACGAATTGGCATAGCGAAACCGCCGCACACCACGTCACCCAACACATCATAAAATACAAAATCCAATTCATCGTCATACGCGCCTTCTTCCTCCAAGAAGTTAATTGCCGTGATAACGCCACGACCTGCACAACCAACACCAGGCTCAGGGCCACCTGATTCCACACATTTAATACCGCGATAGCCTGCTTTTAATACGTCTTCTAATTCTAAATCCTCAACACTGCCTGCTTCTGCGGCTAAACTCATAATGGTCGTTTGCGCTTTTGCATGAAGAATTAAGCGCGTTGAGTCCGCTTTAGGATCGCAACCGACAATCATCACATTGTTACCTAGCTCTGCTAAAGCAGAAACCAAGTTTTGTGTGGTTGTTGATTTACCGATTCCACCTTTACCGTATATTGCACATTGACGTAATGCCATGTTCTCCCCCTATTTAGGACGTTGTTGATAACAGTTAGGATAAAGCAAAGGCTATGCCAACTTTTAAAATAAATATAACTTATTGATTATAAACAGATAAAATCTATTGTTGCTGCGGAAAAATAACGTAGCGTTTCAAACATTTTGTTGACTTAATAACAGTAGGGCTATTTAAACAGCAACTTAAGAAACCCCTCTTTTAAGTTATGCTTTAAACTGTAAGAGATGTTTAACAAAATTACTCTGAGGAGTTTTGACTTGATTCGCCTTTATTTACTCCTGGCATTGGCTTTAGCAGGGTATTTTGCATGGCGCAAAATGACCCGACAACAACCTGATATTGTTGATATTTACTTAAAAAAATACGGGCTGCTACTGTTTGTTGCAGTATTGCTGCTTTTAACAGCGAGTGGAAAATTAAACTGGCTATTTGCCTTAATAGGGGTTGGATTAACCTTTATCAGCAGTGCATTACCGTTTTTATTCAAACATTTACCCCATTTTCAGTCATTATGGTCTATGTTTACTACAGCCCAACCTAATAGAGAAAAACAGCCTCCACCTGCCACAGATGAGATGAACACAGACGAGGCTTATCGCATCTTAGGGTTAACAGAAGGGGCAACCGAACAGCAGATTATCACAGCCCATAAACGGCTGATGCAAAAACTTCACCCTGATCGCGGCGGCTCGGATTATTTAGCCAGCAAAATAAATCAAGCAAAAGCGGTGTTATTGAAAAAGAAGCATTAAAAATTTTGATAACGGGTGAGAGGCGACTGCGACTGATTTTTTTATTTTCCTTTTATCCATTTTTTACCCTAAATGTCAGCTATTTTTCGCTTTACACGTTTATTGCCGCTGCTGTTAGTGCTGCTATTATTAGCGTGTCACAGTGATGAAAAGCCCTCACCGCCTCGTCTTAAACCCACGCCCGCACCGTTAAAGCGTTATATCGTTAAATCGGGCGATACTTTGTATCGGATTGGTGTCACCTATCAACAAAACTACCAAACCTTAGCGCAACTCAACAATATCGCCCCGCCTTATACTTTAACGATTGGGCAGTCCATTCGTTTGCCGGCTTCGGCAACATTGCTCTCAGCTGTCAGTGAAAAAACTGCCCCGCAATCGCTAACAGTCACTTATTCAGCC
>JFJP01038728.1_pt1 | contig 16023 bp, 13 predicted proteins | sample 431651 | NCBI WGS metagenome assembly JFJP01 (sample SAMN02602958, study PRJNA72255) | Microbial mat metagenome, whole genome shotgun sequencing project. | biome: fresh water; feature: sink hole; material: water; isolation source: purple microbial (photo- and chemosynthetic) mats found in... | reverse complement strand
AACCGCAAGGTCGATTGGTAGTAATTACTTACCATTCGCTTGAAGATAGATTGGTGAAGAATTTTATTAAAAGTGGTTTGTTTGAGGGCGAGGCTGAGAAAGATTTTTTTGGTAATACCAAAACTCCTTTTGTTGCGGTTAATCGAAAAATTATTGTTCCGACCGATAAAGAAATAGAAGAAAACAACAGAGCACGAAGTGCCAAATTAAGAATAGCTGAACGTGTATAATGAGCAAGGAAACAGAACATATCGAGTTTGTTGAAGAAAAGAAAGAATCGAAAAAAGCTAAAAAAGGTTCGATTAAAGATGTTCTGGATGGGTCAGTGCTTACTAACGAATGGTTTGTAAAGCAATTACCCTATATTATTTTTCTGGTGGTGCTGGCTTTTATTTATATCGGTAATCGCTATCATGCTGAAAAAATAGTTAGACGAAACATTGAGTTACAGAAAGAAATTAATGATTTAAGGGCAGAATCGATTACTACGGCGGCTGAACTAATGCTTATAAGTAAGCAGTCAGAAGTTGCAAAACAAGTAAAAAAGAGAGGTCTTGATTTGGAAGAATCACTTGTACCACCAAAGAAAATTGTAGTTAACTAATTATTACAGATGTCTTTAAAAAAAGAAATAGCATGGAGAGTTGGTTTAGTGTATGTGTTTATGCTATTACTTGGTATTGGTATTCTTGCAAAGGTACTTTATCTGCAAATTATTGAAGGGCCAAAATGGAGAGAGAAAGCTCAGATTTTGAGTCTTAAAGATATTACTATTGAAGCAAACAGAGGTGATATAATGGATACTGATGGCAGGTTGCTTGCAAGCTCAATACCTTTTTATGAAATACGAATGGATACTCGAAGCACCGGAATGGATAGTTATATGTTTAACAAAAAGATTGATTCCCTTGCGTTGTGTTTATCAAGATTATTTCGCGATAAGCCTGCTTCAGCCTATAAAAATGAAATAATTAAAGCTCGTAGAAATGGAGAACGATTTCATCTTCTTAAGCGAAGAGTAAGTTATATTCAACTTAAGGAAATGAGGAAGTTTCCAATTTTTCGAATGGGAACCAATAAAGGAGGTTTTATACCTATTCAAACAAATATGCGTATTCAGCCTCATGCTGGACTTGCATCCAGAACTATAGGTTATACCACACAAGGTGAAAGAGGAAATGTTGTGGGTATCGAAGGTGCTTTTGATAAGGAGCTTAGTGGAATTAATGGAATACGACTTATGCAACGCCTTCCTGGCAATGTTTGGATGCCAGTAAATGATGGTAACGAAGTTGAACCAAAAGATGGGATGGATGTGCTTTCAACTATCGATGTTAATATTCAGGATGTGGCTGAAAATGCATTGAGAAAACAACTCTCGAGACATAATGCTCATCATGGTTCTGCAATTTTAATGGAGGTTAAAACAGGCGAAATAAAAGCAATTGCAAATCTTGAAAAAAACAGTATTGGTGTGTATCGGGAAACTTATAATTATGCTATTGGCGAAAGTGCTGAGCCAGGATCAACTTTTAAATTAGCATCTATGATTGCCGTTCTTGAGGATGGATATATTGATCTGGACGATACGATCAATACTGGTAAAGGTGAAATCATGTATTATGATAAAAAAGTTATCGATACCAAAGAAGGCGGCCATGGAATGCTTACCGTGAAAGAGATTTTCGAGGTTTCATCGAATGTGGGTATTTCGAAAATAATTACTCGCTACTACAAAGGGAGTGAAGAGAAATTTATCAACCGCTTATATCGGATGAATTTAAATAGCAAAGTTGGAATAGATATTCGGGGTGAAGGTAATCCTGAAATTAAATTTCCTGATGATAAGTATTGGTCTGGTGTTTCTTTACCAATGATGTCTATTGGCTATGAAGTAAGAATGACTCCATTGCAGATTTTAACGCTCTATAATGCTGTAGCCAATAACGGGAGAATGGTTCGCCCACGACTTGTTAAAGAAATTAAGTTTCATGGTAATACCGTTAAAACCTTCGAGCCTGAAATTATCAATCAATCTATTTGTTCGCGATCAACCTTACGTAAAGTAAAAGAAATGCTCGAAGGAGTTGTTGAGAATGGAACGGCCAGTAACCTGAAAAATAAAACATATAAAATAGCCGGCAAAACGGGTACAGCTCAAATTGCACGTAAAGGAAAGGGATATAAAGAACAAGGCAGATTAAGTTATCAGGCTTCGTTTGTTGGATATTTTCCGGCTGAAAATCCGCAGTACTCATGTATTGTGGTTGTTAACTCACCATCGAATGATGTTTACTATGGCAACCTGGTTGCTGGTCCTGTATTTAAGGAAATAGCAGACAAAGTATATGCTACCAGTTTTGATATTCACGAAAGTGTTGAGGATATGGAGATAGCTGATAATGGTGAGTCTGTTTTGCCATATACCAAAAATAGCTATTATAAAGAATTAAGATATGTTTTGCGTCATCTTGATATTGAATATGAAGACGATGGTGTAAAAACCGATTGGGTTGTAACCAATAGAACTGATGAAGCAATTAGTTTAAAGAACAGAACTGTGATGAAAAACCTTATGCCCAATGTTGTGGGAATGGGATTAAAAGATGGATTGTTTATTCTTGAGAATGCTGGTTTATATGTCGATTTCAGCGGGAGAGGAAGTATTGTTCAGCAATCAATACCACCTGGATCTGTAATTCAAAGAGGTAATAGTGTTTGGCTTCAAATGTCAATTAATTAGTTTGTTAGATGAGAATATTGAGTGAAATATTGCAGTCGGTTTCTATTAAGAAAGTAATAGGAAATGTAGAAATTCCTTTTACTTCGATAGTTTTTGATTCAAGAAAAGTTAACCGTGGTTGTTTGTTTGTTGCAGTTAAAGGCACTCTTTCTGATGGTCATAAATATATCTCGTTGGCAATTGAAAATGGTGCTGCAGTTATTATTTGCGAAATAATCCCGACTGAAATAAACAAGGCTATTACATATATTCAGGTTGAAGATTCATCTAAAACTCTTGGCTTAATAGCGTCTGCTTTCTATAATTATCCATCACATAAACTAAAATTGGTAGGAATTACCGGAACTAATGGTAAAACCACAACAGCAACAGTTCTTTATCTTATGGTACGTCGATTAGGCTTCAGAGCAGGATTGCTTTCGACTGTACGCAACTATGTTGATGATTTTATGATTGAGGCTACTCATACAACTCCGGATGCTGTTGAGATTAATAAGTTGCTAAACGATATGGTTAATGCTGGTTGCGAATATTGTTTTATGGAGGTAAGCTCACATGCAATAAACCAGGAAAGAATTTCGGGATTGCGTTTTGCGGGTGGCTTATTTACGAATATCACACACGATCATCTTGATTATCATAAAACCTTTGCCGAATACATTAAAGCAAAGAAAAAATTCTTCGATGAGTTAAATCCTGAGGGTTTTGCGTTGGTAAATGCTGATGACAAGAATTCGGGTATTATGGTGCAAAATACAAAAGCCAAAACCAAAACATTCGCATTGCAATCGATGGCCGATTTTAGAGCAAAAATAATCGAAAATCATTTTGATGGTAGCCTTCTTTCAATTGATAATAGAGATGTATGGACTTTCTTTGTTGGTCGTTTTAATGCATACAATCTGCTTGGAGTATATGCTTCGCTTTATATGCTTGGATTTAACAAAGATGAAATTCTTACTGCCTTAAGCGAAATGAAACCTGTTGAAGGCCGCTTTGAGAGTTTCCGATCACCGAATGGAATAACGGCAATCGTTGATTATGCTCATACTCCCGATGCATTACTAAATGTGCTGAATGCCATAAATCAAATCCGTAATGATGATCAGAATGTAATTACTGTTGTTGGTGCTGGTGGCGATCGCGATAAAACCAAGCGACCCGAAATGGCTAAAATAGCTGCTCTCAATAGCAATAAAGTAATTCTTACATCCGACAATCCAAGGTCGGAAAATCCAGTAACCATAATTGAGGAAATGAAGGCAGGTGTGGATACTGTAAATATGAAAAATGTGCTGGCTATTACTGATCGTAAGGAAGCCATTCGCACTGCTTGCTTGCTTGCCAAAACAGGCGATGTAATTCTAATTGCAGGCAAAGGACACGAAACCTATCAGGAAATTAATGGAGTAAAACATCACTTTGATGATAGAGAAATAATAAATCAACTATTTAACGAACTATATAACTAATTGATATATGCTTTTTTACTTATTTGAACTGTTAGAAAAATTAAATTTCCCCGGAGCTGGAGTATTTCAATATATCTCGTTTCGCTCGGCGGCAACAATGATTACTTCATTGCTTATTGCATTGGTTTTTGGTAAGCGAATCATTAATTATTTGCGTAAAAAACAGATTGGCGAAGATATTCGCGATCTGGGGCTCGAAGGGCAAATGAGTAAAAAAGGTACTCCAACCATGGGCGGCGTCATTATTCTTGCATCCATAGTTATTCCTACCTTATTATTTGGTGATTTGAGGAATATTTATGTTCAGCTTATGCTTATCACTACGGTATGGCTTGGATTAATAGGATTTGCAGATGATTATATAAAAACATTCAGAAAAAATAAAAAAGGTCTTGCCGGGAGATTTAAAATTCTGGGTCAGATTGGTTTGGGATTAATCGTTGGCATTACTCTTTTTTTAAGTGATGATGTAATTATTCGCGAAAAAATTACAGAAAATAAAACTGAAGAAGTAGCTGCTCAGGTTATAGAGAGCAGAGATTATTCTGGTGATAAAATAATGATTTATACCAATGATCTTAAATCGACCAAAACGACAATCCCCTTTTTTAAAGATAATGAGTTTGATTATGCTTATCTGGTTTCATTCCTAGGCGAAAAGAGTCAACAGTATGCCTGGATTGTTTTTGTAATTATTGTGATTTTTATAATTACTGCTGTTTCCAATGGAGCAAATCTTACCGATGGGCTCGATGGCCTTGCAACAGGTACATCGGCAATTATAGGAACAACCTTAGGTGTTTTTGCATACCTCTCTGGTAATATTATCTATGCCGATTACCTTAATATAATGTATATACCGTTTACCGGCGAATTGGTTGTGTTTATGAGTGCATTTATAGGAGCAACAGTGGGTTTCTTATGGTATAATTCTTATCCGGCACAGGTTTTTATGGGTGATACAGGTAGTTTAACATTGGGTGGAATCATTGCTGTATTTGCAATTATTATCCGCAAGGAACTGTTAATCCCCATTTTATGCGGAATCTTCTTAGTTGAGAGTCTTTCGGTTATGATGCAGGTAAGTTATTTTAAATATACCAAAAGAAAATATGGCGAAGGTCGCCGAATATTTAAAATGTCTCCTTTACATCATCATTTTCAGATGAAAGGATATCCTGAACCCAAAATTGTAATGCGATTTATGATTGTTGGAATTTTATTAGCTGTAATTACTGTAGTTACATTAAAAATCAGATAACAGAAATGAGCAAACGAATTGTCATATTGGGTGCTGGCGAAAGTGGTGTAGGGGCTGCTATTCTTGCTAAAAAGAATGGCGAACAGGTATTTGTTTCTGATTTTGGAATGATTGCCGATAAATATAAACAGAAGCTTAACGAAATAACTGTGGAGTGGGAGGAAGGAAAACACACATTTGAAAAAATACTGAATGCTGATGAAATAATTAAAAGTCCTGGTATTCCTGAAAAAGTTGAAATAATTCGAAAGGCAATTGAAAAGGGGATTCCTGTTATTTCTGAAATAGAGTATGCTGCCAGATATTCTAAAGCTTTTAAAATTTGTATTACAGGTAGTAATGGAAAAACTACCACCACAACATTAATTCATTATATTTTAAAAACTTCCGGACTTAATGTGGGTATAGCTGGTAATGTAGGTCAAAGCTGGGCTCAACAAGTGGCTGAGTGCAATTATGATTATTATGTAATTGAGTTAAGTAGTTTTCAGCTCGATGGAATGTACAATTTCAAAGCTGATATTGCCATTTTAATGAATATCACTCCCGATCATCTCGATCGATACAATGGAATGCAAGGTTATACTGATTCCAAAATGAGGATTATTCAGAATCAGACATCGGCCGATTATTTTATTTATTGCGCCGATGATGAAGTTACAAAACACGAAGTTGCAAAAAGATCCATTGAGGCAAAAATGCTTCCATTTTCACTAAAAGAAAGATACACCGAAGGTGCATTTATAGATAACGACCAAATAATTATTAAACATCATAATAACGAGTTTACTATGTCAATACTTGATCTTGCTTTAAAAGGGCAGCATAATACCTATAATTCTATGGCTGCCGGAATTGCCTCGCAGGTGCTAAAAATCCGCAAGGAAGTTATTCGCGAATGTCTGAGTAACTTTCAGGGTGTAGAGCATCGCCTGGAGCATGTGCTTAAGGTGCATGGCATTGAGTTTATAAACGACTCAAAAGCAACAAATGTGAATTCAACGTGGTATGCACTCGAAAGTATGCCACAAGGTTTAATCTGGATTGTCGGTGGCATAGACAAGGGGAATGATTATTCCTCATTGGAAGAACTGGTACGTAAGAAAGTAAAAGCGATCATTTGCCTGGGTAAAGACAATTCAAAGATTCATAAAGCATTTGGTGCAATTGTCGAAACTATGGTTGATGTACAATCAGCATCAGATGCAGTTAAAACGGCATATTACCTTGCCCGAAATGGAGATACCGTTTTGCTTTCGCCGGCATGTGCCAGTTTCGATTTATTCGATAATTACGAAGATCGTGGTCGACAGTTTAAACAGGCAGTTAAGGATTTATAATTTGTAGAGTTATCAAAAGTGCTTGAATAGTATGCGAGTAAGAGAGATTTTTGCTAAGTATTTTAAAGGCGACAAAGTCGTTTGGGGAGTGATTATTGCACTTTCGATATTTTCATTGCTCGCCGTTTATAGCTCTACAGGTACCTTGGCTTACAAATACCAGGAGGGAAATACGTTTTATTATATCATGAAGCATTTTACCTTGTTATTATTTGGCTTAGGGATGATCTTTGTTACTCATATGATTCCTTATAAATACTATTCACGTTTATCTCAAGGCTTATTGTATCTGTCTATTTTCCTTCTTGCTATTACATTGGTATTAGGAACAAGTTTAAACCAGGCAACGCGATGGTTAACCTTACCTGGAATAGGTTTAACAATCCAAACATCCGATCTTGCTAAATTAGCCTTAATAATGTATTTAGCACGAGTTTTGTCTCTTCGCCAAGATAAAATTGATGATTTTAATGGTTTTATTGTTAATCTGATTTTGCCTGTAGTTGCTGTTTGTGGACTTATTATGCCGGCAAACCTATCAACAGCTCTTATGTTGTTTGTTGTCTCATTTGTTTTGATGTTTATTGGTCGGGTTAAGATTAAGTATTTATTAATTGTTGGTGTTGTTGGAATTATGATTGTTGCCTTGGTAATTACGGGTATTGTTGTTTCTGGTAAAAAAGGACGTGTATCAACATGGCAACACCGAATTGAAAATTTTATAAGCGGCGAGAGTGGTGAAAATTTTCAGGCCGAACAGAGTAAAATAGCCATTGCCTCTGGAGGTATTTTTGGTAAAGGGCCCGGAAATAGCACTCAACGTAACTTTTTACCGCATCCATACTCCGATTTTATTTATGCTATTATTATCGAAGAATACGGATTTATCGGTGGTATGATTGTTTTGTTTTTATATCTGTTTTTGCTCTTTCGGGCAGGTGTTATTGTCCGGAAAACTACAAGAACATTCGCTGCATTTTTATCAATAGGATTAGCGATCAGCCTTACATTTCAGGCGCTTATAAATATGGGCGTTGCAGCAAGTGTTTTCCCTGTAACAGGACAAACATTACCTCTGGTTAGTATGGGTGGTTCATCTATTTTATTTACTGGATTTGCTTTTGGAATTATTTTAAGTGTTAGCAGAAGTATTGAAGAAGAAGGCAAGGAGCAAGCTAACGAAGGATCAGAAAAAAATAAGGAAATTGAAAATGAGTAAAAATATTATCATAAGTGGTGGCGGTACAGGAGGACATATATTTCCTGCTATTTCTATTGCTAATGCATTAAAGTTAATTGATCCCGATTGTACTATTTTATTTGTTGGTGCATTAGGTAAAATTGAAATGGAGAAAGTACCGGCTGCTGGATATAAAATAATTGGTTTGCCTGTTGCGGGATTACAACGAAAAATTACATTAAAGAATTTCAATGTTATCGTTAAATTGATTAGGAGCCTGAAAATATCAAAACAAATTATTAAGGATTTCCATCCCGATGTAGTTGTTGGTGTTGGCGGTTATGCCAGTGGTCCTGTTTTATATATGGCGAATAGAAAAGGTATTCCTACATTAATTCAGGAACAGAACTCTTATGCCGGTGTAACTAACAAGTTGCTTGCAAAAAAAGCGCGTAAAATTTGTGTTGCCTACGAAGGAATGGAAAAATATTTTCCCAAAGAAAAAATTATACTTACTGGAAATCCTGTACGTCAGGATTTACTAAATAAAATGAATAGCAAAGATGAGGCTTTCGATTATTTTGGATTGCAAAATAAACCTACAATTCTTGTAATCGGGGGAAGCTTGGGCGCAAGAACAATCAACCAAAGTATAATTGGCGGTCTTGATAAACTAGGAACTTCAACGGTACAAGTATTATGGCAAACGGGTAAATATTATCATACAAATGCTCTTGAAGCAAATAGCAGCAAGGGATATGCTAATATTAAAGTGATGGATTTTATTACCCGAATGGATTTGGCATATGCATGTGCCGATATTATTATTTCACGAGCCGGTGCTGGAACCATTTCAGAGCTTTGTCTTGTTGGTAAACCTGTTATCTTGGTGCCATCACCCAATGTTGCTGAAGATCACCAAACCCAAAATGCACTTGCTTTAGTAAATAAAAATGCAGCTATTTTGGTTAGAGATGCTGAAGCTCAGGAAAAACTTGTTCATGAAGTTTTGAAACTGGCTGAAAATAATGAACGAAAGAATGAATTAGCTAAAAATATTTCTCAAATGGCACTATATGATTCTGCCAAAACTATTGCTGAAGAAGTAATTAAATTAATTCAAAAATGATACAGGACATAAAAAACATATATAATGTCTATTTTGTGGGTATTGGTGGTATTGGGATGAGCGCCATAGCCCGCTATTTTAAAAGCCATGGTAAAAATGTTGCTGGTTACGATAAAGTTTCAAAACCGCTTACTGACGAATTGGAAAAAGAAGGAATAAAAATCCATTTTGAAGACGATATCAAGAATATCCCTTCTGATTTTTTAAATAAAGAAATTACGCTGGTTATATATACACCAGCAATTCCAAAGGATCATAAAGAGCTTAATTATTTTATTTCTAATGGATTTGACATTAAAAAACGTTCCGAGGTTCTGGGTTTGCTTACAAAAACTAATTTCAGTTTGGCAGTTTCCGGAACTCATGGCAAAACTACGATCAGCACAATGCTTGCCCATTTATTAAGGCAATCACGTATTGGTGGAAATGCATTTTTGGGTGGAATTTCAAAAAACTATAAAACAAACTTGCTGGTCGATCCTGAAAGTAAATATATGGTGGTTGAAGCTGATGAGTTTGACAGATCATTTTTACATCTTTATCCAAAAATGGCTGTAATATCTGCTGTTGATGCTGACCATCTTGATATTTATAAAAATCGCGAAAGCGTTGTTGATTCGTTCAGGCAATTTGCTGGTCAGATACAACCGGGAGGAACCCTTTTAATTAAAAAAGGAATCGATTTTACTCCTCCACAAAGAGATGATTTAAAAGTTTATACTTATTCTATCAAGGAACAAGCTGATTTTACAGCGCAAAATATCCGACTTGAAAATGGATTGTACACATTTGATTTTATTGGAGCAATCGAAAAAATTGAAAACCTTAAACTGGGTGTTCCTGGATTACTAAATGTAGAAAATGCAGTTGCAGCAATTGCTATGGCTCTTCTTGCAGGTGTTAAAGATGATGAGATTTTTAATTCTCTTGATAAGTTTAAAGGGATTCAGCGCAGATTCGATATTCAGATTAATACTGATAAACTTGTTTATATCGATGACTACGCTCATCATCCAGAGGAGCTTAAAGCAGCAATAACATCTGCAAAGCAATTGTTTAAAAACAAAAAGATAACAGGCATATTTCAACCACATCTATATTCAAGAACTAAAGATTTTGCATTGGAGTTTGCTCAAAGTCTCGATTTACTTGATGAAATTATCTTGTTAGATATTTATCCCGCACGCGAGGAACCTATTCCGGGAGTTACATCTGAAATTATTTTTAAAAATATTAAAAACAAATATAAAACATGTTGCTCAAAAGGCGAATTGCTTAATATCCTTAAAACGAAGAAACCAATGGTTTTAATGACCATGGGCGCTGGTGATATTGATGAATTTATTGAACCAATAAAAAGATTGTTTTCAAAATAATAATGCAGATAATTAAAAACATATTGATTTGGGGTTTATTGATTGCTTACCTGGTTGTCGCCATGAGCTTTGCGAGCGAACGACGAAAAAAAGTTGTTTGTACGGATATTAAAGTTTTCTTGGTTGATGGTACTGAAAATAAGTTTGTTACCGAGGACGAAATAAAAAATTTGCTGAATAAGAAGGATAACAGTGTCATGGGGATCAAAATAAATGAGATAAATACCCAGGAAATTGAAGAGAAAATTAGAAAGAACGGAGCTATAAGGAAAGCTGAGGTTTATGTTACAGCAAATGGTGATGTGAGAGTTGATATTGCTCAACGTAATCCTATGTTCAGGGTAATTAATAAAAAAAGGCAAAGTTATTATATTGACGAAGAAGGTAAAAAAATGCCTTTATCAAGAAAATATACAGCCCATGTACTTGTGGCCAGTGGAAATATTGTTGAACACTTTGAGTTGAACAAAACAATTGATATACTCTGCGACCAGAAAGATGTGGAGACACCTAAGAATTATGTTATCTGTGATCTCTATGTGTTGAGCAAATTTATATGTGATAGTGAGTTTTGGCGATCGCAGGTTGAACAGGTATATGTGAATAGCGATAATGAGTTTGAACTTATTCCTCGAGTTGGTGCTCATCAGATTATATTCGGATCAATCGAGAATTATGAGAAGAAATTCAGAAATCTTAAAATATTTTATGAAAAAGGACTAAATAAGGTAGGTTGGAATAATTACACAAAAATAAATTTAAAGTTTGATAACCAGATAATTTGTACTAAAAGATAAATAATTATGAGTAATAAAACTGATTTTGTTGCAGCCATAGACATAGGTACAACTAAGATTGTAGCTATAGTAGGCAAGAAAAAAGAAAATGGTAAAATCGAAATTCTTGGTATGAGCACTACTCCATCTAAAGGAGTAAAACGAGGTATAGTGCTTAACATCGAAGAAGCTGTAAATTCAATCCAAAAAACAGTCGAAGATGTTAAGTTTACTATTGGCGAAGAAATTACTGATGTTTTTGTTGGTATTGCAGGACAGCACATCAAAAGCATCAAGAATCGCGGATACATTAATCGAGATTCTTACGATGAAGTAATTACCAAACAGGATATCGATAAATTAATCCAGGACATGTATAAAATTCCAATCGATATTGGTGAAGAAATAATACATGTATTACCTCAGAACTTTATTGTTGATAGCGAAACAGGTGTTAAAAATCCTGTAGGTATGTATGGTAAGAGAGTTGAAGCTAATTTTCATATCGTAGTTGGACAAATTGCTTCGGCTCGCAATATTAGCAAATGTATTAATAAAGCAGGTCTGCAATTAAATCAACTGGTACTCGAACCATTGGCTTCTTCAGATGCTGTTCTTACTGATGACGAAAAAGAGGCTGGTGTTGCATTGGTCGATATTGGCGGTGGTACAACAGATATTGCAGTTTATTATGACGATATTATTAGACATACAGCTGTTATTCCAGTTGGAGGCGATGTAATTACAAATGATATTAAAGAGGGTTGTTCTATTTTATTACGACAGGCAGAACTGCTTAAAACACAGTATGGCTCAGCTTTAGGTGATTTAGCTAAAGACGAAGAAGTAGTTTCAATCCCTGGAATAGCCGGTCGCGAACCTAAAGAAATATCTTGTAAAAGTCTGGCATATATTATTCAATCAAGAATGGAAGAAATTCTTGATCTTGTAATTTATCAAATTGAAAATTCGGGTTATTTCGAAAAATTAAGTGCCGGTATTGTAATTACTGGTGGAGGTGCTTTGCTTAAGCATTTACCCGCATTGGTTAAATTTAAAACCGGAATGGATGTCCGCATCGGATATCCAACTGAAAATCTCTCAACTGAAAATATGAAAGATGTTAATCATCCAATGTATGCAACTAGTGTAGGATTAATTTTGAAAGGGTACGACTATATCGAAAAAAGCGGAACTTACAAAAAACCCGAATTAAAGAAAAAAGTTGAGGAAGTAACTAAAGAAGAAGTGAAGGAGGTTTTTGAATTTGATGAGGATAAACCAGCCGAAACAAGAGATCCAAAAGATCCAAAAGGTAGTTTAATGTCAAATATAAAAAGAGTATTTACTGATATTTTCGATGAGAGTGGTGCAGACATGTAGCTTTCATGGTAATAATCAATACGATTTAGAAATTGGTAAAACAAAAGAGTATGATGGACGAATTAATAAATTTCGATTTACCCGTTGACCGATCATCTATAATTAAAGTTATTGGTGTTGGTGGCGGTGGAAGCAATGCAGTTAATCATATGTTCCGGAAAGGAATAAGAGATGTTAACTTCGTTGTTTGCAATACTGATGCTCAGGCGCTCATTAATAGTCCCGTGACTGTTAAAATTCAGCTGGGAGAATCGCTCACCGAGGGTCGTGGTGCTGGAAATAAACCAGAAATTGGCCGTCAGGCTGCCATCGAAAATATTCAGGATGTTATTGATGTACTGAATAAAAATACAAAGATGGTATTTATTACTGCCGGTATGGGTGGTGGAACTGGGACTGGTGCAGCTCCAATAATTGCAAAAGCAGCAAAAGAACTCGGGTTACTTACTGTTGCTATTGTTACAATTCCATTCCGGTTCGAGGGTGATCGAAGGATTAATCAAGCGATTGAGGGAATTAGTGAAATCGAAAAATATGTTGATTCATTGCTGGTTATAAATAATGAAAAGCTTCGCGAAGTATGCGGTAACCTTAGGTTTTCGGAAGCATTTCAATATGCAGACAATGTGTTGGCTACTGCTGCAAAAGGTATTGCCGAGATTATTACCGTTCCTGGATATGTTAATGTTGATTTTGCCGATGTCGAAACGGTACTTACAAAAAGCGGTGTGGCATTAATGGGTACAGGTATAGCCGAAGGCGAAAACAGAGCAGTAAAAGCGGTTCAGCAAGCGCTTACATCTCCATTGCTTAACGATAATGACATTAAGGGAACAGAGAATATACTTTTAAATATTACATCAGGGCATAATGAAATTACGATGGATGAAATTGGCGAAATTGCCGATTATGTCAATAGTGAAGTAGGATCAAGTCCGAATATTATTTGGGGTACAGGTTATGATGAGAAATTGGGTGATAAAATAAGTATTACCATTATTGCTACTGGATTTAAAAGCAATAGCATTCCTGAGCTTTATGCGAAAAAAACAGGTAAGCGTACAATTACTTTAACCGACTCAATGGCTCACGAAGTAAAACGAACTCCTTTGGTAAGAGTCGAAAATCAATTTGCATTGCAGCGTGATGAAAGTTTAGATTTTACTCAGAGAACAATCGATTTTGATATTAAAACTGAAAAAACAAAAGAAAGCTTAATAATCCTCGATGAGCCTGAAAATGAAACGGGTGTAACGGTGGAAACCAAAAAATCAGATATTCAAAAGAAATTGCAGGAATCGCGTGAAAGGATGAAGGAACGACGAATGGATGCATCAAAAATAAACGAAAATATCGATGAGTTTGAAAACGAACCTGCCTATAAAAGAAAAAACCTGAAAATTGATCAGCCAATTCACTCCCAGGATTCAAAAGTTTCAAGGTATTCGCTCGAAGATGATGATGATTTTACCATACGTTTAAATACAAATAATTCATATTTACACGATAATGTAGATTAAAATCTTTAAATTAAATACAATTATGAGCCTAACAACACAAATAGATCAGGATATTAAGCAAGCCATGTTGGCTCGCGAAAAAGAAAAACTCGAAGCACTAAGAGGTATTAAGTCAGCAATTCTATTGGCAAGAACCGAAAAAGGTGGTTCTGATGAAATTTCAACAGAAGTAGAAGTAAAATTACTTCAGAAATTAGTTAAACAAAGAAAGGATTCAGCAGCAATTTATCAGCAACAAAACCGCAAGGATCTAGCCGATAAGGAGCTATTCGAAGTGGGCATTATCGAAAAATACCTACCCGAACAAATGAGCGACGAAGAACTTACTAAAATAGTTAAAGCTGCCATTGAACAAACAGGAGCTAAAAGTATGGCCGAAATGGGGAAAGTAATAGGAATCGTTTCAAAACAATTGGCTGGAACGGCTGAGGGTAAAGCGATTGCCGATAAAGTAAAATCATTACTCGGCTAAAGAATACCAAAAACATTTTTGTAAACTTATTTTTTTACATGAAATTAGAAAAACCCTTTATGTATAGGTTTGTTATATTCGTATTGTTGATATTTTATTTTATAAGTTTTTCCAATGCACAAGATGAAGAGGAGAGAGATCGGTATAATTACGATCTAAGTCTTAATTATGGCATTTTCCCCTCGATTACTTCCGACGAACTTAAACCAGAACTATTTGGAAATGTAGTTAGTGTCGATTTTGCTTATTTCTTTCATAATCGTATAGGTTTCAGGACAGGATTTGCATCGATAAATAATATTGAGGGAACAGATGGTTTTTATAGTATTCCGATTATGTTTGCCTATCGATCAAAAGTGCAACGCGATTTTTATATTGGTGGTAATATCGATTCATTTGGTGATTTGATTTTTAAAATCATCCTCGGACTTATTCCCAAACATGCAGAGTATAATATAGGTTTTAATCTTGGATATATTAATCCTGATAATAATCTTGGTTTGGTCAGTTATAATGGCGGGCCATATTATAAAGAGGGATTTTTAACCCAAAATCGTTTTTACACATCCGCTGATGCCGGTTTGCGATTGACTTATCGTATTTATCGATTTGGTGTTGTTCTTTCACCATCGGTTAGTTATGTAATGACAAACAATTTTGAATTTTACTCTGAGCAGGGTTCTAACAATGGCTACTCTCCAGATTGGTTTTTGAAAATGACTATTGGACTTTCGTATAGATTTTAAGACTAGGCTCTATAAGGATTATAAACACTCGTAGAGTTCTAAAGGTTATTTTCTTTCAAAAGGAATATAATGTTTTCAAAATTATTTGTAATTATGCGATGTGTTTTGCATATCTAATTTATGAAAAAAGTACTTTTAATAAATTCAAATATAGAAATTCTTCCTTATCCTGTAGCTCCTCTAGGAATAGCGATGGTGGCAACATCCTTAAAAGACGAGTTTAATGTTGGGGTTTTTGATTTTGCATTTAATTCAACTGAAAGCCTTTTAAAACATACAAAAGAGTTTAATCCTGATTTTATAGGTATTGGCCTTCGTAATATCGATAATGTTACTATGCGAAAAGCAAAATGGTATATCGAGGAAATACGAAAGCAGATTGTTGAGCCATTACAACAGAATTTCACTATTCCAATAATAATTGGTGGTAGCGGTTTTAGCATTGCAGCCAATGAATTACTTGAATATTTTAATCTCAAATTTGGTATTGTTGGTGAGGGCGAAACTACGTTTAAAGAATTTCTAAAAAGATATTTTTCGGGATTAGATTATTCTGAACTAGAAAATCTGATAACTAAAAATAAAAAGCAAGTCGGAGTTTTTAATCCTATCAGGGGTGAGCTTA
>JFJP01038940.1_pt1 | contig 16025 bp, 10 predicted proteins | sample 431651 | NCBI WGS metagenome assembly JFJP01 (sample SAMN02602958, study PRJNA72255) | Microbial mat metagenome, whole genome shotgun sequencing project. | biome: fresh water; feature: sink hole; material: water; isolation source: purple microbial (photo- and chemosynthetic) mats found in... | reverse complement strand
CAGCGACACCTATGGTGAATTGGCGGGGATCCTGCGCCAATGCGGGCAGAGTGAACGGGCTGTTTACCGTGATCTGCTCACGTTGCTGCAATGATGTTAACAGGGGAAAGGAACATGTATGACCGATAAACCGTTGCTTCTTGTCGCAGGGGGCCTTTTTTACAGCTATCCAGGCAATGTGACACCGGCGATTAACGGCGTATCTTTTTCCCTGGAGCGAGGGGAACTCTGTGGCTTGATCGGGCCCAACGGCGCCGGCAAGACGACCCTGCTGTCGATTCTCACCACTCTTTTAGCGCCGCAGCGTGGATCACTGTTTTTTTCCGGTATCGACGTCCTTCGCAACCCGGCCGGAGTACGGCGGAAAATTGGTTTCGTGCCCCAGGACCTGGCCCTGTACGACCGTCTCTCCGGTCTTGAAAATATTCGCTATTTCGGCAGGATGTATGGTCTCGGCGGGCGGCTGCTTGCCGAAAAGGCCAAATATTATCTCGATATGTTTGGTCTTTACGAAAACAGGGCGCGGCTGGTGGCGACCTATTCCGGCGGCATGAAACGGCGCATCAATCTTATTATCGGCCTCCTCCATGATCCGGAACTCCTTTTCCTCGACGAACCGACGGTCGGTATCGATGCCCAGTCACGCCATCTGATCCTGGAAAAACTGGCCGCCCTCAACGACGAACAGATGGCCATGGTGTATACCTCCCATTATCTTGAGGAAGTGCAGACGTTGTGTCGGCGGGTGGTGATTATCGACGGGGGGCGTGTTATCGCCGAAGACACGCCGCAAAATCTTATCGCCCAGGCCGATGGGTGCGACAGTCTCGCCGAGATCTTCCTGCAAAAAACCGGCGAACAGCTGCGGGAGTGATGGGTGATGGTCGGCACAAAACTCGCCATATGCATCGCCAAGGAATTACTGCTCCTGGTCCGTGATCGCGCCGGCATGGTGCTGCTTTTTCTTATGCCGGCATTTCTCGTCATTGTTATTACCCTTATCCAGGAGAAGGTGACGAGTACCAGCGTCGAGGTGCTTTTTGTCGATATCGATCGGGGCCAGGTGGGAGCGGATATTCGCAATCTGTTCAATCGCATGGATACCATTATGCTGGTCGAGAGCATTGCCGGCGAGCAGCTGACGGCCGACCAGGCCCAGGCCCTTGTTGCCGCCTCGACCTATCAGTTTGCTGTTGTTTTGCCGCCCGGGCTGAGTGAGGCGATGAACGAGGCGGCGCAGTGGACCGCCGTCACCAATTTCTTCCCCGATCGTCCGGAATCAAAAAAGCCCGTGGTACCGGAGATTCTCGTCTGGTTTGATCCCACGGTACACGGCAGTTTTCGAGCTGCGGTCAGATCGGCTCTGCAGCAGGTGGTCATGGGGCTGGAGACACGATCCCTGGTGGAAAAAAGCCTCGCCCTGCTGCCGCAAAAGCTCACCGCCGACCTGCCGCCGGCAATGATCCAGGCACTCCCCCTGCCTGCCTTGCATGCCAAGGATTTGCTGCCGCAGCTCTTTCAGGAGACCTCCCTCATGGTGCTGCGGGAACAGTTCAGTACCGCCATGGGATTCACTCAACAGCCGACAGCTGTGCAGCAAAATGTCCCTGCCTGGGCGATTTTTGGTATCTTTTTCATCGTCGTACCCCTGGCCGGTTCACTGATTAAGGAACGGGAATCAGGCACCCTCATGCGCCTAAGGGTTTTTCCGGTCGGCTATTTGACGGTCATTGCCGGAAAACTCTTGGCTTATGCCATTGTCTGTCTGGTGCAGTTTGCCGTCATCTTTTCCGCCGGAATTTTTATCCTGCCACTTTTCGGACTTGCAGCCTTTGAGCCGGGAGGGCAACCGCTGCTCTTTACCTTGATGATGCTCAGCATCATCATCGCTGCCTGCGGTTATGGAATACTTCTTGGGGCCTTGGGTCGAACCTATGAACAGATCGCCGTTTTTGCCCCGGTGTCCATCGTCATCGGCGCTGCCCTCGGGGGAGTCATGGTGCCGATCTATGCCCTGCCCGATTTCATGCGGCCGCTTTGTCGGCTGTCACCCCTTTATTGGGGACAGAGTGGCTTTTATGATATTCTCCTCCGCAATGGCGACTTCCAATCGATCCTGCCGGAGGCGTCGGCACTTCTTGCCTTTGGTTTTGCCTCGACAATGCTGGCCTACCTTTTCTCCACCGGTCGAGGGACACGTTTTTAATAATATGTCGTCCATTGATACAGGTAATCTTTTCTTGAAAAACCCTGTCGGCAATGGTTTGCTTGCATTTTTTGATGAAAGAGAAAATTCCCCCTTCGTTTGCTGCGGCGGGGAAGAAGAGAGGTGTCGTACTCTATATGCAGATTGTCCTTGTTAATCCACCCAATTGCGGACGCTCTCTTCCGGAAGAAGAGTTTGGCATCACCTCGTTGAAAATGATCTTCCGCGGTGAGCCCTTGGCCCTTGAAGTCATCGCCGGCAATCTCACCGGCCATGGGGTGCGGATTATCGACCTGAAGGCTGAGCCCGATGGGTTGCATGATCTGCTGAACGAAGGCAGCACTCCCGACCTCATCGGATTTACGGCGGTGACCTGTGAGGCCAACACGGTCATTAGAATGGCCGAAAAAATAAAAAAAGCGTATGCCAAGCCGCCGCTGATCGTTGTCGGCGGCCATCACGCCTCCACCGATCCCGGCTATTTTCACCGGCCTGTCATCGATTATGTGGTTGTCGGCCTGGGAAAGTTGAGCTTTCGACTGCTGGTCGATGCCTTGGCTGATGGTGAGGAACCGGAGGATATCCCAGGTGTCCTGCGGGTCCGCCCGGGTGGACCGCTGTCTCCCACCAAGCGTTTATACGATGTTATCGACCTGGTTGACGACCAGCCGCCCCGTTATGATCTGGTGCAAAGACATCGCGACAGGTACGTTATGAGCGGTGTCGGCGGCAAGGTCGGCTTTGTCGTCACCGCCTTTGGCTGCACCCACTGCTGTTCGTTCTGTTCCATTCCTTCTCTTACCGGTGGTCGCTATCTCAGCCAGAGTGTTGAAGCTATTCTCCGTGATATTCAGCTGTTGAAGGATATTCCACTGATCCGCTTCGTCGATGCCAATACCTTCGGTGATGTGGCGGTGGCAAAGGTCTTGGCCGAAAAGATTCTTGGTCTCGGGCTTAAGAAAAAAATAGTTGCCGATGTGCGTGCCGACACGGTTGTCGCCAACCCAGACCTCCTGCGGCGTTGGCATGAGGCGGGGCTGGTTGCCGTGGTCATCGGCTTTGAAGAAATCGATGATCGACGCTTGGCGCGGATGAATAAGCGCAGCAGCCTGGAAAAGAATGTTGCCGCGCTGCATATCCTGGCCGAGATCGGTATCCGCGTCGTCGGCGATTTCATTATCGCCCCCGATTACGACTATGCCGATTTCGAGGGTCTGGCCCGTTTTATCGACGCTTCTCCCATCGCCCTGCCGATTCCCTCGATTCTCACACCGATTCCGGGAACGCCCTTGTACCGCCAGTTGGTCGGTCAGCTGGAAATTACCGATCTTGATTATTATACCTTCTCCAACGCAGTGTTGCCGACGCGGTTGACCAAGAAGGAGTTTTATACCCTGTATTCCGATCTTATGAAGCACCTGCACCAACATATCAACCAGAGCTGAGCATGGAAATTTTTATAAACGATCTCGCTTCCTTTCTCCCCAATGCGCCGGTGGATAACGAGCATATCGAAGATGTCCTGGGACGGGTGGGAAACCTGCCGTCGCGGACCAAACGGCGGATACTCGCCAACAATAAAATCATTACCAGGCATTACGCCCTTGACCCGGAAACCGGCCGGGCTACCCATACCAATGCCGAACTGACCGCCGAAGCGGTGCGACGATTGCGACCGACCGAGGACTTCAGTACGGCGGCAATCGAATGTTTGTGTTGCGGTACTTCAAGTCCCGATCTTATCATGCCGGGACACGGAGTCATGGTGGCCGGCGAGTTGCAGCTGCCGCCCTGCGATGTGATGACGACCGCCGGCATCTGCATCGCCGGAATGACCGCCCTGAAATATGCCTGTATGAATGTTGCCTCGGGAACCGTCAGCAATGCGGTGGCAACCGGTTCGGAGCTGGCCTCATCCTTTATGCGTGCCGGTTTTTTTCACTCCGAGGTCGACCCGGAGGCTGATCTGAAGAAAAAACCGATCCTCGGCTTTGATGCCGATTTTCTTCGGTGGATGCTTTCCGATGGCGCCGGCGCTGCCTTTGTCTCCAGCGAGAAAAGACGGACAGGTCTTTGCTACCGGGTTGAATGGATCGAAAACCGTTGCTATGCCGGGGAACTTGAGACCTGCATGTATGCTGGAGGCAAAAAAGGCGACGACGGTCGGATGCAGGGTTGGCGGCAGGCAGCAAACAGCATGGCGGCTGCGGCGGAGAACTCTTTTGCCGTCAGACAGGATGTGAAACTGCTTGACGAGAATATCGTCAACACCGCCATGGCCCGGGCGCTTCCTGATATTGCCAGCAAACGCGGTCTGCGAGCGGGGGATATTCAGTGGTATCTGCCGCACTATTCCTCGGATTATTTCCGCGATAGATTTTACCAGGGGATGAAGACGTCGGGTTTTGAGATCCCCTACGACAAGTGGTTTACCAATCTTGCCGAGGTCGGCAATGTCGGCAGTGGTTCGATTTACCTGTTGATGGAGGGTTTACTGAAGTCGGGACGTCTGCGGGACGGCGATAAGGTGTTATGTTTTATTCCCGAGTCCGGTCGTTTTTCCCATTGCTTTATGCTGCTTACCGTTGTTGACGGGGGGAAATAGGCGGCGGATTGATCTCTTTGGACCAGGTCGTCCAAAGAGATCAAAGAGGGCGGGAGCCGATTAGCCGGAGCAGCATTTAAAGCGGGCTGGCGCGCCGGCAACCCAAGGGCTAAAAGGCCATGGAAACAGTAACACCACCGTAAATAAAGCTTGATTCATCGCTTAAGCTGACCGATTCGATATACTCTTCCGCCTTACTCGACAGCGGGAAGGAATAGGCGATGGTTGGTTTCACCGAGAAATAGTCGGCAAAGGGAATAGTCAGGCCGGTGGAGATCAGGCCGTTATGAAATTGCTGATATTTTTCGTCCGGATTATTGGCTTCGGCAAAACCGCTGTCCTCCGAGTAGTAATAACCGGCGGAGGCGGCCAGATCCAAGGTGATTTTATTCACCAGTTCCTGGGAATGCGATATCCCGACGCTGACATACCAGGCCGGCAGGTGGGCTATCTCCTTATAAACGCTTATGGTTGGATTGAGAATGGTGGTAAGACTCAGTGAGCCGAAAACTTCCTGGGAATCCGTCAGGCCATCCAGCGCATAGTAGATGTAGCCGCCGGTGAGTTTGGCAATCCCCAGGGTTTTGGAATAGGATAAGGTCAGATCCGTTTCGTTATATTTGCTGCCGCCGTAGGCGTCGTTGTCAGTGTCAAGATTGCCCCAGATGTTCAGGCTTACCCCTTTGTAGCCGATTGTCGCCGACGGTTGTACGACCAGGCTATCCTTGCTCAGTTCCAGGCCCCTCCAGATATATTGGCTGAAGCCACCGAGATCGAGTCCCGCCGTCGGTTTTTCGGCTTCTTCTGCATGAACACACGGCACACCCACAAGGATTGTGGCGGCGGCGATGGCGAAATAGCTTTTGAGAGTTGTTTTCATGTCTTGTCGTTGCTCCTTGGTGGAAATCCTATGAAAGGTTTGGCGAAACGGTTTTCGACTCTTTTATCTCTCCTGGAGAAAAAAACGGCCTATATCGTTCCACTCATCTACCGACCGCTTTCCGCCCGAACCTGGGCTGGATTGTGGTCCTTTGGCTTTCATAGGGAATAGCAAAGTTCGCGCCAAATAGAATATTTGTTGAAAATATTTGTGATATCAAAGTACTAAGGTGAATTGTCGGCTTTGCACAACAGAGGGGAAAGCAGGGGGATTTTACCGAAATGTTAGGACTCTGTTAGAGAACTACGTTTGTGTTGTTTTTGCAGCTTGAACTCAATACCTTACAGATCGACTTCCTGTTACCTCTAAAAAAATCAATCTGTAAGGTGCCTCTCCCCAGGCGGGGTCAGGGTTTTTATCGGGTCTTTGGCAAGGAGTTGAGTAAAAGGGAAATATCAGCCGAGATTCTTCAAAGCGAATTCCCAGTTGATGAGCTTATCAAGTACGGCATTGACATAGTCGGCTCGCCGATTCTGGTAATCGAGATAATAGGCATGCTCCCAGACGTCAATGGTCAAGAGTGGTTTCATGCCGGCGGTGAACGGTACTTCGGCGTTGGCGGTTTTTACCACCTTGAGTTTGTCTCCGGCCATAACCAGCCAGGCCCAGCCGCTGCCGAATTGGGCGACGGCTGCCCCTGCCAGTTCTTTTTTACAGGCCTCGACACTGCCGAAAGAGTCGGTGATTTTTTGTTTTAGCGTCGCCGGCGGTTCACCGCCGCCAGTTGCTGCGAGGCTCTGCCAATAGAAGGTATGATTCCAGATCTGAGCGGCATTGTTGAAGATCGCCGCTTTATCCGCCTGTCCGGCTGTGGCGGAAATAATCTTTTCCAGGGGAAGATCGGCGAATTCCGTTCCCGCCGCCAGCTTGTTCAGGTTGTCGACGTAGGTTTTGTGGTGTTTGCCATAATGAAAGCCGATTGTCTTGGCGGTTATTACCGGTTCCAGAGCGTTTTCCGCGTAGGGGAGCTGGGGCAGAGCGAAAGGTGAGGCTGCCCGGGCTGTTCCCGCAAGGCCGACCGTGGCAAGTGTGGCGACGGTGCCCACTGCTGCCACGATGAAATCGCGCCGATCAAGAAGAGAAGTATCTGTCGTTATTTCCTTCATGGTTGTCTCCTTTGTCTGGGGATGAGGGGATGGCAAAGTGTGAAGAATCTGTTATCGTTCTACCTCAAGGACAAGTCTGATTTAATCATGGCAGCTTCCGGCTGTCATCTTTTATCGAGGGGGTTATGCAAGAAAAGATTGCAGCTGAAGGGGTTATACGAACAGCGTGCGCAAAAGATTTTCCGAGGATGTTGGTATTAAATACACAATCGGTTCATTTTTTAAGCCCCCTGAGCAGCGAGCGCCTTGCAGATTTGCATAACCAGGCGGCGTATCGGAAAATCATAGAGGTTGATGGCCAGGTTCAAGCATTTCTTCTCGCCTTCCGCCAAGGAGCCAACTATGACAGCCCAAACTATATCTGGTTTTCACAGCGTTATCATTCTTTTTGCTATATTGACAGGGTGGTGGTACAGCAAGATCATCGTCGTCAAGGTTTTGCGGCGGCGCTTTATGATGATCTTCTCCGCTCTGTCTGTGAAGGAGAAAACGTTCCGATTACATGTGAAATCGATATCATGCCCGCCAATCCCCATTCCCTGTCCTTTCATGATAGATATGGTTTTATTGAGGTCGGTAGGCAATGGCTTTATGACGGCAAGAAACACGTTTCATTGCGGGAAAGACGCTGCCTCTGATGTACAGCTGGTTTTAATACTCTTAACGAAGGAGGGATGAATGAAATTTTTTTGTGTTCCACTGTTGCTGATCATGGGTCTGCTGAGCGGATGCGCACCGGCCAATATTTCTGCGGTTATGCGGGAATCCGATGGGAACAGCCAGTATATGCAGACTCGCTGTGCCGTTGCCGATATGCGGGATAAGGCGGAAATGGATCGAGTTTTCGCCCAGTATGACGGATGGCGGATGGTCTATCTTTCCGAATATACCACGGGCAACAGGTTTGGCACGGTTGGCGCGGTATGTTTCGAGCGACCACACAAGTAAGATTATTTGACGGTAAATCGCACTTCCGGGGTGTCGAAGAAGATATCTTCTCGCCTGATGCGGGCCTGGGCTAAATGACTGCCCCGTTGTAAGGGCCACATAAAAGGTTCCTTCGTCGAACCGGTAATTCCTGCCAAGTGACCGTCAATCAGCCATTCTACCCGTTCGGCAGCCAGGCCTGCCGACAGTTTCATGGGGTAGGCCTCGATATGGTCGGGGATATGGGGGTCCATGGCCATGAGCAGGTTGGGGGAAGGCTGCAGGATATGCACGGGGGGAGTGGATAGCGTCGCTGCCGTGGCGAAAGTGGTGGTGTCGTCCACCGTTGAATGCTCGCGGCAGGGCTTATGGGGAAGGGTGCCGACCATGAATTTTTCAAGAACGGTCGGGCAGGACGGGCCGGCAAGGTGGCCGGTAAGGGCACAGACTCTGGCAACGGCGAGGCGTGGGCTTTGTCGAAGTGGTTCAGCTTTGGTGAAGCGGTTCAATTCGGCAAAGATTGAACGGAGAACCAGACCGGGACCGGTGGTGCCGGTCAGACCCTTGCTTGCATGGCCGTCTAGATTTCCCATCCAGATACCGACCGTATAGGCGTGATTGAAGCCGACGGCCCAGGCATCGCGGTGATCGTTTGAAGTACCTGTTTTAACCGCTGTTTGTACCGGCAGGTTGAGGATATTGCCGGTGCCGAATTCACGGCGGCGGGCCTGCGGGTCGGAAAGAATGTCGGCGACCAGTGAGGCGGCTTCCGCGCTGTAAACGCGGTGACGGCCGGGACCGAGATTTTTGCCGTTTAAGGTAAGGCGGAGGGGATGAAAGGTGCCTCCCCTGGCAAGCACGGTATAGCTCCTTACTAATTCCAGTAATGTTACCTCGCCGTTGCCAAGCGCCAGACCTTCGCCGTAATAACCACCATTTTGCTGCAGGCTTGTCATCCCCATGCTTTGCAGGCGATGAAGGAAATCCTCGACCCCGGTGAATTGGATCGCCCGGATAGCCGGGATATTGAGGGAGTTACCGAGGGCCTCGCGCAATCGCAGCGGCCCATAATGTTGACGGCTGTAATTGCGGAAGGGATGCAGGCCATCACCTACGGGCCTGGCTAAGGGTGAATCGTCGATAAGCGTTGCCGCCGTCCAGCCCCGGTCAAGGGCCAGCGCGTAGAGGAAGGGTTTAAGGGTTGATCCCGGCTGCCTCGGTGAGGTTACGGCGTCGAGCCAGACTCCTCTGCCCTCGCCTTTTACGCCATGACTGTTGACCCAGGCAAGGATCTCATCGGCTCTGTGATCGATAACGAGGGCGGCACCGTTATGCACGTCGAAAGAGTGGAGATTGTTTAATTGCTGGTCGAGAATGTTCTGCACCTTTGCTTGCAGGACACTTTCGAGGGTGGTGAGTATCTTTGTCCGACCGCTGCCGCCTTCGTCGTCATCCTTTGAGGAGGCTGGTTCGGCAAGCGAAGACTCCGTCAGATAGCGGATGAAATGGCCGGTATCGGTCACCAGACGTGCCGGCGCGAAAGAGAACTTGCCGGAAATCTGTTGTTTTTCCATATGTTGATGAAGTCTGCCGTCGGCAAGCAGACGCTGGCTAAGCCGCTGAAGCGATGTGTCCAGTGGTCCACTCCTTGCCTGGCGGGCCAATCGTCCCGGGGCGCGTATCAATATCGCCAGGGTCAGGGTCTCGGTCGGGGTGAGGGTGTCGAGGTCGCGATCAAAATACAGGCGTGATGCCTGCAGGACACCGCGCCTCTGGTGGCTGTAGGGGACTTGATTAAGGTAGAATTCAAGAATTGCGACCTTGCTGAACCGCTGCGAAAGGCGTATTGCCTCGATGCCCTCGAGCCAGCGCGACCAGAGGGTCCGGGGGCGGGGATGGAGGATTCGCACCACCTGTTCGCTTATGCTGCTTGCCCCGCGGACTCCTCGAAAGGCCCGGAGATTCTGTGCCAGGGCATGGGCTCTGGCCCGCCAGTCAACACCGTGGTGCTGGAAAAAACGTTGGTCCTCAGAGGCAAGAACAGCGTGCTGCAGCAGGCTGGGGATTTCATGCAGCGGCAGCCAGTCGTGAACATTCCATGGGTTGTCAAAGGTCACCGACAGGGGAATGCCGTTACGATCAAGGAACTGCGGCCTGTTAAAGGCCAGACTCTGTGGGCGAAGATCAGCCGGAAGCGGGAGCAGCCCGGCAAAGGTTGCGACGATGAGCCAGGCCAGGGCCAAGAGGCCGAGGAGAAGGGCAGTGCAGAGTCGCTGTCTCGGTGAAGACCACCATCCTTTCACCATTTGCATCGCCCCTCCCCCTTGGTGTCTTTCCCCAACTATTCCGTTGCCCGTACCGTCAGTTTTGCCGGAACACCTTTGCCGAATACCTCAGGGGCGTACATCTCCTCGGCATGTGGTGGGAGAATCTGAAATTCCCCCGGGGCAATGGCCTGGGCCGTATAGCTCAGGTGATAGCGTCCGGCCGCCAATCGTTCCGAATAGAAACGCACTGCATCGTGGCGCAGCTCACGGTGATAAAAACTCCAGCGACCGAAGGTGTCTTCAATCCAGGAAGGGAAGGTGTGTTTATACGATCCCGTCTCCGCTTGCCCTGCTGTTGTGTCGGCGTCCTGCAGCGAGGTTGTTGCCAGATCCCGGTTGACCGGCTCAAGTCCGCCGGGCACCGGATCTTCAAGAACGACAAAGTACCGTTCGGCCGGCAGTGAAAGGTAAAGATCGACCTTGATCACCTCGCCGCTGTGCAACTCCAGATTGTCACTTTGCAGAATCCACCTGCCGTCGCGTTTGACGCTGTATTCGCGGACCACCTCGATACCGGCGTTGACGGCATCAAGGTTCAGATAGGCTGGGCTATAAGCCAGTCTGGTGTGATAATAGAGTCGTCCTTCACCTTCCTTTTCGATATGCAGTTGTACCTTGCGGCCGGCATCGCCGCGGTGCATCGGTCGGCCAAAGGAGAGTGGCGGGTCGGTGTAGGCGTCGAACCGGCCGGTACCGAGGGATTCCTTGTCGAGTCGTCCCGAAACCCTTATCTGCGGTGCTTGTGCTTCAAAGATTCGGGCATAATCGCCGAGGGCCATGACGGCAAAGAGATTTTCCTGGGTGGAGGCCCAGTGTTCCCGGCCCTGGCGGCTGAGCGTTAAACCTCGCACCAGGCGAACGACGAGGTCGCTGACGGCCGCATCGCCGGGATTTGCCCGCAGCCATGAAAGCAGTCCGCCGAGAATTGCGCCACTGTCGCGAACCGGAGAAGAAAGCAGAGCGCGAAAGCCGCTGTCAAGGGGTTCGTTGAAGCCGATATGACCACTGCTTTGATCGGCATGGGCAAGAAGTATGTCGAGAACCTCGCGCTGTTGCTCGATCAAGCCACCCGTGCTGATCAGTGCCTGGAGGTAGAAGGCCTTGCCGAAGAGATTCATGTTCGGCAGGTGGCTATGGTAGCGGAGGACATCGTCGGCGGTGATTTTGCCGGTTTCCGCCAGGGCAGCCAGAGCGACGGCCCGGACAGTCGCGGTCATGCCTTTGCTGAACTCCTCCGGCAGGGAGTCGCGGCGGAGAAGGTTCAGAAGATATGCCTGTAATCGCTCTTCAATGAGTTCAGTAACCTGGTAGCCTTGTTGCCGCAGCCGGTTGAATGCCAGGGCGGTAAAGGCACTGAGATAGGGCGAAACATATTCGTCCTTGGCGGTATAGTAGGTCATGCCGCCGTTTGGTGCCTGGTGCAGCGGGGCCAGATCGAGGGCCTCCTGCACGGCTTTGTCGCTTTCCGGCCAAAGACCATCGTTTTTCAGATAGGGTGCAAGCGGCTGATACATTGCCGCCATGACGGCGCGGCTCAAGCGTTGTTCCCAGCAATTATAAGGATAGTTCTTGAAGTAGGTAAAGGCCCCGGCCAGGCCGTTGATGACCGAGGGCGAAAGCTGCAGGGTCAATTCTCCGGTATCTTCCCGCATATTATGCGGGAACAGGATATTCTCGACGCCATTTGCCTCGTCGATTGTCCCGTAGCTCGCCGCCACCTCCTGCTGCTGTCTCTTGCCGATTTGCAGTGTGTGGCTCAGGCCATCCTTGTCGGTGCTGTCGCCGGCGGAAAGGGTGAGGACGAGTTCTCCTGCTCCGCTTGCCTGCAGGGGAAAGCGGAGGGTCCGGCGACCAAAGGGTTCGAGGAAGATCTGTTCTGTCAGGCGCAGGGGGCTTCGCGTCGCCTCTTTGCCGTCGACTCCCTTCACCGGTCCCCTTGCCTGGAAATCGACGGTTAGGGTGCGGGCTGTCTCGGTTCGGTTCATGAGGGTAAAGCCGGCGGAGAAACGGTCTCCCTCCAGGACCTGATTGGGCAGGGCCGGGCGGATTTCCGTCGCCTGGTTGACTTTGAAGGTGCCCTCGCCAAGGCCCATGCGGTCTTCGCGGTTGACCGCCATGGCCAGCACCCGCCAGCCGGTAAGGTTGTCCGGTACGGTGAAGTTTATCCTCGCCTTGCCTTCGAGGTCGGTATGTAAGGACGGATTCCAGAAGGTAACAAATTTGAAGAGCGAGCGCATGGAGAGGTCGGCGCCGCCGTCACCGCCGACGTCGGCTCCCTTCAAAGTCAGGGTTTCTCGGCCGACCAGCTGCATTAACAGGTTGTAGTTGCTGAGATCGAGCTCGTCGAGGGTATAAAATGCCTGATAGGGATCAAATCGTTTGCGGCCTTCCTGGAGGAGATCAAAGACCGCTTCGTCAAGTACCGCCACGGCCAGTTCAAAGGGTGGGACGGGTTCGCCGGGTGGTAAATGGCGTGGACGGACCTGGAGATCGACTGTAACCGTGTCCCGCGGTTTATAGGTTTCTTTTTCAGGAATCACATCGACCAGTAATTCCTTGAAAGGATCCTTTACCACCATCTTGACGTACCCCATGCGATATGCCGGCTTGCCGAGATCCTCACCCTGTGGTCCCGGGGGTTTTTCCACCCGCGGTGAGGTTACGACGACGGAAACGTAAAAGCCGGGGAGATACTCCGGCAGCACCGGAATTTCAATGATCTCCGAACTGTCGGTGAGGGTCTTGGTCCAGTGGTCGATAACCCCGAAGCGTTCGACGGTGATCAGTGCCTGGGCGCCGGGATAGGGATTTTGCACAAGAAAACGCGCAGTGTCGCCAATATTGTACGAGGATTTTTCCGGATATATGCCGAGAAGATTACCCGGTGTCGATTCCCAGAGCAGGGGCCCCTTGCCGGTGACCCAGCGTTCCAGCGTTGTCGTATGGCTGCGTCCATCACTGTCCTGCAGGGTTGCGAGAAGTCTAAAATATCCGGCCTGTTGCGGGGTGAATACCAATTCCAGGGGCTCGGCGGTGGAGATTGCCTTTTGTTCCTCTTCCATTTCCCATTGGTGTTCGTACTCGGTATTGTAGCCGTCACCCGCCCCTTTGACCCGGGCACCCCAGGTCTTTTTATGCTCGGTTTTCAGGCTGATGGGTACTCCGGCGACAATGGCGCCGTCTTTGTCGACGGCTACGACCCTGATCTTGGCAGGGGAGTTCTCCTGCAGGGTCCAGTCTTCCTGGAGAAGGCCGACATAGCGATCACGGCCATGGCAGGGTACAAAAACGCGGTTGGCGATGGATTTGCCGCGGTCGTCCTGAACCGAGCTTTCAACCGTCAAGCGACCGTACCAGACAGGGCTTTCAACAAGGGTAAAGGTGTCAGTCAGCCGGCCGTTGTCGTCCAGGTTGCCCTGGTTTTCATAAAGAGTTACGGTTTCCGTTTTCCGTCCCTCGGGTACTACCGCGCTGTCGAATTGAAAGCCGCTGAGCTGTGGGTTGTCCGGGATAAAGGGTTGGGGGGCGAGGGTGGCGGTGACTCTGGCTGCTGCACCGCTGTATGCTCCGCCGGCGTGGAGTTTGGCGGAGGTGGTCAGGGTGACCTCGTCGCCCGTGGCGAATTTTTTACCATTCAGATCGGTGGTGACCTTGAAGGGAGCCGGGGTAAAATCGCTGACCAGTACCCGCATGGCCTCCCATTCGCCGGCGGCTAAATTGCTGGTGACGACAAAACGGTACCAGCCGACACCGCTGTTTTTCGCAAGCGACACCTCGCCGTGAAAGGTGCCAAAGGGGGAAAGAGTGATATCATTTTGTTCATATACTGTTTTACCCAGGGGATCGAACACCTTAAGCTGGTAGCGTGTCGGTTTTTGCTGTTCATTTTTGGTCGTCCTGGCTACTTCGTCTGCGGCAAAGGAGGCGACTTTTTCACCGGCGGTGTCATTGCCGCTCTCGTTATTGTCGTCGATGCCGGGCGGCAAGGTGAAACGCAGATTGTTCTGATCGCGGATAAAGATCTTGTATTGCATGGTGTCTCCGGCCCGATAAATACCTTGGGCGGTTGCCCCCCAGACGCGGATATGCCCATGCAAGGGTCTGAGCCAGTCGGGAATGTACTGCCGGTTTGCTCCCTCTGCCGCCACCTGGTAATCGTAACGAATCGGAAGCACTGCCATATCGCCGTCCTTTTTACACAGCAGAAAGAGGCTCTGCTCTTCGCCGTCACCCGCGTAAACGTGCTGGAGTGCCGGATCGAGGACGGAAACTCCGGGGAGGACGGCAATGCCGTCTTCTTTCGTCGCGGCAATTGCCAGGGGATCACCGGGATTGCCGAATTCCTTGAAGGTGGTTTTTACGACTTCAACGGTGACGTCGGCAACCGGTTGGCCGCTTTGCAGGTCGGTAATCCATGCCATGCTGTTATGGTGACCAAGTTTCAGGTGGACCTGAAAAGGGGTGACCTGGGCAAAAAACCACGACTCCTGCGGGGATTTTTCCGGCAGTGGGGGGTGGGTCGTGAACTGTCCCTGGATGACACCGGAGGGCTGGCCGAGGATCTGGCGAAGGGTGAGCGGAACCGGGGTGGAAGTGTTCCTCGGTCCGACCGGCTTAACGGTGCTGGAGCCCGGGATCTTATTGCCATCGGCGGTGATGGTGTCGTGGGTTAAACGCAGCTCGTCGATGTTTACTGCCCAGACATGGGCGTCGGTATCGAGGTCTTTTTCGAGAACCGGCATGTTCTTCAGGAGGGCATAATCGGGACCCGAACTGATCCCTTATTGCCGAGGGTTCCAGCTGCAGTCGATAGGTATTGTTTGCCGTGAGAATCGTTTCCGGCAATTCGATGCTGTAGCGTTTATTTTTTGTAAAAGGCTCTGAGAGTTGCGAGTAGGAAGCAACCTGTTCCCAGGGATCGGCATCTGCGGAAACAGCAGTCAGCTGCGGGGTAAAATGCAGGCCGTCGCGGATGTCCTCGGCGAGCACCGGGGCGGAGAAAAGCAGGGAGACGCCGCCTGAAGGCAGGCAACGCTGCTGTGGCGTGGAGGTCGATTCAGGGGTGATGATAAAGGATTTATTATTTTTATTGGTACAGCGTATCCCCAAGAAACGGAATTCCGGCATGGCCTGAACGGTTGACAGCGTGCGTTGTTCACCACCTTCGAGGCTTCCCATGGGGGTAACAAGTCCGGGTTCTACGCGCAGTTGCGTTGCTATTCCTGCCGGCAGTTCCTCGGAGGGGCTGACCAGCCAGACAAGGCTGCCTTTATCGCCGGTGGCTGGAAGGTAATCCGGATCCGCCGTGATTTGAGGAGCGATGCGGCGGTCACCGGCCTGATAGTACAGGTGGGCGACGAGTGATGCCTCCTTGATCGGCAGGTTGCTGCGCAATGTGTTTTGCGGCAGCTGGGGACCGAGCCAGCCCTTAAACCAGGCGTCAGTAATGCGTGGTCGAACCGTGGTGAAATTGTGGTGCACCGCTTGGCTGAGGGGAGTGGTATCCTCGGCCTTTATGCCGGGGGCGACGGTCAGGTGATATTCGGTTGCCGGCCGCAGGGCGTCATTCTCATTTAAATTGCAGGCCAGGGTGGCCGGATTCAACCAGCGCCATTGACACTTGAGGTGTGGTTCTATGGTCACCGGCACTTCGGCGCCACTTCGTTCCATCCGGCCAAGGGGGACGACGGGGCGGTCGAATTGTATCGTCAGCTGACGGGCGACAGGCACCTCCACTCCGCTTGGAGTTATGCGGAGGATGCGCAGGTCTTTTTCCTGAGCTTCAGTTTGTTCAACACTTGCAGCGATCAATACCGAACAAACCATCCAGAGAAAGAACATCATGATCACTGGGCGGGAATGGTTCGGAAAGAGATCGAATCCAACGGTTTTACAACCATTATCAGCTAGCTGC
>JFJP01038727.1_pt1 | contig 16026 bp, 13 predicted proteins | sample 431651 | NCBI WGS metagenome assembly JFJP01 (sample SAMN02602958, study PRJNA72255) | Microbial mat metagenome, whole genome shotgun sequencing project. | biome: fresh water; feature: sink hole; material: water; isolation source: purple microbial (photo- and chemosynthetic) mats found in... | reverse complement strand
CTTATGGCGAATTCAGAGGTGAATTGCTGGGTCAGCTGATACATCAATTCCAGAGATTCATCAAAGTGCTCAAGACCAAATTGCGAGATGTACTCTGAAATAGGCCAGAGTTCAAAACCCTTCAATACTTTTCTCTTCAAGACTTTATCGATAATTTTCATATCATCCGGGTAATGGCCACTAAGCTCGATGCTAAGCCCTTCGGTAAGTAACTGAACTCGCTGTTTCAATTCTAAAGCATCTAACTTGGATGATATTTTTTGAAATCTTTTCTGATCAAACGACGGGTAAACCTCATGAAAGACTTTGCCCATTTTCTTTACGACAGATGTATTTATCCAGTTCTTAAAAGCATTATCTGACATTTTTCTCCAAAAAAAAGGCTGCCCGAAGGCAGCCTCTGTATTAGCCAAGACTTGGCAAAAGTTCAAAACAAAGAATGGCAATGAAAGTTGGATACAAAGCACCTTTTAAAAGACCCAATGGAGTAATTCCACCTTCTGGGAATGAATCCTTGAGAATCCCGAAACCAGCAGGGTTCGGAGCGTTGGCAATAACTGTTAAACCACCACCTGTGACTGCACCAGCAACAAGCCAGTACTTTGCAGAATCGGTTAGCTCAACAAGGGAACCAAGATAAGTAAGAGCAGCGTTATCTGTGATACCTGTCAGGGCAGTTGATCCAAAATAGAGAACCTGATCAGACAAACTTGCGATTAATGGCTGTAGCCACCATTTCTGTGGGGTTCCAAGAACAATTAATCCGGCAAGGAAGAATCCTACCATTAGTGAAGCCTTAACTTGAACAGGTTCTTGATATTTTGCTGTGATTGCTGTGAAACCAAGAAAGAAAAGGAAGGCAGCTAAAAAGACCACCATGTGGTGAGCAGTAAGAACAACTAAAGCCAGAAATACAACGTGTGCAAAAGTTATCCAAACTGGAGTTTTTTCTTCATTTGGATTTGCGGCCAATTTAAAGTCGCCCAAGAGTTCTTTCTTAAACACCAGTGCTATAGTCAACGCACTGATGATACAAGAGATAGCTGCTTTATAACCAAAGTTAGTAATCATGTGACCCATGCCCCAACCCCATTTACCAGCAACCATAAGAACTGGAGGAGCAGCAAAGTGAGTAAGTGTTCCGCCAATTGAAACGTTAACAAATAACAAACCAATTGTGGCGTACTTGAATTTCGTACTCATGGCCTTATCACCATAAAAGTTTTTGAGAAGAATAATAGCGGTTACCGTCATAGCTGCTGGCTCAGTAATAAATGAACCAAGAAGTGGCCCAAGAACCATCGCTGTAAAGTAAAAAGCCATCTTACGAGGCATTGGGATCAGTTTTGAAACCATAACAATCATATTTTCAGATAACTTAATTACCGGACGAGTTCCAGCCATTGCCATGATGACAAAAACAAATGCTGGTTCAGTGAAGTTTAAACTTTCAAGATATGTGACTGGGCCATGTATACCTTCAACGCCAATAACGACGCCAATAAATACCAACGCCCACATTCCAAACACGGCTTCAACTTCTGCAAAATAATGCAAAAGATTTCTCATCATTGATCCCTCAGGATGGTGATGGGCCATGTCGGCAAACTTTGAAACAACGAAGGTGTGAAGAACTGCTATGGCAAAAATAATCGTCGCAGTAAGTTCAATAATACTAGGATTCATTCATTCCCCTTTTAGGATTTAAACTATAGATACCAATAGTTTAAGTGGGAAATGTGATTCGGTGGGAGAAAAAAAATCTATCCGTTCTTGCCGATTGAATTAACCGGGCAGGCGTCCATTTGCTCAATACATAGAGCAATTTCGTCAGGTGTTGTGGGTTGTTTTTTGATATAAGCATTGCCATTATCGTCTTCGGCGAAAAATTCAGGAGCGCCAGAGTAACAGACATTGCAAGCAATACACCCCTCTCCCCCATCATCATCAGGGTCAGTGCAGTAAAAGGGACCAGGTATATTTTTTGGATGCTTATTTTTTGCGTTAGCCATAGGCCCCATCTTAGTAATCAATTAAGAGAGAATCAAGTGTTTGTATTGCGTCATTTTTGACATTTGCCTGGTTGGCCAGGTAGTTTGATGTGATTTATTTATCAAGAGGAAATAAAATGGACCAAAGTATTATCGCGAAGGCCAAACAGTGGGGCACTAATCCATATTTTGCGGAAGTTGATAGGTCAGAAATTACTAAAATAATTGAAGGTCTTCCTGGTACTGAAGCTGATCTTACTGAAAGATTCTACCGTGATTTAGAGTTTGGGACTGGCGGACTTCGCGCTCCGATCGGTATGGGTCAAAATAGAATGAATAAATACAATGTTCGTCGCGCGACTCAAGCCATGAGTCAGATGATCATCAAAAACTTTGGTACTGGCTCGGCAGTCATTTCTTACGACTCAAGAAATTTCTCTAAAGAATTTGCTCTCGAGGCTGCCGGTGTGTTTGCCGCTAATGGCATTAAGGCCCATGTTTTTCACACGCTGACTCCAGTTCCGATGCTGTCTTTCGGTGTTCGATATTTCAAAGCACAGGCCGGGATCATGATCACAGCGAGCCACAATCCTCCCATTTATAATGGTTTCAAAGCTTACTGGAATGATGGCGCCCAAGTAGTTCCACCCGTAGATAAAGAAATTATCAATGCCTATAACGACCTAACGGACTGGCAACAAATTAAACACATGCCATTTGAAGAAGCACAGGCAAAGGGTCTAGCTATTTGGACAGACGAGAAAGTTGAAGAAGCATATTATAAAATGATCGAAAATAAAGTCGTTCAAGATAGCAATATGTGTAAAACAAACGGATCACAACTCTCGGTTGTCTACACTGCTATTCACGGCACGGGACAAGTTCCTTGCACACATATTTTAAAACGTTTGGGTTTTTCAAAAACTCACAGCATTGAGGAACAAGCTCAACCGGATGGAAACTTTCCTACGGTTAAATCTCCGAACCCGGAAGATCCAAAGGCACTCAAACTCGCTACAGATTACATGCTTAAAAATAATGCTGACATTGTTTATGGTACAGATCCAGATTGTGACCGCTTGGGTGTTGTCGTAAACCATCACGGAGTTCCGACAATCATCAACGGGAATCAAATTGCCGCATTAATGCTTTATTACGTCTTCAAGAAAAAAGTCGAACTTAAAACTCTTCCCGAAAATGCACTGGTCGTTAAATCGATTGTAACTTCACCAATACAAAACGCCATTGTTGAATCATTTGGTGGAACTGTAATGGACACTTTGACCGGCTTCAAATGGATGGCGGCACTTATTCGGGAACTAGAAGAGAAAAATTCTAAATACAATTTTGTCTTCGCTTCGGAAGAATCTTTTGGTTACATGCCACATGCTGAGAGTCGTGACAAGGATGGTGTGAGTTCTGTCGCTCTGATGTCTGAAGTTGCCTTATACTTTAAACTCCAAGGAAAAAACTTAATTGAAGCTCTGGATGAGATCTATACTAGATACGGGTTTTATTATGAGTCGCTTCTTTGCCTGGATTACGAAGGGATGGCCGGAGCACAAAAAATTTCACGTATCATGGATTTCTTCAGAAAATTTCCTGAGACTCACTTTGCTGGAGAGAAAATTGCTTCGACTGAGGATTATGAGCTCGGTCTTAAACTTCCAAAGAGCAATGTTCTTAGTTTTACTTTTGAAAACGGCAATAAACTCTTCCTTCGCCCCTCTGGAACCGAACCTAAAATAAAGTTTTATGTAATGGTTAGAGAAACTGAAGGAGATCTTGCGACGAAAAAAGCAAGTGCACTCAAAAAAGTTAAGGTCATCGAAGATAAAATTACTGAGTATTGCGAGAAGATCTAAATGGAAAAAGTTATTGTTCTCTTAAGTGGCGGAATGGACTCTCTGGTTTGTGCTGGACTTGCCGCTCGTGACCACCAAAACGTCTATGCGCTTCATTTAAACTATGGCCAAAAGACTTCGGCCCGTGAGCACATTTCATTTGACGAGATCTGCAATTATTACAAAATACCTCTAGAAAAAAGAAAGATCATCGATATGACTTTCCTCCAGCAAATTGGGGGAAGCTCTTTGACTGACGAGAACATCGCAGTCAAAAACTACAAAGGTGATTCAGCGGTTATCCCTGATTCATATGTCCCCTTCCGAAACTCCATAATTTTATCTCTCGCTGTGTCTTGGGCCGAAGTCGTGGGTGCGACTAAACTCTACATTGGTGCCAACCATGAAGACTCTCCAGGATACCCGGACTGCCGTCCGAGCTACTACGAAGCATTCAATAAGGTGATTAAAGAAGGCACCAAAGCTGGAAATATCGAAATTCTGACTCCTGTTATTAATATGAAAAAAAGAGATATTGTTCTTAAGGGTGTAGAGCTAAACGTACCATTCAACCTTAGCTGGTCCTGCTACAAGAGCTCTGCCAAGGCTTGTGGGCAGTGTGATTCTTGTGCCCTACGCATAAGAGGCTTCAAAGAGGCTGGAATTACTGACCCTATTGACTACCAGCTGGTCTGACTTAAACTCAATCAGTTCTAATAATTCAATTGGAGGAAGTGGTATGAAATTTCTGTTAATTGCAACTCTCATAATGTCTGTCGCCTACGCTGACGAAAAGAAAGAGCAGAATCTCGATGAAGTGAAGCAAAAAATTTCTGCTAACATTGATCAAAAAATCAGCGCCCTCCAAGCTCACAAAGGTTGCGTTCAGGGTGCTTCCTCGAAAGAAGCCCTTCAGGACTGTCGAAAATCTCACAAAGAGGCCATGAAAAAGCTTCATGAAGAGAATAAAGGTGAGAGAGAGCAATGGAAAGCCGAGAAGAAGTCAGAACGTGAAAAACGTAAATCTGAGAAACAATCCAAAGAATAAAAAAAAGCCCCGAAAGGGGCTTTTTTTATGTTCATTTTTTTAATCTTTCTAAGGCTTTTAAAACTTTTCGAAAATTCACAAAGTCATAACGACTCTGGCACTTAAGCAAAAAGTCATCCATCGTTGGCTCATCATCTAATAAAAAATAATAAGAAAAATCATTCGCAACAATAAAGAGAGCTGAGAGGGGCGAGATCCTTTCTGCCTTTAGCCGAAGTGGGAAGCCGTGCCCATCAGGCTGCTCGTGGTGCTGATAGGCCAGCGAGTCCGTATCAGGAGGAGCTGCTGAAAAATATCTTTTAATCAAATTTGCTGCATCCTTAGGATGCGAAAGGAAGATCTTTTGATCCTCATCACTCAACGTTGATTTAATCTTTTCAAATTCCTGCATAGTCTGAATTTTCAAAAGCTCTGGTCTTACGGCCAGGGTAATATCACAGAGGACTGAGGCATAAACAAGTTTATCCATAGTCGTTTTAGAGATCCAGTCCAACTGCTTTGCAAGAACACAAGATACAATACTCGTGAGGTTCATTTTCTGTGTAAAAAAAGCATAATCAGTACTGTTATTCTTTAAATTGGCGAGAACTTGTTCAATTTTTTGCTCTTTCTCGACGTTGGCGCGAATGTTTTCAATCGCCTTTTCAATTGTTTCCTTAAACTCGGCATCGACGTGAACTTCATCATCAATACGGAGAATTTTCTGTTCATATCTTTTCTCGGGAGTATCGCTTGCTCCCCTAAGAATGAAACGAAAGTTATTGGCCTTTAAAAATATATTAATCTGTTTTTGAATCTGACCAATTACCCACATCGCCGTTTCACGATTAACATACAGGTAATTGATACCCTTTTCTTTGTATTTTTTTATGTCTAACAGATTGGTGTTGTCGTCCTCGTTAAAGATCTTAACAAACTTATCTTTGCCAATTCGGATGTATAAGTTTTTGTTAATTCCATCTAATTTTGAGAGAAAATCAATATCGATACGGCTATAGGGATCCTCATTAATAAAGGGTGTATCAACAAAAAGATTCTGTGCCTCTTTAACCAGTTCACCGGGTAAGTCTGATTCCTGCATCAGTTTCACTTGCTGAATATCTTTTAGTATCTCTTTGCCCTCAGCGCGAACTTCATCTACCAGGACAACAATTCGAACGAACTTAGAATTTTCTTTAAGAAATCCAACGAAATCTTCCAACAGATAAGCATTGGGCGTGTAATCATAGACTATAATGCTGGGCTTATTATCAATATTCTTAAGGAATGAGAGCGCCTTCTCTTCAGACTCTAGCTCGGTAACTTCGATCTGGAGAAGGGTTTCCAGGACGAATTTGAGGATACCTCGCATGTAAGGCGAGGATGAAACAACTAAGAACTGAGCTTTTTTAATTTCTTCTGCCATATTAGTAGAGTTGGACAAAATCCCCCTCCGTAACGGATCCACCGGAATGAAGAACACAGATGGCCCCATCTTCTCCGAAGTAATCGACTACTTCCAATGTTCCTTTAACTTCTCCTTGAGACATGCCAATCATCGCACCAGATTCGGGGTCATAGACCTCTTGTCCTTCAGTTATGACCTTCATAATGTCACCCAGGTTGATCCCTGAAGATCGACCAGCATTGAGGTATATTCTTGTTCCAATAATTTTTGCCACTCGGCCCATCCAATCTAGACGAGAGCCAATCTTAACGACTTGAGGGACAGCTTTCCTGACCGCCACCTTGATAGAGTAACGAAGCAGCTCCTGACGATAGGACAAGTTATCTTCACTTTCTCCCTGGTAAAACTTCAAGTTATCGTCTGAAATATTACCATCAACGGTTTCCGTAAATAATTCTTTATTCGCCAAAACATCATAAGCCTTGATTTCAACATAGGTTTCAGCCAGAGATTTTACTTTTCTGACAAAGCCTATTTCATCACTTTTTTGCCGGACTCTTGCTTCTTTAATTCTTCCAAAAACCACAATGTTAACACCAGACATTTTAGCTTTGCGGGCCAACTGAACTAATTTAACTCCCCCACCTGCATAAATTTCTTTGGAGTTTCCAAAGATCTTTTCAGCATCAGGATCAATAATAAATTCCCGAGACCTGCTTACCTCTTTACGAAACTCTTCAGTCGCCACAATCGCTAAATCCTCACCACCCATAGGTGACTCATTATAAAACGTGAGTAAGGCGATTTTCTTTTTAATGGGACTAAATTGAGAAACTCGATTGAGACTATTCGCCTGACTGATTGGTCTTCTGCGCGTTATTGGAGCACAAGACTCTAAAAACATCAGCACCATCAAAAATGGCGAAATAATCCAGACTGATTTTGACATCGTATTCCTCAGAGTTATTCACTAACAAACTTGATTACGTGGTGAACTCCTGTAAATTCATTCACTAACGTATAACCATGAGAAGATTTTAACTCTTTTATGCTCGACAATAAATCCGTAAACGATTTTTCCTCACCCTGGTAGAAACAGAGCAAATTTGCCTCTTCTTTAGAAATACTGTCCAATTCAACCTCAAAGCCCAACGAAGAGCCTCGGGTTTTAAGCATCTCAATGAGCAAATAGACCTCTCCTAAGTGCCGATGGCCCTTAATGACCAACTTAGATACTCGGTTGAATCCTACTTTCTGTTCAAGCTTGCGATTGAATTGCATAAAGGCAGTTAAGGGAGAACGGTAAAGTGAACTTGCAATCCCCGAATTAAGCGCCTTTTGATCTAACTGTCTGAAGGTCCTTTTTTCAGGTGGAAGAGCGAAACTCGCTAAAATACGCTTGGTGGCGAGGTCATGCAGAAGTGCCCGGCCCTCCCATTCAAAAGTGACCTCTTGAACGTTATCCAAAACGGATGTTCGCTTTAAAAGAATGTTGGTCTTTAAAAATACCGAACTGCTGTATTCCTCAGGAACTGAAACATCGTCGGGATGTTGAGCAGACCACTTTGTGAAGTAGTTAGTGCAGTCAGAATCACAAATAACAACTTCCTCAACAGTGGATGGGATATTGTCGTTTAGCCATTTTAACCATGATGCATTCAAAGGATTGATGAATTTCTTTTCGTTCTCAAGACCAAGATCCGGCCAGAAAAATCCTGCAGGATCGATTTCAGTTATTACAATTATTTTAGAAAAAGGCTTCTTCTCTCCCTTGATAATTTTACGAAGGAGCCTATCAAGCTTGATCCGGTCAATTTCCAGATTCACTTTTGCTCTCCAGCTTAAAGGATCATTTTTGTCTTGCTCGATGTGGGCAAAAGAATGAGAGCTTAAAAGCTCAAGAGTATGGGAGTAGCGAACGAACACACCATGCCTCTCTTCTTCAAGCTTGGATGTAAAAGAGGCCAGCTCAGTTTGAGAGAGAGTGTCTTTATAACTCTTTCCAAATTTTTCGATAATCTTTTTTTCTTTGTATTGATTAAAATATTCTCTGAAGCTGCTATTAAGCTTTTCGTTAAAATCCTCACTCTTATATCCTAACTCTGGAACAAATTTTTCAATGCTCTTAAGAGTCGCGAGATGAAGGAGTTCTTTTTTAGCAGCTTCCTCGGTCGAGACATCTAGTTTTTCAGCGAGGTCAACGGAATTCACCAACTGCCCAAAAGCTGAATTAATCATCAGTAAGAAAAGAAAGAGGAAATATCTCACTGACGAAGTTCCTCTACTTTACCGTCAATAATAAATGAAACAGAATTGGTGTTCAGAAGCTCATTTAATTTTGCCGCCATCTGAGGCGAAGGGCTCACCATGAATGTGTCATCCAACTGCATGCGAGCGCGACCTTCTGAGGTCTCAAAAATAAAATGGACAGGCACAGACCCCCGATAACTTAAAACAATTTGCTTTAACTGAGTTAGAGAATGGGGATTTAAATGCTGTAATGGAACACTGACTCTTACAGAAGTAACCCGATCATCAGATTCATCTTTGAGTAGACTGACCTTACTAGGATAAAACTTCTTAGGATCTTCAGCTAAATTAACTACACCAGTTAAAAGCAGTGGCTCATCTTGTGCAAGAAACTGTTGAAATTCGGCAAACACTCTAGGGAAGAAAAGGCACTCTATTTTGCCTGACAAATCTTCAAAAGTGACGAAGGCCATCTTGTCGCCCTTCTTAGTCAGAATCACTTTATTTTCTGAGATCATACCAGCGATGATCATGCTTCGTTTACTTGGGTCATTAGCATCCCCCATTCGAGGGTTATAGCCTTCTGGTTTTGCAACCGTAGGAAGGTCCTGAATCGAAGCAATACTCATGCTCGTTAGTTTCCCCATAATATCTTTAAATCTCATTAGGGGGTGACCAGAGACATAAATACCTAGCAGCTCAGCCTCAAGAGAGAGTTTCTGTTTCTCATCAAATTCCTGGGATTCATGAATACTGAGCTGTTCTTCCGAAGTCTGGACAGTTTCACCTAAATCAAAAAGGGACGTTTGCCCTCTGAGTTTATCTTCCTGTTTCTTCTCGGCAAAAGAAATGATCAATTCCATATTATCAAGAAGCGTTTTACGATTAAACTTTTCACTCGAATCAAAAGCCCCAACTTTAATAAGCGCTTCAAAGACTCGCTTATTGACTGCCTTTAAACTCACTCGTTCACAGAAGTCTACAAATCCTTTAAAGGGCCCATTTTCTGTACGTTCACGAACAATCTCTTCGACTGCAGCTTCGCCAACTCCCTTAACGGCTCCAAGTCCAAATCGGATGGTTTGTCCAATAACGTTGAACAACCAAAGGGATTCATTAACGTCAGGAGGAAGGATCGCAATATCAAAATTCTTGGCTTCCTGAATATAGGAAGTAATTTTTTCTTTGTTGTTAATCTCGGTTCCAAGAAGAGCAGCAAAAAACTGAGCGGGATAATAGTGTTTAAGAAAAGCTGTCTGATAAGAGATCACTGAATAAGCAACGGCATGGGATTTGTTAAAACCATATTCCGCAAATTTCTCCATGAGCTCAAATAGGGCAATGGCTTTTTCTTCGTCAAATCCTCGCTCGACAGCACCTTTCCTGAAGATCTCTTTATGCATTTGCATTTCTTCAGCTTTCTTTTTCCCCATCGCACGGCGGAGCATGTCCGCTTGTCCAAGTGAATAACCAGCTACGACTCGCGCAATGTTCATTACCTGTTCTTGGTAAACGATAATCCCGTAGGTATCTTTCAGAACAGGTTTTAGTTCCTCAAAGGAATAAATCTCAGGCTTTTGACCATGCTTGATTTCAGCAAACTCATGATGCATTCCCGATCCCATTGGACCTGGTCGATAAAGAGCGTTAATGGCGGTGATATCATCGATTGAATCGGGCTTAATCCTCTTACATAGATCCTGCATCCCCGAGGACTCTAGCTGGAACACTCCTACTGTGTGACCTTCTGAAATCAGTTGGTATACGGATTGATCACGGTAATCAATGAACTCAATATCAAAGTCCGGTTTAAGATCTCGCTGAATTAATTTTGAAGCATTGGAAATAACGGTCAAAGTTTTTAAGCCAAGAAAGTCAAATTTAACCAGACCAATTTTTTCAGAAAAATCTTTATCAAACTGAACGACCTGCTCCCCTTTGGCGCCTTTAAAAAGTGGGCAATAAGAAACAAGTGGCTCATTGGTGATAATAACACCGGCGGCGTGAATACCAGCATGGCGGTTTAATCCCTCAAGTCGTTTCCCGATTTGCAGGATTCGTCTGATCTTAGGATCATTATCTTCCAGCTCTTTTAGTTTTGGTTCTTTATCAATCGCTTCCTGAAGTTCAATTCCTAATTCCTCCGGAATCAACTTCGCAAGAGCATCAGCTTCTGAATAAGGAAGAGCAAAAACTCGTGACACATCTCTGAGTACGGCCTTAGCGGATAGAGTTCCAAAGGTAATAATCTGACCGACGCGATCTGCACCATATTTATGGGTTACGTATTCAATTACTTCCTGACGGCGATCCTGACAGAAATCGATATCAAAATCCGGCATAGAAATACGCTCAGGATTGATAAATCGCTCAAAGAGAAGGTTGTAAGGAATGGGATCAACGTTGGTAATTTTGAGAGCGTAGGCCACAATTGAACCTGCTCCAGATCCTCGACCTGGCCCAACAGGAATTCCCTGGGATTTTGCCCAGATAATAAAGTCAGAAACGATTAAGAAGTACCCTGTGAAACCCATCTGTGCGATGAGCTTAATTTCAAGTTCAAGTCGCTCTTGATATTGGATCTTAAGATCAGTGTCCCAATTATCTTTGGCACGCAGTTCTTTGAAATGGGGACCATTGAAGCGCTCTTCAAGTCCTTCACGAGATAAACGGGTAAAAAACTCTTCTTCTGTTTCAACCGTTTTAATTTCAAATTTGGGAAGGAGATAAATTTGTTTGCCTTTATCATCCTGCCAGCGAATTTCAAGGTTACAGGCATCCGCAATCTTAAGGGTGTTATTACAAGCTTCAGGAACGTAACTAAAGGCTTGCCTCATCTCTTGGGCAGATTTGAAATAAAACTCAGTCGTCGAAAGCTTCATGCGTTTTTCATCTTCCAGAGTTTTTCCGGTCTGAATACACATGAGAACTTCCTGAGCAGCAGCGTCGTCACGGGTAATGTAGTGACAGTCGTTGGTTGCTACCAATGGAATAGAGTTCTCTCTCGCAAAGGCAATAATTTTTTTATTAACGTCAACTTGCTCTGGAATTCCGTTTTCTTGAATCTCCAGGTAAAAATCATCTTTAAAAATGTCCCTGAACTTCATAGCGGCTTGATAAGCGCGCTCATCTTGCCCAGTGAACAAGTTGTAACCGACTTCGCCCTTCAAGCACGCCGTAGTTGCAATTAAACCCTCTGAATGTTCGCGGAGTAGATCAGCATCTGCACGGGGCTTGTAGTAGAAGCCTTCTTGATAAGCTTTAGAGATGATCTTACATAAATTGTGGTAACCTGTTAGATTTTTGCAAAGAAGAATCAAATGATGAATCTGATGTCTTCCTTCTACTTCATCCTGGGAGTCCAGAGTTTTTAAATTCTTTGGGGCCCTACGATCATGACGGGAACCTGGAGTGAAATAAATCTCAGACCCCAGAATCGGTTTAATCCCAGCTTGTAGCGCACGTGTGTAAAAATCAATCCCACCAAACATGTTGCCATGATCGGTACAGGCGACTGCCGGCATCTCTAACTCTTTAGCGCGTTTAAAAAGATCACTTAAACGTATCGCCCCATCCAAAAGAGAGTATTGGCTGTGCAAATGAAGATGCGTGAAACTATCTTTGTGAGTATTTTGAAAATCACTCCCGAGAAAGGGGTTTTTCATGAAGGAATGCCTCTAGAAATTGGGTATGTATTGATGCCTTTAGATAACCATTTTTGACACAAAAAGACATCTGAAGTCGCGTCGAAATGAGAGTCTCATAAGTCGCATCTCGTTGGCCGAGCGTGTTAGTAATTTATCCTTCAATATTCATGTAGTTCGCGGTACGAAAAGGCACCTAAAAAGGGGCCTCTTTTATGTTTACCGATACCAATAAATTTCTGGCCACTGATTTACTCGAGGCTATCAAGTTTTTTAACCAAAAGGGGTGGTCCCCGGCCACTTCGACTAATTATTCCGTCAGGTCTTCTAACCCAAATCAGTATATTATCTCCCGCTCTGGTGTGGATAAAAGCAAATTTTCTTTAGAGGATTTAATCCTGATTAATCCTGAAGGAGAAGTGCTCGCACCTTTTAATCTTCCGGGAATAAAGTCTTCAGCCGAAACAGAAATCCACACCCATATTTATAAAAAATATCCAAACGTGAATTGCATTCTGCATACCCACTCTGTCTTGGGAACCGTCCTCTCTCAGACTCACCTTAAGGATAAACAATTACGTTTTGAAGGCTTTGAAATCCAAAAAGGTCTGGATGGTAATACCACACACCAACTTGAGTCGATTCTTCCCATTGTCCCCAATTCCCAGGTGATGGAAGAAATCTTGAAAAATATGGATCATCATTTTACAGAAAAACCAAGTATTCACGGATTTCTTATAGCTGGCCATGGTCTCTATACCTGGGCCAAGGATATCGCAACTGCCAAACGGCATATTGAGACGTATGAATTTTTATTTGAGTGCTTTCACACCATGAGGAAAATCTAATGGCCCATTTAACTCTCCTTGATCCTGTCAAAAAAGAAATCAAAGACCCTCAGGCCATAAAAAATTTTATGAATGAGCGTGGAATTATTTTTGAGCAATGGCAGACCTCAATGCCTCTTAAAGATACTGACTCACAGGAAATAATTCTTAAAGCTTATGAACATGAGCTTGGCCCCTATATGAAAAAACACGGCTACGTAAACGCAGATGTGATTAATGTTCATAAGGAAACACCAAACATTGAGGCGATTAGAGCCAAATTCCTCTCAGAACACACTCATGCCGAAGACGAAGTTCGTTTTTTTGTTGATGGTGAAGGCTATTTCTTTTTCCACCTCTCTCAGACCTCAGAAGTTTTCAGACTCCTATGTGAAAAAGGTGATTTCATATCAGTCCCTAAAGGAGTGACCCATTGGTTTGACCTGGCCCCTAAATATCATGTGAAAGCGATTCGAGTTTTCCAGACTCCAGAAGGCTGGGTCGCAAATTATACTCAAAGTGGTAAAGAACAAGGATATTGAAAATGATTAAACTTTTTCTTTTTGATATCGAAGGGACTACAACTGACATCAATTTCGTTCATAAAGTTCTCTTTCCCTATTCTTATAATACGATGGAGCATTACGTTCTTCACCACCTAAATCATCCTGCAGTTATGAAGGCGCTGGAAGATGTTGGCCAAACCGTCCTCACTGAGGAAGGTAAACATCTTGAGCTTGCTGGAAAGATTGAAAAACTTCGCCAATGGATCACTGCTGACAGGAAACACCCTGCTTTGAAAGAGATTCAAGGCCTCATCTGGGACGTTGGATACTCTAAAGGAGAATTCCAAGGACATTTGTACTCTGACGTAAAACCATTTCTCTCCAAGATACTGGCCACTAATACCTCGATAGGAATTTATTCTTCGGGATCAGTTCATGCTCAAAAACTCATCTTCGGTTTTTCGACTGAAGGAGATTTAACCCCTATGATTTCATACTTTTTTGACACAAAAGTGGGTGGCAAAAGAGAGAAGTCTTCTTATGAAAAGATAGCTGCAGAAACCAAACTCGCGCCCAACGAAATACATTTTTTCTCTGACATCGCGGAAGAATTAAAAGCGGCCAAGGAAGCAGGATTTGAAGTCACTCAGCTTCTGAGGGATGGAGCGGCTCCATCTGAGTTTATTGGTATTTCGAGTTTTAAAGAATTTATGGATAAAATCTAGAATCGCCAGAAAAAATCATAAACGTAATAGTAACCATTCTTAGAGAAAGTTAGATTTGTGAAGTCTTTGGTCGCCAGTCCAAGACTCATATGAAAAGTCGTCCAGATCCACATATAAGAAGCTGTCCCACCCAGCGTTTGAAGCTCAACATTGTAAGTCGGTCCGTAAAGAATTCTGTTCCAGTCATCCGTAATATACTCAGTAATACTTCTAATATCTGAATCCTGAAATAACCCAAGACCTTTTGTCGCATGAGCATCGCTGAATTGAGGATCAAAAGTAATGTTGGCCATAAAGTGGTTTTGAAATTTAGCGTTTTGCGGAAGTGTGATCACTCCCCCCATCTGCCAAATATAGTCATTACTTTGAATTTTATAAGCGCCCAGAGTATTTACGGTGATTTTGCCATATTTGTTTCTCATCGCCCTGTATTTAAGTCCAAGGTTAGCGTAACCATCCAGCCAAAGAGCATTCACAACTTTAACCCCAAAGTCGTTAGTGACTCCGTATTGAACCTGAAACGGACTGAGCAGTAATTCATGAGAATCTAGTGTGTGGCCTTCTGAAGTAAAGACCCCAAAGTTTGCAAGTTCTTTAAATTTGGCCGGAATATTGTCATCACCATGCAAACTGAGAGAAGCGAAACCTGGGATGTTTTTCTCTTTCATTAACTTATAGTCCACGGGATAAACTAAATCTTTAGGCATAATCATGTGATTATCAATAATCTCTTCAATCACGATGAGTGCCACGTGGGGGCTAACATTCAAATCTATGTTTTTAACAGTTCCGAAAGCAATTGCAAGGTCTGCCTTCCTTGAAAGAATGATGACTTTACTGCCCTTCTTAATCTGGGCTGCATCATAAATGTCGGCAATAACTTCTCGTGGATCCATAATGTCTATGATTTGACCGTTAGACCAAACATTAAGTGAGAAGATGAAGAGGATAATAACAAATAGTTGTTTCATGAAGGATAAGGAATTTATTTTGTTCTACGAACATCACCACAAAGGGTTTTAATTTCAATGCACGACTGGGTAAAAAAGAGAGTTGTCCACCACGTTTCAGTAAAGGCCGTATTTACCAGATAATCTTTTCCAGGACAAAGGGCCCGAACGAATTCTGGAGTGCGCTGCTCTTTTTGAGCTTCAGCATTTGAAAAGAAAAGCCACTGATTGAAACACTCTTTCAGCTCATCTCTTCCCTGGGCCATGACCTGAGTTGCGGGAGTTGGTCTTTCATAGGAAGCCTTATTAAAATCTACTTTCCTAATGAGATCAAAGTCCGCATACTTTTGAGTACAGCTACAAGTCATAACAAGAATAATTAACATTTTCATAGGTAGCATTCATACCACAAGGCCCCTAAGATGACGAACCAAATTGCGATTATTGATCCCTTTGTTAATACACCTGCAGTTAATTGTTTTAATAGGTTGGTAAATCTTCTGGGCGTAAAAGCAACCTACCACATGCCTGGGCCCAACGGAGTCGCCAGCCTGCTAAGTGAAATCCCAAAGAGCAAAGCCTATATCGTTTTGGGATCCGCCTCTCACGTTCATCAGGATCTGCCCTGGCACCGTCCCCTGGCAAACTTTCTCGTGCAAGAATTGAAGAATCAAAAACCCATTCTAGGATGCTGCTTTGGCCACCAAATCATGTGCCATGCACTTGGGGCCAAGGTTGAATTCTATTCTGAAGATGAATCTAAGCAGATGGGCATTAGAAATATTTTGGTAACAGAAGATTTTTGGAATTTTAAAAAGGGAGAATCTTTTTCGTTGGGAGTCACTCATCGGCAG
>JFJP01034102.1_pt1 | contig 16028 bp, 12 predicted proteins | sample 431651 | NCBI WGS metagenome assembly JFJP01 (sample SAMN02602958, study PRJNA72255) | Microbial mat metagenome, whole genome shotgun sequencing project. | biome: fresh water; feature: sink hole; material: water; isolation source: purple microbial (photo- and chemosynthetic) mats found in... | reverse complement strand
TGTACATTTTGTCGATGACTTCTGCTTTTTCTTGGGGACCAAAGTAAATCATGACATTTCGCAGAAAAATGACGTCGATTTCCTTTTTGAATGGGTAGTCGCTTTGAAGGTTCAATTGTCGGAAATCCACCAACCTCTGCAAATCCTCCTTGACCCGAACTTTGCTGCGGTCTTCGCACGGGTCAAAGTACCTCTTCTGATCGTGTGGGGCCACGTGCCGAACGACGGCTTCGATAGGATACGTTGCATTTTCAGCCAGGCTGGCCTTGGTGGTTGGCCAGCGTGATGGCCATGCTGAAGGCTTCTTCTCCCGTCGAACTGGCGGCACTCCACAGGCGCAAATACGGCTCGGAACCCCCGCGTTCTCGAAGGTATTGATCCAAGACGTCGAAATGGATTCCGTCTCGAAAGAAATAGCTGTAGTTGGTTGTCAGGGCGTTGATGAAGCTTTGCAGCAACCGTCCGTCGGTTTCCTGGGAAAGCGCATCAAAAAACTCCTGGTAAGTGGCAAAGGCCTTGTCCGGGCCTACCATTTGGGCCAACCGGCTGACGACCAAGTACTTTTTGTAATCCTTGAGAGTGATTCCGGTTTTTTTCAGCAGCAGTTGCGAAAACCGGACAAACAGTTCGTCGGTCATGCCCTTCTCTTCGCTCAAAATAGACTGACCGATCCCGCCGTTGCATTCGATTCTTCCGTCCGTTTGGTCAGTTCCGGGTGTGACTTTCGGAACTCTTTGATGACTACCAGTTCGTTCTCGGTGGTGGCCAAGGCCTCGAAATACAACAGCAGATCATTGAGAGCTTCACGCTTTTGCTCGGGAGCCAGACTCGAGTCAACGGCGCTGACCTGCTCAGCCAGATCCCTGACGTGAGCAAACATGGCCAACAGGTGTTCCTGCTCCTGCCGCACCAGGTCTTGGAACTGCAGCTTTCCAATCACGGCCTTGAGCCGGCTGTCGATGGCCTGAGAAAGGTGCTCCATGCTGGTCACCACTGCTTCGAACTGGGTGTAGGTACTGTTCACGATGGCCTTGAACGGATCCAGACGTTGCTTGATCAACGGTATCTGCTCCATCAGGGTTCCCAGTTGGGACATCTGTGTCGTTCCCGAACTGGTCATGATCGAGGAGGCGGCACCGATGATATCCTGTTGGTTTTGTGCCAGTTCCTGGGCTTTCTGGGCAAATTCGCTGAGTTTGACGGCAAGGACCTGAAAGCCCCTTCCGGAGTTACCGCCCGACTGATGCTGGGTGGCACGTGCCGCCTCAATATTGAGATTCAGAGAAAGCATACGGATGTTTTCGGAGAAGTCGGCGATGGCGTCAGACATGACTTTCACCCGGCCCATCTGGCCCAGGTTGTCCGCAACGGTTTTCTGCGAGAAGGCGATGGCCTTTCCCAGTTCGGTGAAGAACTGGTCCAGGGTAACGCTGATGGCTCCGGTTTCCTGGTTGATGGCATCCAGACCATTGGGGTTGGCGGAATCCATCAGACGCCGGACGGTGCCCAGCACATCGGTGCTGATTCCCTGGCTGAACTGAGTGACCTCGCGGAAGGAATCCAGAATACCCAAGACAAGCCGCTCGGAATACCCGGCGGTCTCTTTTCCCATTTTGTCGAGAAAGCCGACCGATTCATGAAGCCGGAAATGGTTGAGGCGGTTTTCCTTGCGTACCTCCTGAAGCCGTAAATAGGTGCTGTGGTAGAACTGCAGAACCGTGTCCAGATCGGTCATCAGGCTGTGATTCAACAGGATGACGGTCTGCAGGCCGTCAATGATCGACTCGACCGTCAGCGCGGAATCATCCCTTCTGTTCGGAAGAAGCTGACTTCTCATTCCTTCGAGTTTGATCCTCAACTGATGGACGCTCTCTGCGGCCGTACTTTCTTCGGGTTCGACGCCGCCCAGCAGGTCCAGAATTTTCAACCACTCCTTTTTCTGAACGCTGGTCAACTCCAGAATTCCCTCCAAGGCCTCCTGAATGCGCTTCAGCCTCGCCAATCCCTGCTGTTTTCGTTGAGAAGCGGTGCGCAGATATAGGGCCGACAGAAGCCCGTCGAGAGGAAGGCACACCGCCAGAATGGCCAGATGCAGAGTTTCCGGGGACAGAAAAAACAGGAAACCCTGACTGACGAGGAGGGCGGCGAAGGTCAGAAAGGAAACGCGGGACTCGGTCACGATTTTCCAATACCTGCTATATCAACAATCTCAGTTGTGTTGAGAATTCGGTCAATGTTGAGGACCATGACCATGGAAGCTCCCACTTTGGCGATGCCCTGCAGATAGGCGCTCTTGGTACGGAAGCCGACGTCGGGCAACCTTTCGATTTCATCGTCGGAGATATTCGCGACATCGTGCACCGAGTCAACCGCGATGCCGAAGTTGAAAATCTCTTTTTCCCCTTCAACATCAACAATGATAAAAATGGTGCGGTCGTTGTAGCTCAGTTCTTCCATGCCGAATTTCAAGCGCATGTCGATGATGGGAATGATTTTGCCCCGCAAGTTGATGACACCCTTGAGGTACGTCGAGGCATTGTGTACGGGTGAAATGAGTTCGTGGCGGATCACCTCTCGAACCTTTGTGATCGGGATACCATACTTCTCATCTGCAATGGAGAAAACCAGGTATTTGTTGATGATACCAGCCATGATTACCTCAATAATCCTTAAAATCCTGCAAAGGAATCACATCTTCGGGTTTGGTCACCTCGGTACCGCTTTTCTTGGTATTGCCGGCGTGATGACCCAGTTGGGGGAGCTTGGAAGTCTGCGACGGTGCCGCGGCCTGTCGGGTCCGGGGCGGGGCATGTGTCACCACCGCAGCGGCTTCCGCCTTTCCGGTGATAATGAAGTTCAGCTGATTGACGTTTCCTCCCAAGCTTTCTGCCTGACTCAGCAGTTCCTCGCCAGCCGCCGCATTCTCTTCCGAACTGGCGGCCGTGGTCTGAACAATCGAGTTGATCTGGCTGACGGCCTGGTTGATCTGGTTGGCACCTTTCAGCTGCTCCTTGCTGGCACGGTTCACCTCGTCGAGTAGCACGGCAACCTTGCCGGCTTTGTCTACCGCCACCACCTGGGCGTCGACCACCACCTGTCCCAACGACTCACCCTTGGCCACCGAGTCCATGGCGATTTCAATCAGCTCGGAGGTTTCCTTGGCGGCTTCGGCTGACTTCTGGGCCAGAGACTTCACCTGATCGGCAACCACGGCAAACCCCTTGCCTGCGTCTCCGGCACGGGCGGCTTCCACAGCGGCGTTGAGGGCCAGAATGTTGGTCTGGAAGGCGATATCGTCGATCACCTTGATGATCTTCGATATCTTCTTCGAGTTTCCGGCAATATCGGCCAGCTGCGTCTTAAGCTCTGCCATGCGGTCGGTCACCTTGAGGCTCTCGCTGCTTTCAATGATAGACTGCAATTCTTCGAGACTGGAGGTCATCTCTTCGATGGAGCTTGCCAGCTCGCTCGAGCCCGACGACAGTTCCTGACTGGACGAACTGACCTGCAGCGAGGCCGATTCCAGCGCTTTCGAGGCTTCCCTGAGGTCCCCGGTAACCCGGACGATGGGTTTCGAAATCGAGCGCGCTAGGAAGATACCCAGAATCAGTGCCATTATGACGCCTAAACCGGCAAAGGTGATCATCAGGGTGTTGAGCATGTTAGAGGTTGCAATAGCCTGATGAACCATCGTTTGGCCGTAGTATTCCTCAACAAATTGAAGTAATGCATCGATCGCCGCTTCCGAGTCATTGAAAATGACTCGGGTCGCTTCGTTCATAGTCAATGATGTCAATTGCTCAGTCCTCTCGGAAGCACTGGTCTTGCCATCTTCGCGAAGCTTTTGAGCCAACGCAAGGAACTCATTGTTGGTAGCTTTTAGTTTTTCCAGAACGCTTAGAAACTCCTGGTAGAGTTTGTCTTCTTCGGGAACCCTTGGAATTTTATCGTAGGAGGCTAAGGCTTCAGAATAGGCGGTGCGGCTGGCTTGAATGCGAGTCAATTGTATTTCGACATCCGCTGGTGCCAGGTAACCTGAGGTCAAAGTCCGGATCACAACCTTGATCTCCAACATGCCGACCTTAACATCGGATAGATCAACAAGCGATGGAATGCTTTCCTCCCCGAGGCCGCGTATCTGAGCCGAGGTGGTTTGCAGACCATACCAACCCACCGATCCGACAATGAGGGTGAGGATGGCTACAGCCACAAACCCAGTGATCAACTTGGCAGACAAACTGAACTTCATGTTACTCTCCTTGCGGTTCTTACGTTCATTTCTTCACGAACAATTTGACGACACCGATGAACTTCTCGGCATCAAAAGGTTTGACGATCCAGCCTGTGGCACCGAGTTCTTTGGCCTTGGTCATCTTGGCCTTGTCGGTCTCGGTGGTCAGCATGATGATGGGCGCCTGGCTGTCGAATTTGCGGATCTCGCCCACCAGGGTGATACCGTCCATCTGCGGCATATTGACGTCGAGCACGTACAAACCAATCTTGGTGCCGGGGGTTTTGGCCACTTTCAGGGCGTCCAAGCCATCGACTGCTTCGGCAAGGTCGGTGTACCCCGCCATCACCAGAGCCTGTTTGACCACCGTCCGAACGACGGTTGAGTCATCCACAATCAGTATCTTCATAGTGCTCCTGCTTTGAGTTCTTCCCGGGCGGCCAGGATGAATTTTTCAATGTCGACGACAAAGCCGATGGTTCCGTCTCCGAAAATGGTTCCGCCAGAAAAAGTCTTGAGACTTTCCAAGGCCTCGTTGAGGTTCTTGATGACAATTTCCTGCTTGCCCAAAATGGCATCGACGGCAATTCCGTACCGGTTCTGCTCGTAGCTGATGACTATGACCAGCCGGCGGTCCTTCGTTGTCGGGGGATGTCCGAAGATGTCGGCGGCCACGATGATGGGGGTGTAAATCCCCCGTTCAAGCAGAAGCGACTGGCCGTTTTCGAGTTTTGTGATGGAATTGGGATCGGGAACGATGATCTCTTCAATGAGGTTGAAGGGGAAGATGTACTTGATGTCGTCGATCACCGTGACAAAGCCGTCAATGATGGCCAGGGTGAGGGGGATACGGATGACAAACTTAGAACCCGCACCTTTTTGGGAATGGATTTCAACTTTGCCGTGGATCTGTTCGACGTTCTGTTTCACAACGTCCATGCCCACGCCCCGGCCGCTGACTTCGGTGACCGTTTCCTTGGTGGAGAACCCGGGCAACATCAGCAGTCCGTAGATGTCTTTCTCTGTCATCGTTGCGGCCTGGGCTTCGGTGATCAAACCGTTCTGCACCGCCTTGGCCAGCACTGCCTGCTGATCGATGCCGCGCCCGTTGTCCGATACCGAGATTTCGATGCTGTTGCCCTTATGCTCAGCGGCGACGAGGATGTTTCCCATTCCGGCTTTGCCCGAGGCTTTGCGTTCGTGTGGACTTTCCAGGCCATGATCGACGGCGTTGCGCACAATATGCACCAGCGGATCGTAGATATTCTCGATGACGTTGCGGTCCAGTTCGGTGTCATCGCCCTGAAACTCCACATTGACGGTTTTTCCCGTTTCGGCAGCCGTGTTGCGGATCACCACCCGCAGTTTGTTGAAAATCTCAGCAATGGGGACCATGCCCATGGAAAGGACCAGGTTTTTGATGTTGGTGGTGATGGATTCCAGCTGGGCGAAGGTCCGCTCCCCGGTTTCTCGGGCATTTTCGGGGTTCTGCAGGTACTGGCGGAGCATGGACTGGTTCACCACCAGCTCGCCGACAATGTCGATCAAGCTATTGAGGCGCTCGTTGGAAACCTTGACGAAGCTGGAGCGTTTGCCCGCCACCACCTGCTTGCGCAGCGACGCCTTTAGGGCGTCTTCGCTGATAAAGTTTTTTTCGACGGCGATTTCACCGAATTTGCGGTTGGTCGCTCCTTGATCTTCGAGGATCTGGGTGACCATGCTCTTGTCGAGTTGGCCGCTCTCCTCCAAAATCTGGCCGATCTTGCGGCTACCATGGTCGGCATGGATCTTTTTGAAGACCGCGATGGTCTGGTAGATGTCAATCTGGCGGAAACTCTCGATCATGGCCTCGAGCTGAAAGTCCGAGGTCTCGATAACACCCACCAAGTCCTTGAGCAACCCGATACCGTAGAAAATAACGTTGATGAGGTCTTTGTTGATAGGAATGATACCATCGCGCACCAGAACCATGACGTCTTCTACGGCGTGAGCCGATTCTTCCAGGTTTTTCAAACCGAGAAAGGCCGCCGAACTCTTGATGGTGTGGAAAGCCCGGAAAATTTTATTGAGGGTCTCGGGATTCGTGGAGTCGTATTCCAGATCGACCAAGGTGAACTGGGCGATATCCATGTGCTCTTTGACTTCATCGCACAGCTGTCCGAGCATCTTGGGGTCTTTGATGATGTGGTCGAAATACCCGGAAGGGTAGAGCCCCGATGGTGCCACCTCCTCCGCAGCTTCCGGAACCGTTACGGAAACTTCCTCTTCCTCGGTGTCCTCCGACCCTTGCAGGGTGGGGCGTTTGGCGGCTCGCTTGAGCCAATCTGCCTCTTTCTCTGAATCCAAGAGATCCCAGAGAGAGCTTTGAAGCCCAAGCCAGGCTTTTTGGTCTGCTTTACCAAGGGTTGCGAAGCCTGGATGAGCAATAAAACCAGTGAAAGCTTGCTCAATATTGGAAAGTTGAATCAAATCTCCTGTCTGCCATGCCTGAACGGCCGCAAACAATCCGTCATACAGGCTCTGAAACGAAACTTTTTGGCGGCTCATTGACCATTCCCTTACATTCTACTTTCATATTCGTTGCTTTGAATAATTGTCGGTTGGCCTCTCAACCCGGTCAAGAAGAAACCGAGGGTTTCTTTATACCTATTATGGATGCCCACCCACAATGACTTCGAGCTGGTTGACGTTTCCTCCCAGGCTTTCGGCCTGGCCGAGCAGCTCCTCGCCGGCAGCCGCATTTTCTTCGGAACTGGCAGCCGTGGTCTGAACAATGGAATTGATCTCGTTGACCCCCTGGCTGATCTGGTTGGCACCTTTTAGTTGCTCCTTGCTGGCTCGATTCACTTCGTCGAGAAGAACCGACACCTTTTGAGCCTTGTCGACGGCTACGACCTGCGCTTCGACAACGGCTTGGCCCAGAGTTTCACCCCTCGCCACGGACTCGAGGGCAATCTCAATAAGATCTGCGGTTTCTTTGGCCGCCTCGGCGGACTTTTGTGCCAAAGACTTCACCTGGTCTGCAACCACCGCAAACCCCTTGCCGGCATCGCCTGCCCTGGCCGCCTCGACGGCAGCATTGAGGGCCAAAATATTCGTCTGAAAAGCAATATCATCGATCACTTTGTTGATTTTCGAAATCTTCCTGGAATTGCCGGCAATATCAAACAGCTGGGTTTTAAGTTCTGCCATCCTCTCGGTCACCTTGCGGCTCTCGACCGAGGTCTCTTTCATCAGATGCTCGCTCTGGCTCACACTCTTGGTGTTGCTTTCAATGATAGACTGCAGTTCCTCAAGGCTTGAGGTCATTTCTTCCATCGAGCTGGCAAGTTCACTGGCACCCGACGAGAGTTCCTGGCTGGAGCTCGAAACCTGCAGGGAAGCCGATTCCAGTGCTTTTGAGGCCTGCCTCAAATCACTGGTGACCCGCACAATGGGCCGGGAGATGGAGCGAGACAGAAGAAGGCCCAAGGCCAATCCGGCGAGCACACCGGCAAACGTAATGCTCCAGATCAAGGCTGTCACAAAGTCCGCTTCGGCTATGCTGCTGTCGACAAGATCGTGTCCATAGTACTGCTGCACATAGTCCAGCAGGGCCTGAAAAGACTGAATTGATTGGTTGTAGGCCTGCAAGGTTTTGCCACGAAGAGCGAGTTCGGTGGTCTGGCGGGAGATCTCATCAGCCGGGACACCCCGGCTCAGAAGTGCTGCATACAACTCGAGAAACTCATTGTTGGCAATTTTAGAAGCCGCGATGTCCTGAACAAATTTCTTGTAGAGAATGTCCTCTTGTTCGGTTCGGGGTATGCTATCGTATTCGGCCAGAGCTTGGTTGTATCGGGCACGGGCATCGGCTAGTTCTTTCAGCTCAGCCTGGTACTCCTTCTGCGTGAGATAGGGAGAAGTCAACGTGCGCAACACCACCTTGATTTCGATCAGGCTCGATTTCACCGACTCGAGAGAAATGATGGAAGGAATACTCCCCTTGCCCAGTGTCCGGACATCATAGGCGGTCGTGTTGATTCCGAGCCACCCAACCCCACCGACGACAAGAGTGATAAGAGCAACAAGGCCAAACCCCATTGTCAATTTCTTTGAAAGGCTCAATCGCATAGCATTCTCCTTACCAAATCACCCAGGAATAAAAATGTTAGGTTAGGCAAACACTACTGTCAAGGCAAAGTAGTACTGATTCTGGAAGACGTCGTTTGCTTGACAGTGACACACGGGTCCACGAAAGTGACTACGAGGGAGTTCGATGAAAATCTTCCGCTCTGTGTTGGATGAATTTGCGACCCAGTTGAATTCTCATGAAGCATGCGCCGTTGAAAGCGCGATACAGCAGTCGAACTGGCGGCGGTTCCGGATCTTCATGGCAATCACGCTGGTGATTGAGCTCCTGCTGGTAGGCTTTGTGGACATACCTTCGATCCGTGGCGGGTCGCTCTGGGGCTCGGGTGAAGCGTCGTGGATTCCACTTTCGTACCTTGCCTCCCACCTGGTTTTGCTCACCATAGCCGTGATCAGCATCCTCGCAACACCCAGCGCACTTCGGGTCTTGAGTCAGGTTGCCGCAGGGTATCCCTCCCCGGAAAAAGAAGGGAAGCTGCTGAGGAGGAAAGAGGCTCTCCTCTATTGGGGAGCGGGGATGTCAATCACCGTTTTAGGGTTAGTGGCAGGTCTCGATCAAATGCGTTCAGGCGATACAAGTGCATTTACTTACAATGTCATTGTTGTGGCTTTCCTGATTATGATCCGGCCGCCCTTGGGTTTGATCCTGATCACTCCGGCCTTTGTGATGCTGACCTGCGGGGTTCTCTTGTTTCAACGGGATCAAGCTGTTATGGTCGGCACCCTTATCAACTCGGGCATTTTCTACATTGCGATGGCTTTGATTACGGCTTTTCTTTACAACAACCAATACCGACAGATTGCGAAGTCGTCTCTGCTGGAACAGGCGAATAAAAACTTGGACTATTTGGCCCTTCATGATCAGTTGACCGGTCTGCTTAACCGACGTGCGTTTGACCTGCTTTTCGAGCGGGAAGTGGCGAAAAGCCAGCGGTCTGGTACCAGCCTCTTTGTGGCCTTGGCGGATATCGACCATTTCAAGCAGGTCAATGACCGTTTCGGCCACGGCACCGGTGACATGGTTCTCTGTAAAATTGCCACCATCCTCAACTCAGGTCTGCGAACCGGCGATGCGGTCGCCCGCTGGGGTGGTGAAGAATTCTTGCTGCTGTTCGTGGCGGCGGACGGCTTGGCAGTACAGGAAATTCTAGAGCGTCTGCGGGAAGCCGTGGCTGCAACGACGGTAGAATCGGGGGGAGCACAAGTGAGGGTAACGATCAGTTTTGGCTATGCTCCCGTAACTGCTGATAAAGCGGCTCTGACGACGGCGTGCAATCTGGCCGATGCCCATTTGTACGAAGCTAAGAACAGGGGCCGGAATCTGGTGGTCGGCTAGGTTGTTTTGTGCGTCCCCGCCGTAGTATCCGGACCCAGTTTCTCCTGTCCTTTCTTCTCATCCTGATGATTCCTGTGGTATTGCTCGGGGTGTTGAGTCCTGTGTTTTACACCAAAACAGTGGAAGACCTGACCGTGAACGCCAGCTACGAAATGATCGGTCAGGTCAACCGCAACCTCGACCAGCTGTTTCTCAAGCTGGAACAGCTGATGAGTCTGACGACCAAGGTGCCAGCGGTGGCCGCCTTTCTGGAGGGAGAAAAGGGGACGGAAACCGAGGTGCAGGGGTACCTGGGGGCACTCAAGGACAGTCATCCCGAGCTGACGGGCATGGTCATTCTTAACGACCGGGACGAGGCGCAGCTGTTGGACTTCACCAGAATTACCCGGGACCCTCTTTTGTGGGAGAGCTGGGCCCGGCAGGCGTTGAGCGACGCGGGCAAGATGCACATTCTGGCCCGGCCCATTGGCAGGAATTTGCGCAGCCGGAGAACTCTGGGTGACAACGTGGTTTCGATCATCAAGGCTGCGTCCCCAGGCGTTATTCTGATGGACGTGCACCTTAAGACCATTGAAAAAGTCTTCGGTACCGTCCGGCCTGGTACACTCGGATTTTTGTTTCTGGCGGATCCGGCCGGTGATGTCGTCTATGCTCCTGTCAACCCGCTGGTGTACCGCATTCCGGCCTCTTTTCTCAAAGAAGGTCGATCCCGTTCCCTTTTTGAGATTGATGGCCGCACTTACCAGGTGCTCTCGACCACCTCGGCCTACACAGGGTTGTCGACAGTGGCGGTCTACAGCCTTGATGAGGCTCTGGCGGGCACCCGGTTGCTGGGTTGGATTGCGGTTTTGATCGGCGTGGTGACCTTCGGTCTGGCCATCGGTGTCTCGTTCTGGGTTTCGGCCGGTGTAGCCCGGCCCATCATCAAGCTGCGCCGCCTGATGGAACAGGCCGAGACCGGCAACCTCGATGTGCGCTTTCCCGACCCTCCCAACGATGAAATCGGCCGGTTGGGACAAAGCTTCAACACGATGATCGGCGAGATCAGCAAACTGTTGGACCAGGTCTACGTGGAACAGCAGAAAAAGCGTGAAGCAGAATTCCGCATTCTGCAGGCGCAGATCAAACCGCACTTTCTGTACAACACGCTCGATACCATTCATTGGATGGCGCAGGAGAAGGGCGCCGACGACATTGTGGGTATTGTCGATGCGCTGACGCGCCTGTTCCGCATCAGCCTGAGCAAGGGGCGCGATGTGATCCGCCTGGAAGAGGAGCTCGAGCACGTCACCAGCTATCTGGTCATTCAAAAAATCCGCTACGGTGATAAATTCGACTACACCATCGAAGCTGACCCCTCGCTTCTGTCGCTGCCCGTGGTGAAGCTCTCCCTGCAACCCCTTGTGGAAAATGCGCTCTACCACGGCATCAAGGAGAAGGCCGGTCACGGAACCCTGACGGTACGTGCCCGGAAGGAGGGTGAGTCACTGGTGGTTACGGTGGCCGACGATGGCGCGGGAATGGATGCGGCGGTTCTGGAGGCTCTGGTACGCAACCTCCATCGGGGCGAAGATGTCGCCGGGCAAGGGTTTGGTGTGTTCAGCGTGCATCACCGCATCCGGCTGGTTTTTGGAGAAGGGTGGGGTCTGACCTATCAGAGTGCCCCCTACCGGGGCACTACCGTCACCGTACGCCAGCCGCTGGCCGCTGAAGGAGAGTTCGCATGATGCGCTTTCTGATTGCTGATGACGAACCTCAGATCCGCCGGGGTCTCAAGGGCTTGCTGACCCGGATTATGAATGGGGAAGAGGCTGCCTATTTTGAGGCCGAAGACGGCATCGAAGCCTATGAAAAGGCAGAAACGCTGTTTCCCGATATTCTCCTTCTAGACATCCATATGCCGAGGCTCAAGGGGCTCGACTTGGTAGCCAAGCTCAACGCCCTGGGCCGGGACTGGATTATCGTGATCATCACCGGGCATGATGAGTTTGAGTATGCCCGCACAGCTCTGAGTCTGCAGGTCTTTGATTTCCTCTTGAAGCCGGTACCCGAGGTTCAGTTTAGGGCCGCTATTGCCAAGGCCCGCCAGGAATTGAGCAAGCGCCGGGAGGAGCGCCGGTTTGTTGACTGGTCCAAGGACCGTCTGGTGCAACAGCGAGGGGTGTTCCGTGAAACGCTGCTGCAGGACTGGATCGAAGGCCGGTTGCCGCACCCGGAATTTGAAAAGTCGGCAGCTTACCTGGAGTTGCGGCTTCCGGTGCGTCCCGCACTGCTGGTGGTGGCGTTTCAGGACCGCAACCGTCAAACGGTTCAGGCGTTTCCGGGAGCGTTGGCGTTTGAAGACACCATGGGGAACGTCGTTCTGATTGTGGATAGAGACACTTCGGGGGGCTGGCAGGCTGTTGCCGCTTCCTGGGGAGACCTCCGCCTTGAGGGGTTGGACCGGGACTCGGTGGCCGAACTCCCTCAGGCTTGGCGCCGTCTGGTTGAGTTGCTGGCTAGTGACAAGGCGGAAGGGGGTCTGGTTCAGGGGGCGCAGGAGTTTCTGGAGGTCCACTACCGGAACCCCGATTTGTCGCTCGAAGCCGTGGCCGACCATCTTCGCGTTACCCCGAACTACCTCAGCCGTCTTTTGAAAGCCGCCACTGGCCGCTCCTTTGTCACCTTCCTTTGTCACCTGAGGATGGATAAGGCGAAGGTATTGCTGGAGGACCCGAGGCTCCGGGTGGCCGAGGTCGCCGAGCGGGTCGGGTATCGCGACCAGAATTACTTCTGCCGGCATTTTAAAACCGTCACAGGTCAAACTCCCAAAGCCTGGCGACCGGGAACTGAAGGTGAGTCATGAAGCTTTTCCCCACCGGGTTTCTTGTGCTTCTTGTAGCCTGTACTCCTGTCGAACCCCCCGTGAAGTTCCTGATCGGAGTTTCGCAGGCCAACCTCAGCGAACCCTGGCGTATCAGCATGACCGATGAAATCCGCCGCCAGGCGGCGCTGCATCCCGAGGTCCGCCTTATCGTGGCCGATGCCTCCGACTCGCTGGGTAAGCAGATCGGCGATGTGGAGAAGTTCGAAGGGTTGGGCGTCGATCTGCTGATCATTTCCCCCTTGGAGTCAGAAGCGCTGACTCCCACAGTAACCCGGGTGTTCCAGTCCACCCCGGTCATTGTTCTCAACCGTTCGGTGGCCAACTACGATTACACGCTGTTTATTGGTCCCGACAACGGACGCATCGGTCAGGAGGCCGGCCGGTTTGTGGCGCGTACCCTCAAGGGAACCGGGGGCGAGGTGCTCGAGGTGTTGGGGCGCAGCGGCTCACCCCCCACACTCGACCGGGCTCAGGGTTTCCGTCAGGAGATTGCCTTGAACCCTCTGATCCGGCTGCAGAGCGCCGTCTTGGCCAACTGGCTGCGCGATGGAGCGGAAGACCTCGTTCTGGAACGCCTCAAAACTGACGGTCCTCCCCGGGTCATCTTCGCCCATAACGACGCCATGGCCTACGGAGCCTGGCTGGCGGCCGAGGCCCTGGGTTACACCAAACAGATCACCTTTTTGGGGGTCGATGGTCTGCCCGGTCCGCGAGGCGGGCTCGAGCTGCTTCGATCCGGGATTCTTGATGCCACTTTTGTGTCTCCCACCGGTGGACAAGAGGCGGTGGAGTATGCGCTGGCCCTTCTGCGGCACCAGGGTGAGCAGCCTAAAAAGGTCATTCTGGGGACGAAGCTGCTGACGCGCAAGGATCCGCAGCCAGAGGCGATTGTACCCGTCCCCCCGAGTCAAAACGCACCTCGCTCCATTGCGTTTCTACCGTCCTCCGGAGACAGTTCCTGGCACCAGCGTCTCCAGGCTTCCGCCACAAAGGCCCTTCAGGCCGATGGATGGACCCTCATTGTTCTGTCTGCCGGCGACACGCTGCCAGAACACCTGGATGCCTTGGTGGTCGATGCCGGTGACAGCGGTTTGGCAGACCGAAAAACCAGGCAGGCCCTGGAAGCTGCCGCCAGGAAGAGCAGCCTGCCCCTGTTCCGTCTTGGCCCCCAACCCCCTCCTGGTGATGACAGCGGCTGGACCCTGGCGCTGGGCCCCGATCCTGCCGAGGAAGGCCGGCGCGCCGGCCGTTGGCTGGCGGGCGAAGGCGTGCGACGGATTCTGGAAATCACCGGGCCCATGGATTCCTCGGGAACCACGGAACGCTCTGCGGGTTTGAAGCAGGGCGTTTCAGAGCAGGGCACCGTGGCTGTCTCGGCCACTCTTGCCACCGATGGATCACGTCAGGCCGCCCGTGAAGCCGTTGATCGGGCCTGGGCCGAAGGGGTTTCGTTTGACGGGGTGTTTGCCCATTCTGACGAAGCGCTTCTGGGGGCCTCAGATACCTTGAAGGACCGGTTCAGAACCGAGGGTCTCAAAGTGAAGATCGCGGGGGTGGGGGGCAGCGATGAAGTTCTCAAAGCGTTGAAGCTGGGGCAGATTTCCTGCCTGATCCGAAGTCCCGCCGAGCTGGGACCGCTGCTGCGTACCGACTTGGCCCGCACACTGGCAGAACCCGGGGTTTCCCGCCGCCTGGTCACAAGCCATGACGTGTTGACCCGTTAACTTGCCCCGAATCGTGCTAATAAGTGTGGAAACCTCTGTCTGGCGGGAATTTCGAAGCCAGGGGTATGCTGAGAACAAGGAGAAATCTATGAAAAAATCCCTCGTGGCCCTGGCTGCCGCGATTTTGGCTCTGGGCCTCGTTGCCTGTGAAGCCCCCAAGCCCGCCGTGAAGACCGTCGGTATTTCGATGCCCACCAAGTCGTCCGCCCGCTGGATCGCCGACGGTGCCAACATGGTCAAGGAAGTGGAAGCCCTCGGCTACAAAGCCGACCTTCAGTACGCCGAAGACGTAGTCGAGAACCAGCTTTCCCAGATTGAAAACATGATCACCAAGGGTGTCAACGCTCTGGTTATCGCCGCCATCGACGGTGAGTCCCTGTCGTCCGTCCTTCAGAAGGCCGCCGACGCCAAGATCCCTGTCATTGCCTACGACCGCCTGATCAAGAAGACCCCCAACGTTGACTACTACGCCACGTTTGACAACTTCGGCGTCGGTGTCCTTCAGGCCAGCTACATTGAGACCGCTTTGGGCCTCAAGGATGGCAAGGGTCCCTTCAACATCGAACTATTCGCCGGTTCCCCCGACGACAACAACGCCTACTTCTTCTACGACGGCGCCATGTCGATCCTGAACCCCTACATTGAAAGCGGCAAGCTCGTTGTGAAATCCGGCCAGATGGGCATGGACAAGGTCGCCACCCTCCGCTGGGACGGCGCTACCGCTCAGGCCCGCATGGACAACCTGCTGACCAAGAACTACAGCAAGGAAAAGGTTGCCGCCGTTCTGAGTCCCTACGACGGAATCTCCATCGGTATCTTGAGCTCGCTCAAGGCCGTCGGCTACGGCACCGAAGCCCAGCCCTACCCCGTTGTTACCGGTCAGGACGCCGAAGTTCCCTCGGTCAAGTCCATCATTGCCGGCATCCAGACCGCTACGGTGTTCAAGGACACCCGCGAACTGGCCAAGAAAGCCGTCGGTATGGTCGACGCCGTGTTGAACGCCAAGGCTGCCGAAGTGAACGACACCAAGACCTACAACAATGGCGTCAAGGTTGTTCCTTCCTACCTGCTCATTCCCGTGTCGGTCGACAAGACCAACTACGAAGAAATCCTCGTAGGCAGCGGGTACTACACCGCCGACCAGCTGAAGTAGTCTGATCCGGGAGGTTCCCTCGGGAACCTCCTTTTTTTTCCCCAACGAACCAGCAAGGAACCTTCCATGTCATCCACCATTCTAGAAATGAAAGACATCACCAAGGTGTTCCCGGGTGTCATCGCCCTCGACAAGGTCAACATCCGGGTGACTTCGGGCGAGATTCACGCCCTGGTCGGCGAGAACGGCGCCGGCAAATCGACCCTCATGAAAGTCCTTTCGGGGGTCTATCCTCACGGCACCTATACCGGGGATATCTTGTTTCACGACAAGGTGGTGGAGTTCAAAGATATCAGCCACAGCGAGCATCTGGGCATTGTCATCATCCACCAGGAACTGGCCCTCATTCCCGACCTTTCCATAGCCGAGAACATCTTTTTGGGCAACGAACAGGCCCAGGCCGGTGTGATCAACTGGAACCATACCATCGTCCGAACCCGTGAACTGCTGACGAAAGTCGGCCTGACCGAATCTCCCAACGCCTTGATCAGCAGCATCGGCGTGGGCAAACAGCAGCTGGTGGAAATTGCCAAAGCTCTTTCCAAAGAAGTCAAACTCCTGATTCTCGACGAACCCACCGCTGCTCT